>Ga0105049_10006585_pt1 | contig 13515 bp, 10 predicted proteins | sample MAT06_FD_78087 | JGI IMG/M metagenome (GOLD analysis project Ga0105049, IMG submission 78087) | Freshwater microbial communities from Lake Fryxell liftoff mats and glacier meltwater in Antarctica - MAT-06 | ecosystem: Environmental > Aquatic > Freshwater > Ice > Liftoff microbial mat | place...
AAAATGGTGGCTTTATGATTGTAAAAACAAACTCAGTGCAAAATACTGCGGGTTTGATTGACAATCAAGGAACCTTAGTGGTTGAAGGTTTTGTGCAAAACGATGCAATTATCAGCGGTTTGGGCGACACGATTCGCCTTACGGGCGATTGGATAAATAATTCTTCGTATGCCGGCACCAGCAGTTGGGTAGAAATGAACGGTGGCGCGCAATTGCTTACTGGCACGCAGGCTACAACCTTTAATAACCTTGCACTGCTTGGCGGCAATGTGGTAAAAACACAAACTATCAATCAGGAAGTTACTGGCACTTTAAATTTGTTTAATGCAGAGTTGGCTACCGATGCTTTTGAAATGTTGGTGAGCAATAATGTGCCTGCGGCTGTTCAAAGAAACACCGGTTTTGTTTCTTCATTAGGTTTGGGCAGGTTGTCGCGCGCTACAAACAGTGCTTCGGCATATTTTTTCCCTACAGGTTCGCCCTCAAGTTTGGGGGCTTCTTTGTTTCGCCCAATTGAGTTTCGCCCGAGCAATGCAACAGCGAATGTTTATGGCGTGCGCACTATTAAAGGTGATGCAACTGTAAATGGTTTTGACGTAAGTATTTTTGACGATAGCCTGTGTAAGGTAAATCCTAATTTCTATCATCACCTGCATCATTCTAATGGTGCAAGTGCAGCCAATGTAACTATGTTCTATTCAGCTTCTACTGATGGCGGATGGAACGCGCAGGGCAACTGGCGCAGCAATGCCTTATGGAATTACACAGGTGCTGCAACACTTGGCAGCGGGCAGGGTTTTTCTACCGTTACAGTGCCTAACTACAATAACTTTAACGATATTCAATTTGCCTTGGCAAGTAAGAGCTTTACCATTGATGCAGGACCCGATTTGCAATTGGTGGAAGGTGAAACAGGGCAGTTTACACCAATCGTTACCAATGTAGTTTCGCCATCGTTCAATTGGTTGCCTACCACTTTTCTAGCATGTACCGATTGCCCTTCACCAGAAGTTACGCCCACAGCAACTACGATTTATTCCTTGCAGGTTACAGACGCTGCGGGCTGCTCGGCAAGCGATACCGTGCGTGCAGTTGTGATGCCTGACATCTTGTTGATGCCAACAGCATTTTCGCCAAATGGTGATGGCGTGAATGATTTATTCCGTCCGGCAAATAAAAATCTCAGAAAGTTCAACATGCAAATCTATAACCGCTGGGGCGAGTTGGTGTTTGAAACCGACAATGCGAAAGAAGGTTGGGATGGCGTGTTTAAAAATAACGAGCAGCAACTTGGTGTGTTTGTTTGGAAGGTTGACTATCAAACCGTCAACATGAAAAAGAATCGCTATGAAACCGGCAACCTTACCTTAGTGAGGTAAGTATTTTTAATTCAACAATTTTTTATTCTTCATCCAACCTTTACAAAAGCAAATTTCGTCTTTTACATAGTTAAACCAATTCAAAATGAACAAAATTCTACTCTCAGCTTTGCTGTCTCTCGCATTGCTCTCTAACAGTTTTTCGCAAATTACATTAACACCAGCAACTACAAATGCAACTTGTAATGGCTTATGTGATGGTTCTATAACTGTAACACCCGTAGGTGGCTTAGCGCCATTTAGTTATTTATGGAGCAATGGCAGCACAACACAAAATCAGACTAATCTATGCCAGGGCGTTTATTCTGTTACAGTAAACGATGTTCAGCAATTATCTGTGTCTCAATCATTTACTATTACTGAACCCACAGCAATTAATATTGTATTACAGGGGTTTAATGCCTCTTGCCCAACATCTGCTGATGGCTCAATTGTTACATCTGTTGTTGGTGGCTCACCTCCTTATGCCTACTCATGGAGTAATGTATCAACTGTGCAATCACCAAGCAACCTCTCGGCAGGCACATACTCCTTAACAGTGGTGGATGTTAATAACTGCACAGCAAACAGCTCTGCAACTGTGGGTTCACTTTCAAATCTTACTGCACTTTTTAACCCTTCAAACCCTACCTGTGGTCTGGCAGATGGTTCTATCTCTGTAAATGCAACAGGTGGTTTGCTTCCATTAACTTATAAATTGGGTGGTGGTGCACCACAAAGTTCAAATACTTTTGCAGGTTTAACGGAAGGCAACTACACTGTTGTTGTAACAGATTCAGTAGGTTGCGTTGTTGATTTATTAGTTGACTTATCGCAAGTAAAATTATTTATTGATAAGGTGATTCCAGCAAACTGCAACAACCAAAATGGAGAAATTAGAATGAAGGCAACGGGCGGCACGCTACCATATACTTTTGCATGGAGCATTGGTGGAGGCAACACTTCAATTGCAAATAGTCTTGTAACAGGTGGATATAGTGTAACTGTTACAGATGGTGCAGGATGTTCTACTCACAAAAATATATTGGTGCCATTTGCAAACAACTGCATAGGTGAATTAAGTGGCAAGGTGTTTTACGATTTGAATGGAGATTGCAAATTGGATAGCAATGAAGCACCATTGCAATACGCAAAAATACAAGTATCGGGTAATGGTGCTTTTTATGTATTGAGTAGTGATATTAAAGGTTACTATCAAGCTATACTTCCATTGGGCACTTATATTATTGAACCTTTTGGAACAACACAAAACATTACCTGTCCTGCTTCTTTAAAGTATCAAGTTAATTTAGTTCAAGCGGGTGTAATAATTGACGGTAACGACTTTGCAGTGAAAACAGTTACCTACAGCGATGTTTATGTAACAGGCACAACTTCTATTGCACGCCCTGGTTTTAAAAGCGATGTATGGGTAACAGTTATAAATAATTCTACGATTTACGGAGTTTCTACTGGGCAGGCGAAACTTACTTTAGATGCCAAAACCAATGCGATTGTAGCATCAGACACAGGTGTGATTTCTGGCAAGGTAGTAACATGGAACTATTACCTGAATCAAGGTGAGCAAAAGTCTTTCCACCTCAATACCCAAATCATTGCTCCACCCACTGTAAACATTGGCGATGTATTGATGTATGAGGCAAAAGTGATTCCTGCAACAGCAGATAGTTTTAGCAATAACAATATTGATTCATTTGGTAGAGTGGTGCAAGGTTCTTATGACCCAAATGACAAAGCTGTTTTTCCTAATGGCAATATTTTGATAAAAGATACAGTGTTGAAATACACCATTCGTTTTCAAAATACTGGTAACGACACTGCATTTACTGTGATTGTACGCGACACTTTAGATACAAACCTTAATCCATACACTTTCCGCAACTTTACATCCAGTCATTCTATGACGCCTGTGTTTGTTGCTAATAATGTTATAGAGTTTCGCTTCGACCAAATCAACTTGCCAGATAGCTTTGTAAATGAGCCTGCGAGTAATGGCTTTGTAACATTCGTTATCAACCGATTTAAGAATATTCCTATTGGTTCCACAGTTAAAAATCAGGTTGCTATATACTTTGATTACAACTTACCAATTTTTACAAACACCATTGTAAATACGATTGTAAACCCAGTTTCTTCTATTCAGGAATTTAGCAACGCTGCAATTAAAATTTATCCAAATCCGGTAAATGAGAAATTATTTATCGTAGTTGAGGACAATCAATTTCAACACGCGATATTGTATGACCTGAACGGTGCAAAAGTTGCTGAAAACACACTGCCTGAATTGTCCGTTGCGGGCTTGCCACATGGTATGTATGTTTGTAAAGTAGCCCTGAAAAATACCGCTGTTTACTATACTAAAATTATTGTTGAGTAAACTTTTTTTATGTTGAAATTAAAAAACGCGACTTCAAATTGAGGTCGCGTTTTTGTTTTAAGGACCTTATTGGTCAATTGTGCGCCCACTCTGTTAAAGGTCGCTCATTATTGAAGTAATACTTGTATTGCTGCTTTTACGGGATTTTGTTGATTCATCTTCGGCAAAAATAAACCATTCCTATGAAAAAGCTATTTACCTGCGCAATTCTTGCTCAAATGTCAATTACAAACATTTTCTCCCAGATTACCATTTCGCCCACCATCAGCAATATTTCCTGTAATGGGCAGTGTGATGGTTCAGTTGAATTAATTATCGCAAACGGCACGCCTCCCTACACGTATCTTTGGAGCAATGGCGACACAATACAAAACCTATCAAACCTTTGTGGAGCAATCTACGAAGTTACGGTTACAGATGCATTATTAGAATACACGATTCAAAGTTTTGATGTAATTGAACCACTTGTATTGTTGGCGATTCCTAATGCTACCAGTGCGAGTTGCAACGGTGCATCCGATGGTCAAATAACCCTTGGTGTTTCTGGTGGAACAATACCACTCTCATTTAGTTGGAACAACGGCACTAATTTTCAAAACCAAAGCAATTTAACTGCTGGAATTTATACTTACAACATTATAGATGCCAAAGGATGCACAACTAACGGCTCGGCAACTGTGCTAGAAAATAATGTTGCCGTACAAATAATCAAAGTGTTTCCAACGTGTAAATCCTCAAATGGTACTATAACTATAAACGTTACTACAGGCACTGCTCCATTTAATTTTAAAATTGGGGCTTTTGCCCCACAGAATTCCAATGTTTTTTCAAACTTAGCCGAAAACAATTATTCGATTCTAATAACGGATTCATTTGGCTGCACAATAACTGAAGTGGTTGAACTTTCAAGAATTCGTATTATAGTTGAATACTTAAAGCCAGCAAATTGTAGCAATCAAAATGGCGAAATACGAATGAAAGCAGTTGGCGGCACACCACCCTACACCTACGTTTGGAATACAGGCTTAACTGGTTCTACTGCAAGTAATCTATCGGTTGGTGGATATAGTGTTACTGTTAAAGGAAGCGCGGGTTGTAATCATCATACCGTCATTAATGTTCCTTTCGATACATTATGTGTTGGCAAATTGAGCGGGAGGGCATTTTACGACCGTAACAACAACTGTGTTTTTGATGGTGTAGATGCACCAATGGTGGCTACACCAATACAAATTAAAGGTACAAACGAAACGGTGAGTGTAATTACAAACATTGATGGCTATTATGAAAACACTTTACCACTTGGACTATATACTATTGAACCCTTTGCCAATCAACTTCAAAGCGTTGCCTGCCCTACAGGAGGAAAGCGTCAAGTTAATCTTAGCGTAGCAGGAATGACGATGAGTAACCTCAATTTCGGCATCCAAAGTTTTCCAATTGAAGATGTGTCAATAAGAGGATATTGGGGCGTAGCCCGCCCTGGATTTGAAAGCAATATTTGGGTGACTTTAACCAATAATTCAACATTGCCTGGTGGCTCTGTAGGCACAGCCACTTTAAACTTAGATAGTCGAGTGATACCAACAAGTGCCAATAATTCTGGTGTGATTTCAGGCAATACAATTTCATGGAACTATAACCTACTGCCAGGTGCTACAAAAACTTTTAATGCGATTGCACAAATAACTCCTCCGCCTGCAGTAAACATCAATGATGTGTTGGAGCACTTTTCCACTATCACTCCGAGCACAACTGATGATTTCACCAATAATAATTTAGATACAATTTTCCAATCTGTTCAAGGTTCGTTTGACCCTAACGATAAAGCAGTGTTTCCTGCTGGAAATCTTTTTGCAAAAGACACCGTTTTGAAATACACCATTCGTTTTCAAAACACTGGAAACGACACCGCGTTGGTAATCATTGTTCGCGATACTTTAGACGTTAACATTAACCCATACACCTTCCGCAATTTTACCGCCAGCCATTCCATGACGCCAGTTTTTGTTTCAAACAATGTTATTGAATTTCGCTTTGACCAAATTAACTTGCCAGATAGTTTTGCAAACGAAGTATCAAGTCATGGATTTGTTTCCTTCTTTATAAACAGATTTAAGAATGCTCCGGCAGGTTCAATTATCAAAAATAGTGCATCTATTTACTTCGATTACAACACGCCAATTAAAACTAACACCGTTGAAAATACAGTTGTGAATCTTGTTTCTTCTATTGAGGCATTGGATAACACTTCCATAAAAATTTATCCAAATCCCACTTCTGAGAGATTATTTATTGATGTTGAAGATGAACAATTTAGAACAGCAATATTATTTGATTTGAACGGGGCAAAAGTTGCAGAAAGCTCTTTCCCAGAATTATCTGTTTTAGGCTTGCCACAAGGCTTGTATGTATGTAAAGTAGCATTGAAAAATGCAGCAGTTTACTACACTAAAATTATTGTTGAATAAGAGATTTAGTTGAAAGAATTGAATAAAACGCGACTTCAACTTGAGGTCGCGTTTTTGCGTTTGCAGAGTTTCAAGGGCAAAAAAAATCCCGCTTTTGCAAGCAGGATTTAATTTGGGTTGTGAGTCTGTCGGGATTCGAACCCGAGACCCATACATTAAAAGTGTATTGCTCTACCAACTGAGCTACAGACTCGCTTTTTTCCAAAGCGGGTGCAAATATAGTCCGATGTATAAAACCGCCAAACTTAATTTTCAATTAAGTGAAATAGTTTGTTTATAAACATGCAATAAGGCTTGATCACACAATCACAACATCCTCCTCCGTCAACTCAAATCTTTCTTCTCTGAATCTTAGGAGTAATCTGGCAACTGTAGCCACATCGCGTTGGCAATATGAAACTATGCGGGGCAAATCTTTTTCATGCCAATAAACCCTAGCAACGTCTTTACCTTCAATATCTTCTTTGGGCGATGGGATACCGAGAACAAAAGCCATCAGTTTTAATGATGTATAATTTTTAAAATCACCAAAGCGCCATAAATGAAGTGTATCTATACTTTGCAACTCCCAAGGCTTTTTACCAGAAAAATTTAATAACGAGGGCAAAGCGATTTTATTAATCATCATTCTTCTGCACAGATAAGGAATATCAAACTCGCGGATATTGTGCCCTGCAAAAACAAAGTTTTGGTTTTGCTTATTAAACTGATTCAACAATGTAGAAAATGATTGCAACAAATCAGTTTCATCATCACCTGAAAAAGATTTTATTCTAAACTTAAAACCGCCCTGCTGCTTGTGAAAGTATCCGATTGAAATACAAATCACTTTTCCGAACTCAGCATAAATGCCTGCACGCTTTTCAAAACTTTCAGCCTGTGTTTCGTCAGTGACTTTTAATTGCTGATGTTTTGAAGCCCATAAACCTTGCATTTCTTCTGGACACATTTCAAACACACTATAACAAGGAACGGTTTCAATATCAATAACTAAAAGATGGTCAAGCGGGAGATGTTGCATACATAATTCGTTTTTGTTTAAAAAATTGAATTCAAAATTCTACTTACACAGTGTGCTAATTTGTTATTAATGTTTAACAATGTGCATTTCACACAACAAAGTGGATAGCTTTCACAGTGAATATAAATTAGCTTACGTTACATTCGCTCAAAATATAAATATTATGGAAAACCAAGGAAGCAGTAAGAAATTCTATATCATAATTATAGTTCTTCTTTTACTAATGAATGTTGTTGCAGGATATTTCCTATTTACAGAAAATACTGCGAAGAAGGAATTGGATGTTGCAAAACAAGAATTGGATAATCAGTATCAAGGCGTGCTTACAGAGTTGGAAGCACGTAAATCTGAATTAGAGCAATACAAAGGAAAAAATGCCGAATTGGATAGCACCATTGTTGCACGCCAAACAGAAATTGATCAATACAAATCTCAAGTTGAAGGTTTGTTGAAGAAAGGCAGAATAACTTCTTCGGAACTTGCTAAAGCGCGTGAGTTAATAGAAAAACTAAAGGTGGAAAACAAACAACTTCAAGGTAAAGTTGAAGAATTGACCGCTGCAAACGAAATGCTTACACAGGAAAACCAAACTCTTGGGCAAAACCTTGAAAAAGAAAAACAAGCTGCTGCAACTCTAACAGAAGAAAAACAAAACCTTAGCAAAAAAGTAGCACTTGGGGCTTTGATAAAACCTGTAAATCTTAAGATTACAGGAGTAAACATTAAAGGCAACGGTAAAGAATCTGAAACTACGAAACTGAAGAATGTTGACAAATTGAAAATTGCTTTTGAAACAGGTGAAAACAAAATCACTGAAAAAGGAAGTTTGAAATTCTACTTGAGAGTAATCAATCCAAAAGGCGAAACAATTGCGGTGCGCGATCAAGGGTCGGGGACTTTCAAACTTGCTGACTCAGGCGATGAAGTTCAATACAGCCGCATTGCTGATGTTGATTATCAGCAAACCAATAAAAAAGTATCTATTGATTGGAGTAGTAACATTACCCAAGAAGGAACTTACAAAGTAGAAGTTTACCAAAGCGGATACCTAATTGGTAAAGGCGAAGTGAAATTGAAATAAGATACTTCCAACTAAATAAAAAAGCGGGCTAAAACATGAAGCATGTTTTAGCCCGCTTTTTTTTCGTCTCAATACAAATCATTATAGTTTACCACGATGCTATGGATATTATTTCAACCATTTTAAAATGAGCATCTCGTGTTATCAATGTCAAATTATGCTGCACTGAAATTGCTGCAATCCATATATCATTTTCAGGGATTGGAGTTCCCTTCTTCCTCAATATGGCTTTTATTTCGCCATAATGATGCGCTGTGGAGTTATCAATTTGAAGAATAGAACAATTATCAAGAAATAAATTGATTTTAGAAATGTTCTTCGCTTTCGACTTAGAAGCATTTGCACCATAATATAGTTCTCCTGCTACAATACATGGAACATAAACTTTATTCAGTTTGTCTAACTTCTCTGCAATTTTTGTTTCACTATTGAAAAGCGCGATAATAATATTAGTGTCAAGCAACACATCACTTCCACTCATTTGAATCAATTTTTTCGCAGCCCTCCTCAATTACTTTCGTCAATTGACTCACTTCCTTTTTAGAAAGAAAATCCAAATACTTTTTGAAGGAAATTCTCTTTTACTTGGGAGCTTCATTGCCACGCATTACACGTTCAAGCTTAGTTAAAAGTTGCTCGTTTTCTAACTTGAGATAGTCCTCTATGAATTGTATCTTTCTTTCGTTGAAATCCATAATTCTAAATTTTGTAATGTGAATTTACTAAACATAATTCAACGCTTATAATCTCCTATCTTCTGTTTTTCTTTTTCACATCCAAACCATACTTTTTCAAAATACTCAATGCAAGATTCTGCTTGTGTACTTCATCTGCACCATCCCAAATTCTTGCACCACGCTCGTGGCGATATAAAGTAGAAAGTATTACATCGTCTGAAACACCCAGCGCACCATGCACTTGTATTGCCCTATCTAAAACTGCAAGCATAATATTGGCAACATAAAACTTGATAGCAGAAATTTCATCGCGCACAGTGGCTGCACCCAATTTATCTATGTTGAAAGCTGTTCGCAAAACAAGTAAGCGAGCTGCATCAATCTCTGCTCTGCTCTCTGCAATAAAACCCTGAATAAATTGTTTCTCACCCAACAACACTCCATTTTCAATTTCACGGGTAGCAGCGCGTGAACACATCATATCAAAAGCGCGTTCGGCAATACCAATCCATCGCATACAATGATGTATTCTTCCGGGTCCCAGACGTTCTTGTGCTAACTTAAATCCTGCACCCTCGTCTCCTATTAAGTTAGCCAGAGGTACTTTACAATTTTCAAACCTGACTTCGGCATGGCTTGCCCAACCTTCGCCAGCATGACCAAAAACTGACACATTGCGAATGATATTAAAACCCTGAGTTCCAGTTGGCACAATAATCATACTTGCACGTTGGTGAGGAGCAGCCTCTGAATTGGTAACACACATCACAATAGCAAATGCCGAACCATCCGCCCCGCTTGTAAACCATTTATGTCCGTTCAAAACATATTCATTGCCTTCACGAACAGCATTGGTAGCCATTTGCACAGGATTACTACCTGCAAATTCAGGCTCCGTCATTGCAAAACAACTACGCATTTTTCCTTCCAATAAAGGATGTAAAAACTGCGCTTTAATTTCCTCTGTAGCAAACTTGCTCAGCAATTCCATGTTACCAATATCAGGTGCCTGACAATTAAAAGCGTAATGCCCAAAGAGTGGCGCAAAAGCTAATGCTTCACTCACTTGTCCAAACTCGCAAAGTGTCAAACCCAATCCACCCTCACGCTCGGGTAAATGCAATCCCCACAAGCCAAGTGATTTTATTTTTTCACGCTTTGATTCAAGAACAATAGCAATTTCATTCCAAGACTTAGTCGCAAAATCAGCTTCCAATGGAATCAACTCCGATTGTACAAACGAATGAATTTTAGGCAGCAAAACTTTTAGCCGCTCGGTAGCAAATACTTCTTCCATGATGTGAAAGAAGAAAAATTATTTAGGCAAAAAGAAATTCTTAGAGTTTAGAAACAGCCTGCTTCATTTTTTCTTTCAAAGCATCGCTTATGGATACTAATGGAAGACGAAGATGGCTATCGCAAACACCTTGCAATTCCAAAGCATATTTTACTCCGCCTGGATTGCCCTCGGCAAACAGCATATCTGTAATGTCATTTAGTTTATAATGAAGCTGTTTTACCTCATTAAAATTTCCCGCTAATGCTTTGCGCACCATCTCGGTAAAGATTGAAGGAAACGCTTGCCCCACAACAGAAATCACACCATGAAAACCATAAGCAATTAAGCCCAATGTAATGTTGTCATCGCCACTGATAACAAGAAAATCATCAGGAGCATTTTTAACCAACTGCATAGCTTGATTAAAATCTCCACTTGCTTCTTTGATGCCGATAATATTTGACTCTTCGCGCGCCAATTGCAAAGCCGTTGTAGCAGCAATATTTGAGCCTGTTCTTCCTGGCACATTATATAAAAGAATTGGCAGCGGTGATGCTTCGGCAACTGCTTTGTAATGTGCTAAAATGCCTTGTTGTGTTGGTTTGCTATAATATGGACTCACACTCAAAATCGCATCTATGCCGATGAAATTCTGTGCTTTAATATCCTTAATCAACTCGGCTGTATTGTTACCACCAAAGCCTGCAACAATAGGCACTCTGCCTGCATTATGCGCAACGGTAAATCTTAAAATTTCCTGCTTTTCTTCTTTTGAAAGCACTACAGATTCTCCTGTTGTACCTAATGAAACCAAGTACTCCACTCCACCATTTATTGAATGGTCTATCACCTTTCCAAGTCCAATAAAATCAATTTCTCCTTTGTGGTTAAAGGGTGTTACTAAAGCTACACCTGTGCCTTTTAATTTACTTCTAATCATTCTTTACTTGATTTAATAATGCTATAGATTGGTTTAAATTTTCTTCTATTGAATTTTTGTCAGATGGTTTTATCATCAACTCAAAACAGTTAGTTTTTTTTGGATGATATAAGCCAACTCTACACGTTGCATTTGCCGTTAATGCTACAAATTCTAAAGGCAAATTTTCGTGTTGAAATAATGCAAAAAGCACATCCAATTTCTTACTGCAAAACTGCTCAACAATTTCACCATTTGGCTTGTAAGTAATCCCAACTTCTTTGCTTGAAAAAGTATTGGGTTTTGGTATTGCATTCTTTTCTTTAGGTAAATATATAAGCGTTGCTACCTGAATATTTTTTTGCCTGAAATTTTCTACAAACTTTTCTATTATCATCACATCGTCAGCAGAAGTTCCCTCATAAACAATACCGATTGACTTTGCAGACGCAAAACTCAGCAAATGGTGTTTATACTTTATTGAAGGGTGATTCTTCACCGCGCTATAGAAAAAAAAGCGCATCAACCTATACCAATAGTTCATTATTCAATTACTTCGGTTGCGGCAGCGTAAACACCAATTTTTGAATACTTATCAATGCGCGCCATGATGCGCTCTTCAGGTGTCATAGCTTTCAATTCATCCAAATGTTTTACAACAGTTTTCTTCAATATTTTAGCCATATCCTTGGGGCTATTGTGCGCGCCACCAGTTGGCTCTTTTATAATGCCATCTATGATATTGAACTTCAACAAATCCTGGGCAGTAGGTTTCAAAGCTTCGGCAGCCCTCTCCTTATGCTCCCAAGTGCGCCACAAAATTGACGAACAAGATTCGGGTGAAATAACAGAGTACCATGTATTTTCCAACATCAATAATCTATCGCCCACGCCAATACCTAATGCTCCACCCGAAGCGCCTTCGCCAATCACAATACATAGCACGGGAACTTTCAAGCGCACCATTTCAAACAGGTTGCGCGCTATAGCCTCTCCTTGTCCACGTTGCTCTGCCTCTGCTCCAGGATATGCACCTGGTGTATCAATCAAAGTAACAATTGGCTTGTTGAACTTCTCTGCCAATTTCATCAAGCGCAATGCTTTGCGATAGCCTTCGGGATTTGGCATTCCAAAATTTCTGTACTGACGCATTTTGGTATTAATACCTTTTTGATGCCCAATAAACATCACCGATTCACCATTCAAATTTCCAAACCCACCAACAATTGCTTTGTCATCTTTAAAATTTCTGTCGCCATGCAACTCAACAAAATGCTCACACATATATTCCATGTAGAAAAGCGTGTAAGGTCTTTCGGGGTGCCGACTAACCTGAATGCGTTGCCACACAGTAAGGTTGGCATATATATCAAGCTGCTTCTCTTTGATGCACTTTTCTAGCTCACTGATTTTATCGCCCATGTCCACACCACTGCGCTCCTGCACTTGTTTCAATTTTTCGCGCTCTTCTACAAGTGCAGCAATAGGCGATTCAAAATCTAAGAATGTCATTTATAATAGGTTTACTTATTGTTAATCATTTGATAACCGAACAAAGCCGGGCAGCGAAAATAAGCGTTCGTAAACAATTTTTTCGCAAACACTTGTTTTCAATCATTAAGCCTTTATATTTGCGCTCCCCAAAAGGGAAAAGGACCGGTAGTTCAGTTGGTTAGAATGCTGCCCTGTCACGGCAGAGGTCACGGGTTCGAGTCCCGTCCGGTCCGCTTAAACGCTCACATTTTGTGGGCGTTTTTTGTTTTAGGCTATTCATACTTTCCGCAGTCTATGCTTATAAGTTTTATTTTACTCTATAAAATTGCTGGCAGTAATTGTCATTTTATCAACGCAACGTCCGCAAGCGAGACGGTTGCTGTGAAAGGAAACAAAGCTGGAAGCTTTGTGCTTAAGACGTATGCACAGCCTAAGCCCATAGGGGGATTATTGTGGTGGGGAAACGACATTGTGGCGAAGGAAAGCTTAGCGGTTATGTGCTAACTTTCTTAATTTCGTAAGACTTGTCTTCCCTTTTTGAGAGTATTTCTTCTTTTAAAAGGTCCCCACAAATTTTTCTCACCTTGCGTCCCAAACTCTCATATGTTGTTGGTTCAATTTCCTTTCCGTGTAATTGCGAATATAGTTCCGGAGTAATTATATTGGACTTAATTGATTGATTATTATAGCGGTTGTACCTATACACAATATTTAAAACTCGTTTGGATGTATCATCTAATCCTTTTATGGATTTTCCTGTTTGCGTTTCAATTTGTTTAGTAAAATCTTCAATAGTTAATTCTTTGTCCAATATATA
>Ga0105049_10006589_pt1 | contig 13513 bp, 11 predicted proteins | sample MAT06_FD_78087 | JGI IMG/M metagenome (GOLD analysis project Ga0105049, IMG submission 78087) | Freshwater microbial communities from Lake Fryxell liftoff mats and glacier meltwater in Antarctica - MAT-06 | ecosystem: Environmental > Aquatic > Freshwater > Ice > Liftoff microbial mat | place...
AAGCCGTTCAGCCTTGAAGAGCTCGTTGCACGCCTTCGCGGACTCATTCGACGCAGCACGCTCTTCGTGAGTGAGCGTGCCGACCCCGAGATTCGCGTGGGCGACCTCGTGCTCAACGAAGAGAGTTACGAGGTGCACCGGGGCGATGTTGAGGTCGAGCTCACGGCGACGGAGTTCGAACTGCTGCGGTACCTCATGCGCAACCCGCGTCGGGTGCTCAGCAAGGCGCAAATTCTCGACCGGGTGTGGAGCTACGACTTCGGCGGCCGATCAAGCATCGTCGAGATTTACATCTCGTACCTGCGCAAGAAGATCGACACGCTCGGCCCCGCGATGATCCACACGGTGCGCGGCGTTGGATACATGATCAAGCCGGTTACCTGATGCAGGGAGGGTGGTCACTGCGTAAGCGGCTCGTGGCGGGCATCCTGGTGCTGCTCATGATGGCGACCCTCGCCATCGGCGTTCTGAGCGTCTACTTCTTGCGCGCCAGCCTCGTGGCGCAACTCGACGACGAGTTGCGGGTCATCGCACAGCGCATCGAGAGCATCGCGGCCCCCGGTCGTGGCCCGGCGCAGAGCCTCGACCGCCCCGGCCTGCCCACGGGCTCGCTCATCGGAGTCGTGCAGTCAAACGGCACGGCCGTAGCCGCCTACCTCGACAGCAACGCGACCGTGCGCGAGCTCAGCACCGTGCAGGTGCGCGTCATCGCCGCGCGCACGCTCGGAGACCCCGCCACAGTGCGACTGCCGGGCGGGCTCGGTGAGTTCCGCGTGCTCGCTACCGCCACGGAGGGCGGCGCCGTACTCATCGTCGGACTTCCCACAGCCGAGGTCGCAACCACAACGGCGCGGCTCGCGGTCGTGATCGCCGCGGTACTTGCGGGAATCCTCGTCGTCGCCGGTGTGCTCGGGCGCGAGGTCGTGCGTCTCGGCCTGCGCCCGCTCACCCGCGTGCGCGAAGCCGCGACCGCCGTCGCTACCCTGCCGCTGGACCGCGGCGCAGTGGCGCTGGCTGACCGGCTGCCCGTGCTCGACACCGACCCGAGCACCGAGGTCGGACAACTCGGCGCGGCCTTTACGCAGATGCTGGAGCACGTTCAGAGCGCCTTCGATGCACGCCAGGCCAGCGAACAGAAGGTGAGGCAGTTCGTCGCCGATGCCAGCCACGAGCTTCGCACGCCGCTTGCCGCCATCCGGGGCTACAGCGAACTGACTCGGCGTAGCGGCCATCAGTTGCACGAAGACACCCGTCACGCGCTCTCGCGCATTGAGTCGGAGTCGGTACGCATGTCGGCGCTCGTCGACGACCTGCTGTTGCTCGCCCGCCTCGACGAAGGCCGTGAGCTGCGTCACGACCCCGTCGACCTCGCTGCGCTCGTCACCGACGCTGTCGCCGACGCGCAAGCGACGTCGCCCGACCACGACTGGAACGTGCGGGTGCCTGACCTTCCGGTGATCGTCTCGGGCGATCAGCACCGGCTGCATCAGGTCGTCGCCAACCTGCTCGCGAACGCACGCGTGCACACGCCCGAGGGCACTCGGGTGACGGCTGCCCTGGGCACGCTCGAAGGCCGCGCGATCATCACCGTCACTGATACGGGGCCCGGTATTCCGCCCGAGGTGCAGCCCGTACTCTTTGAGCGATTCGCGCGCGCCGACACCTCGCGGTCGCGAGCGACCGGATCAACCGGCCTCGGGCTCGCCATCGTTGCGGCAGTCGTGCAGGCCCACGGCGGCGAGGTTGCCGCCTCGTCGCGCTCGGGTGAAACCGTTTTTCGGGTCAGCATGGCCTTAGCGCCGAGCGCCGCGGCGATGGCCGCGCCGATGGCCGTGCCGTCACCGGCAGCGTCACCGGTGGCGCCGACCGTCAGCACCTAGGCTCGACCCATGCGCATCGCCGTCACCGGTTCGGCCGGCAAGCTCGGGAAAGCTGTCGTCACCCACCTGGTCGAGACTGGGCACTCCGTGACCGGTCTCGACGCCGTCGGCGCCCCAGGTGAAGGCTTCGTTCGAGTCGATCTCACCGACACCGGGCAGGTGCTGGATGCCCTCGCCGGGGTCGAAGAACGCTACGACGGCCTCGATGCCGTCGTTCATCTTGCAGCGAGCCCCGCGCCGGGCATCCGGCCCGATACGGTCTTGCTGCAGGACAACCTGGCGATGACGATTGCGGTGTTTCAAGCGGCTCGCCGCGCGGGTATCGCGCGGATCGTGCACGCCTCGAGCGAGACCCTGCTCGGCCTGCCCCTCGTCGAAGACCCTCCCGCGGCCCCGATCGACGAGAGCCAACCGACGCGCCCCAACTTCATGTACGCGGTCGGCAAGCACCTTGAAGAAGAGTTCGGGCGCAAGATTGCCCGGCTCGAACCGGCGATGTCGATCACTGGGCTGCGCTTCAGCAACGTCATGGCGCCTGAGGACTACGCCGAATTCGAGACCTGGCAAGACGACCCCGCCGCGCGCCGGTGGAATCTGTGGGGCTATATCGACCGGCGCGATGGCGCGCACGCGGTTGAGCGCGCCATCGCCGTGCGGGGCCCGGGGTATGAGACCTACATCATCGCGGCGGCCGATACCGTCATGCGCCATGACTCGGCCGCATTGATGGCCGCTGAGTTTGCGGGTGTTCCACTCACGCGCCCCCTCGTGGGCCGCGAGACTCTGCTTTCGATCGACGCCGCACGCCGCGACCTCGGCTACGCCCCGAGCCACTCGTGGCTCGATGCCTCATAGTCGTCTTTTTTAGTCTTCGCCCTGCGCCTTCGTGAACGCGGGTGCACCATCAAATTCTTGCAGTAGCTCAATGTGCACCCAGTCGACACTGCTCTCGACGCGCGCGAGCAAGTCGCGAATCTCTGACCGACCCAGCTCGCCGTCTTCACGCAGCACGAACCGGCAACGGTAGTGGTCGACAACGTCGATGTTGGTGTTGCCGTCGGGGTACACCTTGGTGCCGCGGTTCGAGATCATCTTGAGACGCACCGGCAAGCCCTCAGCCAGGGCGTCGAGCTGTGGCCCGAGCTCGTTGGGCATGAGCCCCGACTCGACGAAGACGTCAACGCCGATAATGCGACGCTGTTCGGGCACGACCGTGACCGGGTTGGCGACCGGCTCGGGCATCGTCAGTGGGCGGCCGCGGCGGATCGTGTAGCCGTCGACGCTCTGACCGAGGTTGTCGATAATGGCCGAGGCAAAGTCACTCGTCGACGCCCCGCGGTCGTATCCCACGACGTCGCCGGTGAGCACGCCCTTCTGGAGGGTCGCGAAGAGTGCGTTCTCGATGCTCTCCGCCTCGTCGAAGAACTGCAGGTGCTTGAGCATCATCACCGACGAGAGAATGACTGCGGTGGGGTTAATGGCGTTCTTTCCGGCGTACTTCGGCGCGGAGCCGTGCACGGCCTCGAAAATCGCCACCCCCGAGCCGAGATTCGCAGAGGGGGCGAAACCGAGCCCCCCCACGAGAGCCGAGGTGAGGTCGCTCAGAATGTCGCCGTTCATGTTCGTGGTCACGATCACGTCAAACTGCTCGGGACGCTTGACGAGCTGGTGCGCCGCGTTGTCGATGATCATGTGGTTGGACTCGATGTCGGGGTACTCCACAGCAACCCGCTCGAAGGTGCGCTTGACCTCACCTTCGGTGAGCTTCATGATGTTCGATTTCGTGGCGCACACGACAGACTGACGACCCTCGCTGCGTGCGAACTCGAATGCGGTGCGAACGATCTTCTCTGAGCCTTTTCGGGAGATCAACTTGAGGCACTGGGCGACACCCGGGGTCTGCATGTGTTCGATGCCGGCGTAGAGGTCTTCGACGTTCTCGCGCACGACAACGAGATCAACACCGGCACCTGAGTAACGAGTCGACACTCCGGGCAGCTCGCGTACTGGGCGGATGTTGGCATACGTCTCGAACAGCTTGCGCAGGGTGACGTTGGCCGACTTCTCGCCGAAACCGACGGGCGTGCCAAGCGGACCCTTCAGTACCACTCGGGTGCGCGTGATCGAGTCGATCGTCTCTTGCGGCACTCCCGAGGCAATCCCCTGTCGGAACACGTTCTCGCCAGCCTCCTGCTGGTCCCACTCGATCGCCACGCCTGCGGCGTCGATGACGCGTTTCGCGGCGTCGATGCACTCTGGTCCAACTCCGTCACCGGGAATCACGGTCACCTGGGTCGACATGGGGGCTCCTCTTTTCGTCTAGGTCTCGCCGATGACCCTATAGAAGCAAAGCAATTCATGTCAATGATGTCGTGTTATTGCCGAGCGCGCGACGCGGTGCGTGCCGGCGACGGGCATGGGCTATCCTGGGATGAGCCGCAGACCGCTGGTGACTGGGGCCCTTGCTTGCAAGGGTTCTGATCGAAGGTTCGCACTACTCCCTCGGGAGGGGCGACGACCCGCGCAGGTGTATGAACTGAAACCGAGCATCCGACTTCTGAGAACGGATGCTCGACCAAGGCTCGTGCGCATGCGCCGGGCCTTTCTCCATGTGCACTCCGAGTGGTCGCGGCCGACTACAGGAATCCCAACTAGAGGAGCACCATGGCGAACAAGGAAGCAACGGTCGCCGAGCTGAAGGAACTTTTCGCCAGCTCGACCGCCGTACTGCTCACCGAGTACCGCGGCCTCACGGTGGCGCAGCTGAAGACGCTGCGTTCGAGTATCCGTGCTGACGCGTCGTACGCCGTGGTGAAGAACACGTTGACCAAGATCGCGGCCAATCAGGCAGGAATCGACTCGCTCGATGACATGCTTGCCGGCCCGTCTGCCCTCGCCTTCGTTCACGGTGACCCCGTGGCCGTGGCGAAGGCGCTGCGTGACTTCGCCAAGGCGAACCCCAGCCTCGTGGTGAAAGGCGGCTACCTCGACGGTAAGCCGCTCGACGCCTCCGAGGTCATGAAGCTCGCCGAGCTCGAGAGCCGTGAGGTGGTGCTGGCCAAGCTTGCCGGCGCCGTCAAGGCTTCGCTGTTCGGCGCCGCGTACATGTTCAACGCGCCACTGGCGCAGGCCGCTCGCGTCGTCGACGCGTTGCGGCAGAAGCAGGAGTCTGGCAACTGATTCTCAGTTGACCGGTTCACGACACGAAACAATCAGAAGGAGAAATCATGGCCAAGCTCACAACTGACCAGCTCATCGAGGCATTCAAGGAGCTCTCGCTCATCGAGCTCAGCGAGTTCGTCAAGAAGTTCGAAGAGGTCTTCGAGGTCACCGCCGCTGCGCCCGTCGCGGCTGCTGCTGCCGCCGGCCCCGCCGTTGCTGCCGAAGAGGTCGAGGAGAAGACCTCGTTCGACGTTGTTCTCGAGGCCGCCGGCGAGAAGAAGATCCAGGTCATCAAAGAGGTGCGCTCGCTCACGAGCCTCGGCCTTGGCGAGGCCAAGGCCGTCGTTGATGGCGCTCCCGGCGTCGTTCTCGAGGGTGTGAACAAAGAGACCGCCGACAAGGCGAAGGCTCAGCTCGAAGAGGCTGGCGCCACCGTTACCCTCAAGTAGTCATTGACTGCTGAACGTCACGAGCCCCGCCCGTCGCCAGACGGTGTGGGGCTCGTGTGCGTCTCGGGGCGGGGTCGGGCTCACACAGCGGCGTCGCGCCGCGCTGCTGTGCTCGACCGAACGGTCAGCGCGGTCGGCAGCAGCAAGTGTTCGTCAGGCGGGGCGGCATCAGCGTGCTCGAGCTGGTTCAGCAGCAGTTCGACAGCACGGGCGCCCTGGGCGCCGGGCTGCTGGGCGAGAGTCGTGAGCCCGAACATCTCGGCGAGCGGATGCCCGTCGACTCCGATGACCGAGAGCTCGCCCGGAATATTGATGCCCAACTGCCGCGCCGCAACCGTGATTCCAATGGCGATCTCGTCGCAGCCGGCGAAGATCGCAGTGGGTCGCGTGCGCGGGTCGCCCAACACCGCGAGCCCGATGGCGTAGCCACCCTCGATCGAGAAGTCTGCTTGGCGGAAGTCGTCATCCACGATCACCCCGGCATCGCGAAGCGCCTGCGAGAACCCCGTATAGCGCTGGGAGTGCACGCGAAAATCCATCTGCTCGTTTTGGTCGCCGCCCACATGCATGATGCGGCGGTGCCCGAGACTGAGCAGATGCTCGGTCGCAAGCCTGGCGATTTCTACGTCGTCGATCGACAGCGAAGGAATGCCGTCGATGCGGCCACCGATACCGACGAGCGGCTTGCCCAGGGCTTGCAGCATTTGTACTTCGTGGGGGCTCAGGTCGATGGCCACTGAGATGACGGCGTCGACCCTTTTTCGCACGAGAAAGTAGTCGAACACCCGGCGACGCAAATCACGATCGGTACTCAACCGGTAGAGGGTGAGGTCGTAGCCTGCGCGAATCAGGGCTGATTCGATGCCTTCCAGCACCTCGGCGAAATACCAGCGGTTGATGTATGGAATCACGACACCGACATTGCGGGTGCGTCCGGTCACGAGGCTGGCGGCCGTGGAAGAGACCACGTAGCCGAGCTCTGTCGCGGCGTCCTCGACCCGTCGACGAGTACCGTCGGAAACGTAACCCCGACCACTGAGTGCGCGCGAGGCCGTCGACTTTGAAACGCCCGCGATTCGGGCGACATCGGCGAGGATGCTCATGGCCTCGTGCCCTTCTTTGGACGGTGGCAGGGATAGACGGTGGCAGGGATAGACAGTGGCGTCAGTGTAACCCGAATCGGGCCAGTGTGGAACCGGTGTCATGTGAGACCGGTTGCCGACGAGTCCAGCACCGCGCGGCGGGCCTCAGCAAACAGGGGGACTTAGGCAACAGATCGGTAACATCCGAGCGAATACGGGTTGCGGCCCGCGGGGTCGTGACGTACGGTGAGACCTGGAACCGGTTCCCGATGGAGTGTCCAACGGCCCTTCTGACGCCGACTTCCGCCTCTTGCACCACCACAATCACGCGCGTCGATCGGCGCGCTGACCAACCTCAACGAGGAGGAAACACATGAGTTCCACTCTCCGACGCAGGATGATCGCTCCTGCTGCGGCAATCGGAGCCCTGAGCCTCGTGCTCGCGGGCTGCGCGGCCGAGACCACACCCGACGCTGGCGGCAACGCCGACTGCGCCGCGTACGAGGCCTATGGCACGTTCGAGGGCGAGACCGTTGAGGTCTACGCCACGATCATCGACACCGAGGCTGACGCCCTGGTCGAGAGCTGGGCCGACTTCGAGGCCTGCACCGGCATCACCATCGAGTACAACGGCACTCAGGAGGCGGAGACGCAGATCAACGTGCGTGCCGCGGCCGGCGATGCTCCCGACCTGATGGTTATTCCGCAGCCCGGTCTGCTGCAGCGCCTCATCGCTGACGGCTACGTCGTTGCCGCTCCCGCGGCCGTCGAGGCCAACGTCGACGAGTTCTGGAGCGAAAGCTGGAAGGGCTACGGCACCATCGACGGCACCTTCTACGCCGCGCCGCTGCTCGCCAGCGTCAAGGGCTGGATCTGGTACTCCCCGACGGACTTCGCCGACAACGGCTACGAGGTTCCGACGACCTACCAGGGCATGCTTGATCTCTCGAACGAGATGACCTCGCGCAACGACGGTCCGTACCGTCCGTGGTGCGTGGGCTTCGGTTCGGGTGACGCCACTGGCTGGGTTGGCACCGACTGGGTCGAAGACCTCGTTTTGCGCGACGCTGGCCCCGAGGCATATGACGCCTGGGTCGCTGGTGACCTGAAGTTCGACTCGCCCGAAATCACGGCCGCGTTCGACCTGGTCGGTGAGGTTCTCCTCAACGACCAGCTCGTCAACGGTGGCTTTGGTGGCGTGCAGTCGATCGTGACCACCACGTTCCAAGACGGTGGCCTGTCGATTCTCGACGGCACCTGCTCGATGCACCACCAGGCTTCGTTCTACGAGGCTCAGTGGGGCGAGGGCGTGACGGTTGCTCCCGACGGTGACGTTTGGGCCTTCATCACCCCGCCGATCGACGAGGGCGACCCGAATGCTGTCACCGGTGGTGGCGAGTTCGTAGCCGCGTTCAACGACAACGCAGCGACCGGCGCCGTTCAGGCGTACCTCTCGAGTGACACCTTCGCCAACGAGCGCGTCTCGCGCGGTGGAGTCATCTCGGCCAACAAGGGCCTCGACCCGGCACTCGCCGGTTCGGACCTGGCGCGCCAGTCCGTTGAGATCCTGCAGGGCGAAGACACGATCTTCCGTTTCGACGCCTCAGACCTCATGCCTGCTGCCGTCGGTACCAGCTCGTTCTGGACCGGCATGGTCGACTGGGTGACCGGTACTCCCACGCAGAGTGTGCTGCAGAACATCGACGCGACGTTCCCGCAGTAATCACTACCTGATGCACTGACGGCTGGCCCACCGAGCAAACTTGCTCGGTGGGCCAGCCTGTCAGGTAGCGTGGGTTCACCCCGAGAAAACCAATGGAGGTTTGAACGGCATGAGAGGTCTGTCAGAATTCTGGGTCGATTTCTTCGAGAAATTCGGCATCATGTTCATCGGTCTAGCGGCTTTCGCCGCCGTCGTGGGTCTGATTTTGTTCCTCGCGGATCGAGCGCCCAAGAAAGGGCGTGACTTCCTGCAACTGGCCGCCTTCGTCGGGCCTGCTCTTGTTTTGCTGGCGATCGGGCTTGTCTACCCCGCGATTCGCACCACCACCCTCGCCTTCTTCAGCCGCCAAACGGCGAACGGCAGCGACTTCGTCGCCTTCGACAACTTCGTCTGGATGTTCACGCAACCAGACATCCTCATCACTCTGGGCAACACCCTGATTTGGGTCGCTCTCGTGCCCACGCTCTCCACGATCTTCGGCTTGGCCTACGCGGTCTTCATCGACAAGTCCAAGGGCGAAAAGCTCCTGAAGTCGCTCGTCTTCATGCCGATGGCGATCTCGTTTGTCGGGGCCGGCATCATTTGGCGATTCATGTACGAGTACCGCGAAGTCGGGTTCTCTGAGCAAATTGGTCTGCTCAACCAGGTTCTCGTCTGGCTCGGTCAGAGCCCGCAGCAGTTTCTGGTCAACTCCCCGTTCAACACCTTCTTCCTCATCGTCGTGATGGTGTGGATCCAGACAGGTTTCGCCATGGTCTTGTTGTCAGCAGCGATCAAGGGAGTGCCGGTCGAGATCATCGAGGCGTCGCGACTCGACGGGGCGAATGCGTGGCAGCAGTTCTGGAACGTCACCGTGCCGGGCATTCGCGGAACCCTCGTCGTCGTTGTCACGACGATCTCGATAGCCACCCTGAAGGTCTTCGACATCGTGCGCGCCATGACCGGCGGAAACTTTGACACCTCGGTCATCGCCAACGAGATGTACACGCAGGCCTTCAACCGTGGAGAGACGGGCTACGGCTCGGCGCTCGCCGTCGTGCTGTTCCTCATGGTGATGCCCATCGTCATCTACAACGTGCGCGTGATGCGCAAGCAGAAGGAGATCCGATGAGCACCGATGCCGCAACCGCCGCTGAAAATGCGCTCGACGCTCCACTCGGTCAAAAACACGAGGCTGCGACGCGCGAGCCCCAGAAGATGCGCAAGGTCAAGCAGACACTGACCTCGCCCTGGGCGACCTTCGCGGCAATTCTCATCGCAACGTTGTGGACGATTCCGACCTTCGGGTTGCTCGTCTCCTCGATCCGCACGCCGACCGAGATTCGCAGCAACGGCTGGTGGAACATCTTCGTCAGCCCGAGCTTTACGCTGCAGAACTACATTGACGTTTTGACCGTTCAAGGAACCTCGTCGGCGAATCTCGGGTCGTACTTCGTGAACTCGCTCGTCATCGCGATTCCGGCCGCCCTGTTCCCGATCATTCTGGCGACCATGGCGGCGTACGCCTTTGCCTGGATCAAGTTTCGCGGTTCAGGAGCGCTTTTCGTGCTCATCTTCGCTCTTCAAATCGTGCCGCTGCAGATGGCTCTCATCCCGCTCCTGCAGATTTTCTCCGAGATTCTGGGCATCAGCGGCACGTTCCCCGCGGTGTGGATCGCGCACACCATCTTCGGCCTGCCGCTATGCATCTTCTTGCTGCACAACTTCATCAGCGAGATTCCTGGCGAGGTGATCGAGGCGGCACGAGTCGATGGGGCGAACCACACCCAGATCTTCTTCCGCATCATTATTCCGCTGTCGCTGCCGGCGCTTGCGTCGATCGGCATCTTCCAGTTCCTGTGGGTGTGGAACGACCTGCTCGTGGCTCTCGTGTTCTCGGGCGGCACGGCCGATGTGGCTCCGCTCACCCAGCGCTTAGCCGAGTTGGTCGGTAACTTCGGCCGCAACACCGAGCGACTGCCAGCGGCGGCGTTCATCTCACTCATCGTTCCGCTCATCGTGTTCTTCAGCCTGCAGCGCTACTTCGTGCGCGGTCTGCTGGCGGGCTCGACCAAGGGCTGACCCGCTCCGCGTCAGTAAACCTCACACCGGGATCCCCGGTGGTCGCACCTAGGCTCGCGTCATGAGCATGAGTGGTGGCCGCCGGGGATCGCGCGTGTCGAGCGGTGACATCTCGGCGCAGCGCGCGGCCAATGCCGAAGCGCCGCGCATCCCGAATCTGTTGCCGCGCATCGCTGAGCTGTTTCGGCCGCACCGCGCGCCGCTCGCCATCACGATCGCCCTTGTGCTCGTGTCGGCCGCGCTCAGTGTGATTCCGCCGCTGCTCACTCAGCAGGCGTTCGACCGCGGGTTGTTCCCGCCGGAGGGCACGCCGAACGTTCCCGTGTTGATGCAGCTCGTGTCGATCATGCTCGTGCTCTGGCTCGTGTCTGCGGGCATCGGTATCGGGCAGACCTATCTCACCTCGACGGTCGGCAACAGCGTGATGGCCCAACTTCGAGTGCGGCTCTTCGCTCACTTGCAGGCGATGGAGCTGGGCTTCTTCACCCGCACCAAGACAGGCATCATCCAGTCGCGCCTGCAGAACGACGTGGGTGGGGTTGCGGGCGTGCTCAGCAACACTGTCTCGAGCGTCATCGGCAACGCGGTTACGGTCATTGCGGCGTTCGTGGCCATGCTGTTGCTCAGTTGGCAGCTGACCATCGTGGCCGTGGTACTGCTGCCCTTGCTCGTCGTCGCACAGCGCCGTGTCGGTCAGGTGCGCGCGCGCATTGCGACCAAGACGCAAGAGTCGCTGAGCGACATGTCAGCGATCACCCAAGAAGCGCTGAGCGTGTCGGGAATCTTGCTCGCCAAGAGCTTCTACCGGCAGCAGAGCGAGGTCGAGCGGTACCAGGCCGAAAACGACACTCAACGCGGACTGCAGGTGCAACTGTCGATGAGTGGTCAGTGGTTCTTCGCCACGGTCAACGTGTTCCTCTCCGTGATCCCCGCCGTCATCTACCTCGTCGCCGCGTGGCTGATTCAGACGGATGTGGTGGTCACGGCGGGCACCATTGTCGCCTTCACGACGGTGCAGGCTCGCCTCACCTTTCCCCTGATGGGCCTCATGCGCGTGGCGCTCGACCTGCAAACCAGTGGGGCGCTTTTCGCTCGCATCTTCGAGTATCTCGACTTGGTACCGCGGATCACCGAAGACCAGAACGCGCGCGATCCTGAGCCGGCGCACCTTGGGCGCATCCGTTTCGACGACGTCGTCTTTCGTTACCCCGACGCTTCCGACGACAGCCTGCCCACGCTCGACCATATTTCGTTCGACGTTCAACCAGGGCAGTTCGTCGCGTTCGTCGGCCCCTCGGGCGCCGGCAAGACGACCATCTCGTATCTCGTGCCACGGCTGCACGACGTCACGAGCGGAACGGTCGAAGTCGGCGGAGTCGACGTGCGGCGCCTGCGCCAGCAGAGCCTTATCGAGAGCATCGGCATCGTCAGTCAAGAGACCTACCTCTTTCACGCCACGATCGCCGAGAATCTGCGGTACGCCAAGCCCGATGCAACGGATGCGGAGCTTGAGGCAGCGTGTCGTGCGGCGAGCATCCACGACACCATCGATGGCTTTCCCGATCGGTATGACACGGTCGTTGGTGAGCGCGGCTACCGCTTGTCGGGGGGCGAGAAGCAACGGGTGGCGATAGCGCGCGTGCTGCTGAAAGACCCGCCCGTACTGATTCTCGATGAGGCCACGAGTGCCCTCGACTCCGTCTCAGAGCGGGTGGTGCAGGGTGCGCTCGATGCCGCTAGTCGCGGGCGCACGACCATCGCGATTGCCCACCGCTTGTCGACCGTGAGTGCGGCCGACGTCATCCATGTGGTCGATCACGGCCGCATCGTCGAGAGTGGTCGGCACGGTGAGCTCATCGCGCTCGGAGGCGTGTACGCCCGCCTCGTCACACAGCAGTCGGCTGACTACGATCGAGCAGCGAGTAGCTCTGACATGTAGTCGAGTTCTTTCGACTGCAACTGCACCATGCCCCGGGCGAGTGTCGTGACCTGCGGGTTGCCGCTGCGCGCGATGACGGCGTCAGCCATATCGACGCCACCCTGGTGGTGGGCGATCATCAATTCGAGAAAGAAGCGCTCGGCCTCGACGCCCGTCGCATTTTGCAGTGCCTGCATTCGCTCGAAGCTTGCGACGCCAGGCATGGGTTCGCCGGGGGTGTGCCCCCCGTGGCCCTCATGGCCCGCCGAGCCGTCGATGACGGGCCGCGAGAGCCAGTCCATTTCGGGCTCGCTCGACGTTTGCGGCAAGCCCCAGATCGCCAACCAGGCGAACATCTGCCCCTGTTGTTGGGCTTGCGCGGTGGCGATGTCAAGTGCGAGTAAGCGAATTTCGGGGTCGTCGCTGCGGTCGCGAACGAGGAGTGCCATCTCGACAGCCTGCCCGTGGTGCACCTGCATATCACGCGCGAATCCGGCCTCGGCGCTCGACTCACCGGGCATAGGCGCCATGCTGGAGGCCGTCACCCGGCCTACTAGCGCACCGACGACCAGAGCCACGAGTACCAGCAGCACGCCCGCCACGATCAGCCGCGGGCGACTGAGTGCGGGGGTGGCGGTTGCCTCGGCCGGCGAGGTGCTCACGATCAGGAGATCTTGCCCGGGCCGTCGAGAGCCTGACTGCACAGCGCGCCGGGCTCGGGCGCGTCGGGCGACTGGCGGTACTTGATGATGAATTGACTGAGGCGCGGGTCGTCGATTCCGTCGAGCGCCACTTGCACGCCCCAAGCGCTCGCCACGACGGGTGCATCCAGGCCCGAGAAGGGCGACAGGATCATGTACGAGCGCGGCATCTGCGAGCGCAAAGTATCGAGATCGCCGCCCGACACCTGCTCAGGGTTGTAGGTGACCCACACGGCTCCGTGCTCGAGCGAGTGCACCGCGTACTCGGCAGGCACCTCTTCTTCGTAAATACCGCAGTTGAGCCAGCTGGGGTTGTGCGGCCCACCGGCGGGCGGGCTCATCGTGTAGTCAACGGCACTCTGTACGTGTACCGCCTCGAGCCCGTCGAAGGTCTGCAGCCCCTCGACTTCGATGGTCGCAGGGTCGACGGGCGGCGTTGCTGAGGTCACGACGATGCCGACCAGCACTGCCACGACGGCCACCCCGCCGACGATCGCCGCGCCGACGCCGACGCGCTGGTTGCGCTTATCTTTCGCC
>Ga0105049_10006593_pt1 | contig 13509 bp, 12 predicted proteins | sample MAT06_FD_78087 | JGI IMG/M metagenome (GOLD analysis project Ga0105049, IMG submission 78087) | Freshwater microbial communities from Lake Fryxell liftoff mats and glacier meltwater in Antarctica - MAT-06 | ecosystem: Environmental > Aquatic > Freshwater > Ice > Liftoff microbial mat | place...
ATGGCGGTGGTGTAGTTGGATAGGTCAACGAGCATGGCAACGGACTTGACACCTACAAGACTTGAAACGTAATCAAATTCGATAGGTACAATTGGTTATTCTTCGGATTGAGTGTCACAACTTCGCCGTCAGTGTCATTAGTAGACGTGTTATGACCAGGCACAATTTTTTGCGGCAAGGTATTCAGGCAAGTTGATCACATCAATTGAGCAGTTGTAAATCCCGATGACGGCAGTGGCGTTCGCATTTTGAGCCTTCTTCACTGAGCTGGAGGCGTAGGCGGGATCTCCCTTGTCGTCAATGGGCACCAGCTTCACTCGCTTTCCCAGCACTGCGCCTTTGGCATTGACCTGCGAAGCTGCCAAACGGACCCAGCGCAACATGTCCTTGCCCAAGGAGGCAAGTTCGCCCGTCAAGCGCGCCTAGACGGCAATAATCAAGTCGTTGATGTGGCCTGATGCATGTGCTGGGGTCGCAACTGCTAGCGGCGCTCCAACGGCGAGCGAAGTGATGGTCAAACCAACCAATAAACGGCGACACGTTGAATCTTTTTATCTTGAGAGTAAATTCATGTGGCGAGTGCACATCTAACGATCTGGCTTCTCGAGCGTGCGTTTCGTTACAGTCCCGGTCCTTTGTCCCATGGCATCAGGCACCCCCGAGGCTATCAGTGGAACGCAGTTAGAGTTGATTGACGCAGCAGTTCTTGAGCGCTCGGCCCGTCTGAGATCCGGACCTGAATCTTTACCCTAGAAAACTGGCGAAGTGACTCTGCGCAGATGCGATGCCCGCGAAGTTGATCCAGCAATTTTGGGACGTCAAAGGGAAACCTGCGCAAGCATGGCCGGCATAACCTGCGTCCAAATGGTTTTCTGAGAATCGTAGTGACCCCGATTCGCGAGTCTCGCGGCTGTGCGGAAAGATGAAGTCGGTGAGGTTGAGAGAACTTCTCAGCGGATGGGTAGAGAATTAATTTCCAGAGAACGCAAGTTGCGTTAGCGAGTTGCGAAAATTCAAGTTCACATTAATCTCGGGAAAAGAGCGAAAGCATGAATTGCGGAAGAACAAACCAGGAGCATCCAATGATTAGACGCTCACGAATTCGACTTGCGGCTGCATTGGCCTTAATAGGTTTGATTGCTGTTGCGTCCAATGGCGCCGTTGCGGCCAATGAAAAAACCGTTGACAGTGCTCCGTTCGTGCAGCAGGTGGGAACATATGACTACCTCGCGAGCCCGAATTACCAAGGTCTTTTGCCGATCAGTTCCATCTTGAATGGGACCACAATCGGGCTTGGCACCTTTGCAAATCTTGATGGGGAAATGGTGGTGTTGAATGGGATCGTCTACCGAGTGGGAACAGATGGTGTGCCGTCTAAGGCTTCGATCAAAAGATTGACCCCGTTCATGCAAGCCGTGAATTTTAATCCGCAAAAGTCCACTCGACTTGCCCCGAATACGGCTTGCAGCGCGCTACCACAAGTGATCGACAAGTTGGTGAAGTCAACTGCTGGAGTTGTCGCTGTGAGATTGAGCGGTGTGTTTTTTGACGTAGAAACTCGAAGTGTGCAGGCGCAACTACCTCCCTACCCAACCCTTGCCGACGCGGTATCAACGCAGACCAAGTTCCCACTGGGCAGGGTGAACGCAACACTTGTTGGTTTCCGTCAAGGACCCGATGCGCGAGGAATTGGCGCACCCGATTTGCATCTGCATGGACTGACCAAATCACTGGGTGCCGGTGGTCATGTTCTTTCCTGCGTTACCGGACCAAACGTTCTGTTAGAGGTTGAAAAAACCCAAGGTGTGAGGGTTTATACGCCGTAAGGCTAATGGCTATATCGTTTGCGCTGTGACACCCGAAGATTCCGTGCTAGCGGCATGCGATGCAGCACTTAATGGCAAAGATATTGTAACCGACCCGGATATTTTGCGTTCCTATTCCCGAGACCGTTCCACGGGATCCGCGGCGGGGGAGCCTTTCGCGGTGGTCTTTCCTCGTTCCACCGAAGCAGTAGCCGCGATCATGTCCGCGGCGCACCGTTACCGAGTCCCGGTCGTCCCTCGCGGCGCCGGTTCTGGGCTCAGCGGCGGCAGTAATGCCGTTGATGGCTCACTCGTTCTTTGCGTTGAGAGGATGTCAGATGTTCTCGCGGTAAATGTCAACGACGGCTACGTTGAAACTCAACCAGGAATTCTCAACACCGAATTGCGTGAGCACGTTGCACTCTCGGGCATGTGGTACGCGCCGGACCCGGCGAGCAAAGATTTCTGCTCAATTGGTGGAAACGTCAACACGAACGCGGGGGGATTGTGTTGCGTGAAGTACGGCGTCACAAGGGATGCGGTACTGGGTCTGGAAGTTGTGATGGCTGATGGTCAGATAACCCGTCTTGGTCGACGCACCATCAAAGGAGTTGCTGGATACGACTTAGCCGGTCTTATGGTCGGTTCCGGTGGCACGCTGGGAATCGTCACGATGGCTAGGCTGCGCTTGCGACCGATGCCGTTACCCGCGACCACCGCTGTAGCAATTTTTGACGATGTTGCTGATGCCGGGCGGGCTTCATCGGCAATCATGTCCGAACTCACACCGAGCATGCTTGAACTCATGGATCAGCAAACCCTGCGGGTGGTAGAAAATTGGCGACCGATGGGTCTAGACACAAGCGCAGGGGCACTTCTCGTCGCGCAAACCGATTCAGGGCATGGCAGCGCACTAACCGATGCAGATCGACTCCTTCAGATTTGTGAGCAGAACGGCGCGAGCCTGGCGCACCGTTCTGAAGATGAAGCAGAGTCCGAATTGCTTCTTGGCGCCAGACGAATGGCCATCTTGGCCATTGAAGCGCAGGGTGATTGGCTACTGGACGACATTGCCGTGCCTCGATCGAATCTGGCAGAAGCAATGGTGCGAATTCAAGATATTGCGGGCCGCCGCAATGTGACCATCTGCACCTTCGGACATGCAGGTGATGGAAACTTGCACCCCACGATCGTGACCCAACGGGGGGACCATGAGGCCGCTGCCCGCGGACTGTTGGCTTTTGACGACATTTTGGAAGTTGCACTTGCTCTGAATGGAACCGTCACCGGTGAGCACGGCGTGGGAAATCTCAAGCGGGAGGCGCTCGCCCGTGAATTGGATGACGTCGCCATTGGATTGCATGCTCGAATCAAGGCCGCTTGGGATCCGCAAGGAATTCTCAATCCAGGTAAATCACTCCCACGCTGGTGAATTCGCAATACGTGCAGTTTTTTTCACGCTAGTTTTCGGCCTTGATTGAAAGCCGCCTTGTCCATTGGAAGTGGTTGTGGCATTGCGAGAAACAGGGCGGGTGAGTGGCCTTGTCGTATTGAACCCGCTGATTATTGGTACTGCCAAAGACCTCAACGAAATGTTTGTGGGCAACACGGGCGACGTGGTTCCATCAATCACCATGGTTAAATCAATCATCATGGTTGGAGCAGCTACGGCGCTCGTCGCGAGGGCACTGACAATAGTGATGGGATTTATCGGTCATTTTCACGTGGCACTCGCTGCAGGCTTTGTCTCCGTTAGCGCAGTTGTCCGGTCCGGATTGCGGGTGAACCCGGTATTCGCCCCCGCTACATGCGCGTGAATCTGGCATAGTATCAAGTGGAACCCGGCAAGGATCGTGATGCACACCCCCCTGTTGCGTCTGCTTTGTCGGGTTTCCCGCACTGGTTCGACACGCTCTAGGCTGCGATCATGAAGATTGAAATATCACATGGCCGCTGACCGCGTGCTCGTTGCAGGTGTTGACTCGTCAACCCAGTCGGTCAAGATTGTTGTGCGTGACGCGCAAACGGGGGAACTAATCCGCGAGGCGCGGGCACCCCACCCGGACGGTACCGAAGTTGATCCGAATACCTGGTGGGAAGCACTTGGTTCGGTCTTACCGGAGACGCTCGAGGGTGTGTGCGCGCTGAGTATCGCCGGTCAACAGCACGGCATGGTGGCACTGGACTCCCAGCAAGAAGTTGTGCGTGATGCGCTCTTGTGGAATGACACTCGATCCGCTCAGGCAGCAGAAGATTTGGTGCGGGAGCTTGGTGGCCCGTCCGTTTGGGCAGCAGCAGTGGGCAGCGTTCCCGTTGCTGCTTTCACCGTGTCGAAGCTGCGATGGATGGCCCAACATGAACCAGAAAATGCGCAGCGCACCCACAGTGTTCTACTGCCACACGACTATCTCACCTGGATGCTCGCGGGCAAGCCGATAAATCCAACGACGGATCGTGGTGATGCCAGCGGGACCGGTTACTGGTCGCCGCTGACCGGCGCTTATCGGCCAGATTTGGTGGAACGTGCCATCGGTCACGAACTCGTGCTCCCCAGGGTGGCCGGTCCTAGCGAGATTATTGGGACCGCAATCGGTGTCGGTCGCGATGACATTGTGATTGGCCCTGGAACAGGTGACAACATGGGAGCGGCTCTGGCTCTTGGCGTGAAACCGGGCGATGTCGTTGTTTCTTTGGGAACTTCGGGTACCGCATTTGCCGGCTCGAGCATGCCAACCCAGGACTCGTCGGGCTTTGTTGCAGGTTTTGCCGACGCAACGGGAAATTATTTGCCACTTGTTTGCACACTCAATGCCGCACGAATTTTGACCGCAACGGCCGCAATGCTCAATGTTGATTTTGAGGCTTTTTCCCGACTTGCACTCTCGGCTGAACCAGGTTCGGGTGGCCTCACCTTCATTCCTTACTTGGACGGGGAACGCACACCGAATTTGCCGGACGCTCGCGGCTCCCTGCACGGTATGACCCGAGAAAATATGACCGCGGAGAACATGGCGAGAAGTGCGATTGAAGGAATGTTCGGTGGTTTGGCCGACGCCGTCGACGCATTAACTCGTGCTGGAGCCCCCATACATCGAGTCATTCTCATTGGAGGCGCGGCTGCTAACCCAGCGGTAGGTGACGTCGCTTCCACCATGTTCAACGCACCGGTTGAAGTGCCACCTGCAGGGGAATACGCTGCTGACGGCGCTGCTCGCCAAGCCGCCTGGGTGCTCACGGGTGACCTCCCACATTGGAGTGACGGTGGTTCCGGGGAGACCCGCCATTTTGCGAACAACTACCAGGAAGAGATCAGGGCTAACTTCCGTGGCGCATGGGAGTGCTTGTACGACTGATCGCGTAAGTTGGAGACATGGACTTCCTCACCGTGACCGTCTTTGCCTTGGTTGGGGCGGCCGCCCAATTCGTCGACGGCACGCTCGGAATGGGCTTCGGTGTCACCTCGGCCACCCTGTTAACCATTTTGGGTTATAGCGCCGTTGCAGCATCCGCTGGAACCCACGCCGCAAAAGTGGGAACCTGTTTTGCTTCTGGCGTGAGTCACTGGCGCGAGGGAAATGTGGACTGGCGGGTATTGGTCGCTGTGGGTGTTCCTGGAGCATTTGGTGCCTTCATTGGCGCCGTTGTTCTGACGAATATCGTGCTCGATGCGGCCCGAGTCTGGATGGCCGCAATTCTTTTTCTCCTTGGCGTCACCATCATCGCTCGGTTCGGATTCAATAAATCACTCCTTCCCGCAATGCGTTTACGAACCCGCAACCTGTGGCCAATCGGTCTTTTTGGCGGATTCGTCGATGCAACAGGTGGCGGCGGTTGGGGTCCGGTGGCCACGCCGTCTTTGATGACGGTGACACGACACGCACCACACCGCATCGTTGGCACCGTGAGCGCGGCCGAGTTCCTCGTTGCTGTTGCTGCCTCAATGGGATTCCTAGTAGGCGCGGGGGATTCGGGTGTCCCCTGGTTGGCCGTGCTGGGCCTAATAATCGGTGGGGTCATCATGGCTCCCATTGCCGCACGGTTTGCCAAACGGGCACCGACACGACCGTTGGGTGTTGCCGTGGGTGGCATGGTGTTGGTGGCAAATACCGCGGTGTACTCAAAAGTTGCCGAAATACCGGGAATCGTCGCCGTTGTGATCGTTGCGATTGAAATTCTGCTCACTACTGCGATCGTTGTGAAGGTGCTTCGGACGCCCGTGCAGACGTGAAAATCTGATCGAGAATCTTTGCGACCTGCACCGATTGGCACGGATCGGGAAGCCAACCGTCGTTTCCGCTGATCCGATCACTCACGTTTTCAAACATGCGTTGATAGGAATCAACAGGTGCAAAGTTCTCTGTGCTTGTTTTCCCGTTAGACGTTATGGTGAGTTCGCTCACTTGGTTGTAACTCGTGAAAGCCTGGTCGCCGGGTAGAGTGATTTCACCGTCTGTTCCCTTGAGAATAAAACGCTGTGACGGGTGCATGGCAAATGACGCAACGATCGCACCAGAACCCTTGCACATTGTGTTTTCATAATTGAATTGAGCTTTCATCGTCATGTCGACCTGCTGATCGAGCTTTTCGTCATGCGCTTGGGTGACCACGTACTCGGTGTCCTTCGCAAGAAGTGCGACGAGGGCGTGAAGCGGGTAAATCCCGACGTCGTAGAGAGCGCCACCACCTTTCATCGGATCCAAACGGTAGTTACCGTGAGGTACACCATCGAATGTGAACGTGCCCAGGTAGTTGGTGGGTGTGCCAATGGCATTGCTGGAAACTAATTCACGTAATCGTTGCGCACGTGGATGCCACAGCGACCAAACAGCTTCAATCAGCAACAATCCTTTGTCGCGGGCGTGTGCAAAGGCAGCGATCGCATCACCCGCATTGAGGACCATTGGTTTTTCACACAGTACATGCTTACCTGCGTCAAGGGACTTAATGATCCACGGTAGGTGAGCATCATTATTTAATGAAATATAAACAGCGTCAACCTCTGGATCCGCAATAAGTTTCTCGTAGGAGTCGTAGGCTACCGCCGGAGACAAAGTCCGTGCGCGATTCGCATCGCGCGCTGCCGCGGCGTACAGGACCGCATTGCGAGCATTATGTAAAGAGTTTGCGGTTGTCCCAGTTGCCAGACCGCCCGCACCAATAAATCCCCAGTTGACGGTTCTTGGTTCACTCATGTGCGAAGTCTCTCTGGTCAGTTGTTGAGCAGGGAGGGTGACTCGGGTAGTCCGTTTCGTGCTGCCGAAGTCTCTGCAGCCTCCATGAGGGCTACAACGTCACGCGAATCAACCGCCTGTACTTGCATTTCTATCCCGTCGTGCAGGAGAGCCGCGAACTCCCGATGAAACTCGTAAGGTTGCACAACATCAAGTTCGACATTTCTTCTCGTACCGGTTGCATCAATGTGTACCAATGTCGCAGGCAGGTCAGCAACGGCAGGTTCAGCGGCAGCATCCCACTCACCGACAATTGCTCCGGTGGTTCCCAGCGCATAGAACTTTGGCTTGCGTGCGGCTGCCAAATCCGAATTCACGAAACTCGCCGTGCGTCCGTCAGCAAAGGTAATCGACACCTCAGCGTGATCGGCATTGGTCACATGGTCCCAATGGCGTTTGTGATTGTGACCGCTGACGTGTGCCACCGGTTCGGGGAAGAGGTTCAGTATTTGGTCGAGATAGTGCGAACCCCAGTCAAAGATTGCGCCCCCGGAGACGTCGGACATCGAATGCCAGTAATCACAGGGTCGCGAATACCCTCCGACGAAGGATTCATATGAAAACAATTCCCCGATTGCACCTTCGCGTATGAGACGGCGCATTGTGACAAAGTCCGGGTCGAATCGGCGGTTTTGATAAACAACTAAAACTCGTTGTTTCGCCTGGGCCAGGGCAATGAGTTCATCACATTCTTCGGCGGTGAGCGCCATTGGCTTTTCCAGAATTACATGTAAGCCCCGATTGAGGGATTCCTTCGCCCAGGAGAAGTGGCTGTTGGGTGGCGTTGAAATTACGACAATATCGATCAGACCACTGTCGAGCATCTCCATGGAGTCGGAGAAAATCGCTGCCAGAGGGGCGAGTTCACGTGCCGCTGCGACCCGATCGGAGTTGAGGTCGGCTACCGCCCTCAGTTCAAGCCCGGGGGTGGCTGCGACGGCCAAGTTGTGCTCGTGGCCGATGGCGCCGTAGGCGAGTAGGCCAACTCGGCAAGGGGTAGACGCAGAAGAAGGCATGGGAAATAACTTAGCGGTCTGAGTACAAGTATGCAGAACCGTGCGCGCGGAAAGTGAAATAACGGTAACTTGAAGGAGTAAAAACCCCTGGCAATCTGACCTCATTGAAGTGGAGTACCCATGTCCGAATACGTTCTTGCCGGTAAAACCGCACTCGTGACGGGTGCATCCCGCGGGATTGGTCGGGCAATTGCCGTGAGCTTTGCCCAAGCAGGCGCTGACGTGGCCGTGGTAGCCCGTGATGCCGAAAAACTCGGCGATCTTGCCAAAGAGATTAGGGAACTGGGTCGCATCGCTGTGGTCATCGCTGCGGATCTTTCATCGGAAAATGCGGTGGAGACGATTTGCTCCCGTCTCGATTTTGATGCGCTCAACATTTTAGTCAACAACGCCGGAGGCAACGCCTTTATGGCCAGCACCGAGAATATGCGGCTGTCCGGCTGGCGCAAAACCATGAATTTGAACCTCGATGCGCTCGTTGCCCTCACCCAGGGCGTGATTCCCCGCCTGGTGAATTCAGGCAACGGCTCGGTGATCAATGTGTCCTCGGTCGCTGGGCTTCGGGGGTCACCGTTTATGTCCCATTACGGCGCCGCAAAGGCCGCCGTGATCAGTTTTAGTCGAAGTCTGGCCGTTGAACTTGCCTCCCAAGGAGTTCGGGTCAACTCGCTGGTTCCGGGCTGGATTGAGACCGACCTGACGGGTTTTCTGCGGACGTCCAAAGAAGCCGAAGCCGGGACTTTGTCCCGGGTCCCCATGGGACGCTGGGGCCGTGCCGAGGAAATCTCCGCTGCTGCGCTGTTCCTAGCGAGTGATGCCTCAAGTTTTATGACCGGACAAGAGTTAATTGTGGATGGCGGTTTGTCCGCCATGCCATAAACACTGCCGTAAAAACTGATAAAACCGCGTTTCGGGTGCACAATGAAGTCATTGAATGAATCTGTGAAAGCACCTACTGGGAAGGAACTGCCGTGAGCAATAACACAACCAGTCGTACCAGCCGACTTGAGGCAAAGTACAAGGGCCACCGGAGCGAGGATCGTTTTTTCGCGGCCCGCAACGGCGCTAAGCAGGCCTGCGAGAATTTGCGGACGGCGATTCGAAAATCCCATATTCATAGCGTTATGCGCGATGAACTTTTGCAGGCTGTTGATCGCGCCGAACTAACGGTAAAAAATGTTGAGCCAACCCAGGCCCACCCGGGCGCCGAAATTAAGTCGTTGGCAAAAGAAATTGAACACCTGCATCTTGCCGAACAGTGGGTTGACGCAGCCGATCGCGTTTTAAATCGACTGGGAACGGATGGTCCCGCGCAGTCACGTAAGCAACTGGAAGAAGCACAGGAAGCCGTGATGTGGTGCGTCCGGGCGAATGAGTGGAACGGGCAACTCACCGCTGCCGGTACGCAATTGCAGAAAGTCGTTGCGGAGGCGGAAATTCACGCCGCTCGAGTAAGTTAGGTTGGCATTTGGGTGAGGCTGCCGGGGTTTTCCCGGCGGCCTTTCTTTTGGTTAGTTCAAGAATGTGGATTGAACAAACGTGCGCGTTGCTTGAATCTGGGGAGCTAAAAACTGATCGGGGCCGGCTCCCGTCGTTGATTTTCGTAGTTCACTCAGGAGTTTTTGGGTTACCGGACCAGGATTGAGCGGTGCGCGCAATTCAAGTCCACGGCTTGCCGCCATGAACTCGATAGCAATAATTGTGGTGAGGTTGGAAACGGCGCTGCGTAACTTGCGGCCAGCATGCCAACCCATGGACACGTGATCCTCTTGCATGGCCGAACTCGGGATCGAGTCAACACTTGCCGGTACGGCTAGCCTTTTGCAATCGCTGACCAAACCAGCTTGGGTATATTGCGTGATCATCAGGCCTGAATCAACTCCAGGGTCGTGGGCCAAAAATGGTGGCAGGCCATGATTGCGATTCTTGTCCAAGAGTCGGTCTGTGCGACGCTCACAGATTGAACCAAGATCGGCTGCGGCAATTGCCAGGAAATCAAGGACGTAGGCAACCGGGGCGCCGTGAAAATTACCGTTGCTCGTTACCTCGCCGGTTGGCAGAATCACCGGGTTGTCGATACTCGCCGCTAATTCGTTGTGGGCAACGTTCTTAGCATGGGCAATCGTGTCGCGAACTGCTCCGGTCACCTGTGGGGCGCAACGCAAACTGTATGCATCCTGTACCCGGTCGTCATTGAGTTTGTGACTCTCAACAATTGGTGAGCCAGCGAGCGCGGCGAACATATTGGCTGCACTGACCGCTTGACCTGCGTGCGGCCGCAGTGGCTGGTGCAATTCGGGGCGAAATACTTGATCGGTTCCCAGTAACGCCTCAACACTCATTGCCGCACTCAGGTCGGCGGCGTTGCATAATCCTTCGAGGTCGGCAATCGCCATGAGCAACATGCCAAGCATTCCATCGGTTCCGTTAATTAAGGCAAGTCCCTCCTTTTCCTGAAGCTCAAGGGGGGTGATCCCGGCCGCATTCAACAGTGAAGCGACGTCCCCGACGTCACCGTTGGCGTCACGCGCTTCACCTTCACCCACGGCGACCAGTGCGCAGTGAGCAAGGGGCGCCAGGTCCCCGCTGCAACCGAGGGAGCCGAATTCGTAAACAATCGGTGTGATCCCAGCGTTAAGAATTGCCACATACGTTTGAGCGACCTGTGGGCGAACACCGGTGCGGCCGGAGGTGAGAGTTTTAAGTCGAAGGAACATGGTGGCGCGAACCACCTCGCGCTCGACTTCGTTACCCCAGCCTGCCGCATGGCTACGAATTAATGACTTTTGAAGTTGCACGCGATTAGCTTGCGGAATGTGGCGGTTCGCGAGTGCACCAAAGCCGGTTGAGATTCCGTACACCGGTGTCTTCTGCCGGGCGAGTTCATCCACGTAGGCACGGCTTACCACCATTGCCTCAAGCGCCTGGGAATTGATCTCAATGTTTACATTGCCACGTGCTACGGCAATGACTTCATCAACCGTGGGAGGAGTGGTTCCCAGCATCACGATCTGTGTCATGTGGTGAGCGCCTTTCCGGCCAGGTAGGTGTGGGCGATTTGCGGTACACCGGGACGATACGCGAGGAAATCAATGGATGGTGCGCCAAGGACGATGAAGTCCGCTTTCATGCCGGGAGCCAGTGCACCGATATCGGTCCGGGCCAGTGCGTGGGCGCCCCCCAATGTGGCCGCCCGCATCGCCTGATCAACGCTCATGTGCATTTCGCGAACGGCGAGAGCGATGACTAATTGCATGGAAGTGGTAAATGAACTTCCAGGATTACAATCGGTTGCTAGGGCGACTTCAACGCCCGCATCAAGAAAACGACGGGCATCGGGGTAGGGAGAACGGGTGGAGAATTCAACTCCCGGCAGCAGTGTCGCGACGATTCCAGCATTGGCCAGGGCTGCTAGTTCAGAGTCTGACGTGTAGGTCAGGTGATCAACGGAGACGGCCCCAAGGTCGCAGGCTACGTCAATTCCACCGATTGACTTAATTTGATTTGCGTGTAACTTTACCAACAGCCCCGCGTCAGCTCCGGACTGAAGAATCTTACGGGCTTGTCCAGGACTAAATGCACCCGTGTCACAGAACACATCAATCCAACGGGCGTACGGGAGAACGGCTTCGAGCATGTCGCCGCAGACAAGATCAACGTAGGCGTCAGGATTTTCCGCGAATTCGGCGGGAACTACATGGGCGCCTAGGAAAGTCGTCTCTGGAGTGAATTCGCGGGCAATACGAAGGCTACGTACCTCGTTGTCAACGTCAAGTCCGTACCCCGACTTGATTTCACAAGTGGTAATCCCGCCAGCGTGGAACTCGGCTACGAGCGATGCGCAATTGGACCGCAGTGCGAAATCGGTTGCCGCGCGGGTAGCCGCGACCGTTGAGCGAATTCCACCGGCAGCGTATGCCTGACCGGCCATGCGAGCCGCGAATTCAGCGGAACGTTCCCCGGCAAAAATCAAGTGGGAATGTGAGTCAACAAAGCCAGGAAGCACGGCGCCACTCAAAGCATCGATCACCTGGTCACAATCATTGGGTGCCTCGGTTTCTGGTCCAACCCAGGTGATCAGGCCGTCCGCGTACGTGAAAGCGAACCCGCTCTTGCGATACGGGCCAAAGCCTTCATTGGTAATTAACTGACCAATATTGCGTACAAGGGTGCTCACCCCGAGACACCTTCATCCTCTGTCATTGGAATGCGAACGCCTTTTTCCTCGGCGACATCACAGGCAATGTCGTAGCCAGCATCAACGTGGCGAATCACACCCATGCCGGGATCGTTGGTCAACACGCGTCTGATCTTCTCACCGGCAAGTTCGGTTCCATCGGCCACAGTGACCTGGCCAGCGTGAATGGATCGACCGATGCCGACTCCGCCACCGTGGTGAATGGAAACCCACGAAGCACCCGAGGCGACGTTGACCATCGCGTTGAGCAGAGGCCAGTCTGCGATTGCGTCGGATCCGTCCAGCATTGACTCGGTCTCCCGGTAAGGGGAGGCGACGCTGCCGCAGTCAAGGTGGTCACGACCAATCACGATTGGTGCTGAGAGCTCACCACTCGCAACCATGTCGTTGAACTTCGCACCGGCCTTGTCCCGTTCTCCGTAACCTAGCCAGCAAATGCGGGCGGGGAGACCCTGGAAGGCGACCCGCTCTTGGGCCATGGTGATCCAGCGACGAAGGTGGTCATTCTCTGGGAAGAGTTCCAAGATTGCTTGATCTGTTTTGTAGATATCTTTTTCATCACCGGAAAGTGCGACCCAGCGAAAGGGTCCTTTACCCTCGCAGAAAAGTGGACGAATGTAGGCGGGAATAAAACCGGGAAAGGCAAATGCTCGATTGAATCCGCCTTTGCGGGCTTCATCTCTAATCGAGTTTCCGTAATCAAAAACTTCAGCGCCACCATCCATGAAGCCGACCATTGCCTCAACATGCTTGGCCATGGCGAGTTGAGCTCGTTCGGTGAATTCATCGGGTTTTCTGTCTGCATATTCGTGCGCATCGCCGAAATCAATGTCTTCAGGAATGTAACTCAGCGGATCATGTGCGGAGGTCTGGTCGGTAACAATGTCAACGGGAACACCCCGGCGTAGAAGTTCGGGGAAAAGTGTCGCGGCATTACCAACCAGACCAATGGAGAGTGCTGTGCGGTTCTTCTTCGCATCCAGGACAAGTTTTAATGCGTGCTCAATGTCGTCAGCAACCACGTCGAGGTACCTGTCGACAACGCGGCGGTGTAAACGGCTCGGATCGATATCGACCACGAGACACACGCCTTCATTCATGGTGACAGCGAGCGGCTGTGCACCACCCATGCCGCCGCAGCCTGCTGTGAGTGTCAATGTCCCCGCGAGGGTGCCACCGAACTTTTTTTGCGCAACCGCCGCGAAAGTTTCATACGTTCCTTGCAAAATTCCTTGCGTTCCAATGTAGATCCAGGAGCC
>Ga0105049_10006598_pt1 | contig 13503 bp, 9 predicted proteins | sample MAT06_FD_78087 | JGI IMG/M metagenome (GOLD analysis project Ga0105049, IMG submission 78087) | Freshwater microbial communities from Lake Fryxell liftoff mats and glacier meltwater in Antarctica - MAT-06 | ecosystem: Environmental > Aquatic > Freshwater > Ice > Liftoff microbial mat | place...
GAGTTCGCGGAGAGCCACAGCGCCAACGCCTTTTCGCTCAACTTGCCATCCGCCAAATCAAGGAATGCGCGTGCGGCGTCCGCTTCCTCCGCATCCAAAGCATAGCCGTTGATGTGTAGGAAGATAGCGCAGGCAAGGAATTCCGTTCTCTTGTTCCCATCGAGAAAGGGATGGTTCCTCAGGATTCCGAAACCATAGCTCGCGGCCAGCTCGAATATCCCCGGCTTGCCGCAGGCCACGAGGTTTCGTGGTCGCGCCAGAGCGCTCTCAAGAAGCGCCTCGTCCCGCAGTCCGCCGATTCCTCCGTGCTCCGCCAGATGCTCTTCATGGATCGCAAGGAGGGCGGACTTGCTGAGCCACTTCCAACGCGGCTTGCTCACTTGGCCAGTTCCCTCAGCGCGTTGCGATACTTGCGCATCGCCGCCCGGCCTGCCTCGATCTGCTCCGCGAACTCCGGATCGTACGGCGTTATATGGAGGACATCGCCTCTCTCGACGCGCAGCCGGGCAAGCACCTCCGTGGGGAGCACCACCCCAGCCGAGTTTCCAATCTTGGTTACTTTCACGATAGCCATTGCTGAGCCCCTTGCCACATGGTTAGAAAATTTGTACGAACGCGCGTGCGCCTATCGATCGGTGTATACAAGGCGATGACAATTGCCCGCCACGCCGACGGTTGCCATTCTCCCCATGCGATTCCGAATCGAGAGGGAACCATGCTCTACCAAACCGTCAATCCCGCCACGGAGGAGATCGCCGCCACCTTCGACGGGCACTCCGACGCCGCCATCGAGGAGCGTCTGGCCTCTGCCGACTCGGCATTCCGCTCGTGGCGCCGCGCCTCATTCGCCCAGCGCGCGGCAGTATTGAATGAGGCTGCCCGCCTGCTGGAAGAGCGCGACGACCAGTTTGCGGAATTGATGGCCGTCGAGATGGGAAAGCCCCTTGCCGAGGGCGTCGCCGAGGCGAAGAAGTGCGCGGGCGCGTGTCGGCACTATGCCGGGCGCGGCGAGGAGTTTCTCCGCCCGGCGCCCCACGCTTCCGACGCCAGCGAGTCATTTGTCCGCTACGATCCGCTCGGTCCGATCCTCGCCATCATGCCGTGGAACTTCCCCTTCTGGCAGGTCGTCCGCCTCGCCGCGCCGACGCTGATGGCGGGGAATGTAGTGCTGCTCAAGCACGCGCCCAGCACGCCGCGGTGCGCCCTTGCGGTGGAGCAGCTTTTCCGCGACGCGGGCGCACCGGTTGGCATTCTGACAAACCTCTTCGCATCCAATGAGCAGGCCGCCCGCATCATCGCCGACAGCCGCGTGGCGGGCGTGACGCTGACCGGCAGCACGCGCGCCGGCAAGCAGGTCGCCGCAATCGCCGGTGCGCATCTCAAGAAGACCGTCCTGGAACTCGGCGGCAGCGACCCGTTCATCGTGCTCCCCGATGCCGACATCGGGGAGGCTGCCCGCGTGGCCGTGCAGTCGCGCTGCCTCAACGGTGGCCAGAGTTGCATCTCCGCCAAGCGGTTCATCGTTCACAAGCGTATATACAAAGAGTTCGCGGATCTGTTTCTCGCGGGCATGACCGCCCGCGTCGTCGGCGATCCGCGCGATCCCGCCACCAACATCGGACCGATGGCGAGGCGCGATCTTCGGGACGGCCTCGCGGATCAGGTCCGTCGCGCGGTGGGTGAGGGCGCGCGCCTCCTCCTCGGCGGCGAGGTCCCCGCCCGCCGCGGCTTCTACTATGCGCCAACCGTCCTTGTGGATGTCAGGCCCGGCATGGCCGCCTGGGAGGAGGAATTCTTCGGCCCCGTCGCGCTGCTGCTCCCTTGCGACTCCGCCGACCACGCCGTCGAGCTCGCCAACTCCACGCCGTATGGCCTTGGCGCCAGCCTTTGGACATCGGATCGCGCTCTCGCCCATGACCTCGCCGGCCGCATCGAATCCGGAGGAGTCTTTGTCAACGGCCTCGTGAAGTCCGACCCGCGCCTCCCCTTTGGCGGCATCAGGGAATCAGGCCACGGCCGCGAACTTGGCCGGGAAGGGATGCTGGAGTTTGTGAATGCGAAGACGGTGTGGATCAGGTAGAATGGCGGGAACAGCGGTAAGGGCGGGAAAAGCGGAAGAAAACGCATTTTCCGCCGTTACCGCTGTTCCCGCTTTTCCCTCTCCCCCGTCAATTCGTCATCACCACATCCAGCACGGTTTCCTTGCCGCCCTCCAGGCTGACGCTGATCACGCGGGCGGGATAGCGGTTGAGCTGGTCGTTGACCCGAACATCGAAAGTGCCGGTCGAGAAGAAATCGCCGCGGTATCGCCCCTGCCCATCGACGAAGAGTGTCTGGCCCGCCACGCGGAGGATCACATTGTCGAGGCCGTTGCCCGCGCCGTCCTTCACGGTTCCTGCCAGGATGGCGCCCTGCTCCATGCGGATCTCGCCAGCCTGATAGGTCTGTTGCGCAGCAAAGCTGACGTCAATGGACTGAGTCGTGCGCCCCTGCGCTTGCAGCTTGAGCACCGCCGCGCCCGCCGGAAGTCCCGTCATGCGGAAAATTCCCGAGGCATCGCTCCACGTCTTGAAGTCGAGCGTGCTGAGCGGATGATTCGCCGGGCTACCGGCGGGAGCAACGGCGCGCACCTCGACGCCCGCCAGCGGCTGGCCCGACTCCGCGCGCACGCAGAAGCCCTCCACGCTCGCGCCCGACCCGACCATTATGTCCCCCAATTGGCCGACACCGCCGGGAGGCACCACGACGTCGGGCACTTCCTTCGTCCCAATGTCCGGCACCGAGACCGAGAGAGTCGCGATGCCCGAGATCAGGTTGTCCACGCGCACGGATCCGGTGGAGGTGGTGAATCGGCGCGAGTACTGCATGCCGATCTGTTCCCGCGTCCCGCCCGCTCCCGCGGCGCCGGTATCGTCCACGCGGACGCCGACGGTGAACTCCTTGTGGGGATTCCCCGACTGATCCACCACACGGATGTCGAGCGCCTGGCTAAGATCGTAGATCACATAGACCTTCTCGCCGCCTGCCCTCGCGAAGGGATATGTATAGTTCGCCGGTATCCACAAATCTCCGCGCAGCATCGAACTCCCGATCGTCAGCACATAGTCGCCGCTCGGCAAATCGTCGAACTTGAAACCGCCCTTGACGTCGGTCGTCATGAAGCCGGCTCCGCCTCCACCGGCGCGCCCGATGCTGATGTTGCTCCCCGCGAGCGGCGTCCCCCGGTCGTCCACCACCACGCCAAACACGCGGCCTTCCTTTGCCTCGTCGCTGCTTTCAAGTTTCAGGTCGCCGGTTTGAAATCCAGCGGCGGGTATGTCGAAGGTAAACTTCTCCGAGACGAAACCCTCCGCCGAAACCGTCAGCTCGATGCTCCCCGGCTCGACGCCGCGCAGCTCGAATGTTCCCGGTTCCGCCGTGACCGCGTTTGGCAGCTTGAGGTTGAATCGCTGGAAAATCACCTTGGTTTCGGCAAAGCCGCCCGACACCGCGACATCGGCCTCCGGGATCGGTATCCCTTCCGTGTCTACGATTCGCCCGGAGACGACCGCCCCGGAGGCGAGGCGCACCTCGATCTCACCGCTCATATTTGCGGGATCCTGCGGCACGCTGAACGCGGGAAGGAAACCCTCCTTGTGGGCGATCACGCGGAACGGCGCCGTTACCCCGGCGGTCGGCGTGCCGAACTCGAAGGTGCCGTCCCCCTTGGTTAGAACCCACTCCGAATTCTGGTAGGGATCGTTCCACAGCGCCTGACCGATCAGCGTGGTGTTGGCCTGCGGCTGCGGAGAGCCCGACGGGCTGTAGACCGTTCCTGCGATGCGCTGGCCGGGCTTGAGCGCGACTTCCACGCTGATCGGCGTCCCGCTCTCGGGAATCGTGAAGTTCTTCTCCCCCGCCTCGTAGCCAGTCGCCGTCACCTTGAGGTTGTAGGTGCCCGCCTGAAGCGGGAACAGAGTGAACGATCCATCCGCCCCGCTGTACAGCGAGCCCAGGCTCTTGCCGTTCTGGAGCGCGTCCACCAGCGCCCCCTCCACGGCGGCGCCCGATCCCTCGCGCACGATGCGGCCCTGCAACGGCTCGGCGGGCGGCACCACGAAGTCCACCTCGGCCCAGCTGCCATCTTCTCGCAGATTCACCGAGCGATACGCATTGGGCGCCGCTGGCTGAAGGAGCGACACCGTGTAGGTTCCCGCCGCAAGCTGCTCGAAGCGGAACAGCCCCGCGTCGTCCGTCGTCGTCTGAAGCTGATAGCCGCTGGGTCCGCCGCCCAGAACGATCACGGCGCCGAGAAAGGGTTCCTCTCCGCGCACCACGCGCCCGGAGACTCCACCTTCGCCATCGCCGCCCGTGTTGTCGTCACCGCTGGGGTTGTCGTCGTTCACCCCGTCGGTGCGGGGAAGGCCCGTCGCGGGATCGATGTTTCCGCCGCGCGGGCCGACGCCGCCGCGTGGATTGCTCCCGTTCAGGGGGAGCCCATCGGGACCAAGCCCCGCCACGTCAACGCCGCTCCCGCCGGGGCCCTGGCCATTGCGACCATGCCCGGCCAGCACACCCGAGGTCGCCTCGTCGCCGGACTCCGTTCCTAGCGGCAGCGGGTTTCCGTCGGCGTCGCGGGGGATGGTCGCGTCGTTGCCCGAGCGCGCGGAGCCCTGCTGATCGAGCTCGACTCCCGGTGCTGCCTTGCCATCGCGGCTCTTGCCGACACGCGTCGGATTGCCTTGGGAATCCAGGACGACGATGGGGGCGGCGCGGTCGATGTCGCTCCGGCCACGCATGATCATGGCTACGCCGATTCCGAGGATGGCCACCGCCAGAAGTGCGAGCGCGAGTTGTTGGGCTTTGCGATTTTGCATGGTTGATTAGGACTGCTCATTCTCCCCCGGGGTTATATGGCGATTTCGCCGGGCCCAAAATCAACAGGAATGAAACCAGTGGTCAGCGCCGGCGACGGCGCTCCTTTGCTCACGGCGCGGCGGCGGGAACGGTTCCCTTGTCCACCATCCAGACCCGATACGAAGGGGGCGCCTCGGGGCGGTAGGGGTTCATCACCTCGATGGGCGTGACGTTGGGGAACATCTTCGCAACCTGCTCTCCATAGGTGGTGAGAAAGTCCGCGTGTACAGCGTAGGCCGTCCGCGGGGCACTTTCCGACGGAGGCGGGATCGGCTGATCGGGCTCCATGACGATCGTGCGCGGGAACCCGGTGTCGTAAAGCTCCATCGCGCTTGTAAACATCTGCACACCGCTCGGCGCGATCAGGACCAGATGGTCCTCCCGGTGGAAGCCCCGCATCCAGTCCATGAAACCGATCGGCACCCACCCATAGAACGGATTGGAAAGGTCGTTGCGATAGCGCACGTGATAGTAGTCCACGTTGCGCCAGCCGATGAAGCCCACCCATACGACCATCACCGCCACAAGGATCCATCGCCCCGCGCAGGGGAGCACCCGACCCACTCGACTGACCAGCCCGCCCAGCACCCATCCGCACAGGATGGCGACAGCAGGAATCAGGATCAGCAGACGCGGCGCATACGGTGGAGCGGGGCTGATGCTGAGGAGGCTGCCGATCGCGGCGCCAAGCCCGACCCAGGCAAGCAGCAGCATCATCGCGCGCCTCCGCCGCCAGAGCGCGAAGCACCCCGCGAGCCCGAGCGCGATCAGCGCCGCCGTGTCGCGCGTCGCCATCGGCTCGGCCCGGGCGTACTCGTAGTTGCTGCTCGCGTCAGGCCATAGCAGAACACCGCCAAGCGCCGGCCATGCCATGTGGAGAATAAGCGCCGGCAGTGACTCCGTTCCAGTGACTTTGAACTGCACGGCCAAGTTTTCGCGCGTTAGGATCGAGACCGCGCTCGTGCGGTACTTCAACGCCGAGGGATCCTGGCGATGGTGCGCGACCATGGGGGCCGCCGCGATCACGATACCCACCGCCACCCCCAGCAACATTGCCCATCGCCTTGCGAGCGCCCGTGGATCGCGAATGCCCTGCACCGCCAGCAGCAGCGCCAAGAGCGGCATCGCAAGCAGCGCCCCCTGGTATGTATAGATGCCAAGCCCCGCCAGCAGCCCCGCAACAAGGCCGAGCGATGCGCGACGCGACCTCCATCCGGCCAGCAGGCACAACGCGACTCCCGTCACCAGGAACAGCGCGTCCATGTTGTTCAGCGCCATGCGGGAGAACGCCATGAAGACGTGCGATCCCGCCATCAGCAGTGCCGCGAACCATGCCGACATTCGACCGAACGCCCCCCGCGCAAGCAGGAAGGTCAGCCCGATCGTCGCCGCCGCCACCAGCAGCGTAAACAGGCGCGCGCCGTAGTAGGGGCGATCCGGAAACAGGTCGCGCATCAGCGACCGCGGAATGCCGGATAAGAACGGCTGGAACAGCGACATCCACACCGGCGCATTGTGGATCGCCTCATCCTTGGGGAACAGGTAGGTGATGCGTCCGTACTGCACCAGCATCGACTCGTCGCCGTGAAAGAACCCGGGGCGCGTGTCCAGGCTGATTTGGTTTCCCGCAATCCAAAGCACTAGCAAGAGCGCCAGCCACGGCGCGTCGCGCCGCCAGATCGGCAACCCATCCTGGAATCGCCCGAAACCGAAATCGCAAAACCAGCCGCGCCGGCGGCGAGTCGCCTCCAGCAGTGCGGCGCCGACGGGGAGCAGGATCACCGCGAGGATGAGCGTCATCCCCTGGCCCAGCCCGCGCGGGCTGTGCATCGCGCAATAAACCGTGTACCACAGCAGCACCGCACCCGCCGCCAGTGCCACCCCCGCGCCCACACGGAGCGCCAGGGCGCGGCGCCCGCCAACGCGCGCCACCGCCGGACGGCGCGAGGCCGCTTCCGGCACCGGATTCAGCGCGGCGCGAAGTCCCAGACTTCCCAACACGAAGAGCGCCAGCCCCGCCAGCACGCCGAGGATCGGCCAGCGGTTCCCCGCGGCGAAGTCGGCGAAGTCCTGGTTCAGCCGCGACTCGATATGGCAGAAACCAATCAGGCAGAGCGCGAATCCAATGACGGCGCAGGGCAGGAGTGAATCGCGCCGCCTGTGCCTCGGCGGAACGTCGCTCGGCTTTTCTGGCGCAGCGGTCAATGGGGGGTCAGTAGGGTGAGCTGCGTGGCGTGTTGCTTGCACGGCACTCGTCGCAGATGCCTTCGCCCGTCAGCGGAACCATGAAGACGGAGTGGCACTGCGCGCAGATGTACTTCTTCTCGTACTTCTTCTGCTGCCGACCGTTGCGCATCTGCTGGAGTTCGCGCAGCATCACCGTGGAGGTTTCCTTCATGTTGTCGTGCAGCACCTGGCCGATCCGCGGCGGCAGCGCGTCGGGAAACTTCTCCCGCAACTCCTTCAGCGCCTTGCCTGCGGTGTTCACCCGGGCGATGATGTCGGAGAATTCCATTAGCACCTTCATGTCCGCTTTCTCCATCGACATGGAGGGCGCCTTGCAAAGCTGCTCGTACTTGCTCAGGGGCCGGTCAACGGAGGGCGGCATCGCGCGCACCGTCTCGTCATCCGGATCAATTTCCGGCAACACGGGGGCCGGTCCCGCGGAGGGCTTGGGCTTGGCCGCCTCGATCTCGTGCAGAGCCTTCACCCAGTCCGAGGTCTCACCATCCGCGGACTCGTCGAGCGTGACGCGCGTGGGAAAGTTTGGAGTCTGATTATCGGCCACCGGTGGCCCCCTTGCGGCCCAACTCGCGCTCCATCAGCAATGCGGTTTCCTTCAGATTGTCCTCCCACATGCGGAAGACATTGGGGGCGATCAGATACGGATGCGCTGCCGTGAATACCGCCAGCGCCTCTCGGGCTACCTTCACATCGGCGATCACCTGGCCCATGGCCGACTCCAACGTCATGGCTTTCTGGACCGGTGCGGCGGGGGGCCTGGCGGCGGGCGGCGACGCGGGCTTGGCGCGCGGGGCGCCCTCCAAATCGCGAATCGCCTGAGCCCACGAATCCGGCGTCAACGCCGGACCGCCCATGTCCACCTTAAACTCCACCGTCTCGTCCTTGTCGCTCGCCGCCATCGCCAGCATCCACATCTTGAGGGTGTGCCACCCCAAGGGGTGGCGCGTTGAAAACAATTAGGATAGCCGTCCCCCCGCTGGCAACCTCTCTTTCGAGGCCAGTTGCCCGACGGGTGGCATGGACGGCATGGACGTGATAGACTTGATGGAAGGCGTTCCCCCGCATTTCCCGTTGTTCCCCGCCGTTCCCGTTGTTCCCTGCCTCTCTCTGCCTTTCCCCGCCGCATCATTTCCCCCTCAGTCGATCCAAGATGATCCCGGCGGCGGCCCTCACTGAAAGGTGGTTCCACTCCCCCGGACCATAGATCGGCTCCAGCATCAGGTCCATCTCCTCCATCAGTTCCGGGTGCAGGCCCCAGCCGGTACCGAAGACGATCAGAAAGGGCGTCTCGGGCTCCGTGTCGATGCGGGCCCGGAGCGCCGCGTAGCTGACCGTGTTGCTAACCGGCGCGGCATGGGTTCCCACGAGGATCGGTGGCCGCCCCTCCCGCGATTCGATCAGTCGGGCCACCTCTCCCAGATCATCCACAAGTTCCGTCCGCGCCAGCGACTCCTTGCGCGAGGGGTTGTAGTGCGATCCCCAGCCCGCCGTCCAGTGGCGCAGCACCCGCCGGATGAACCGCTGCTGGGCCTCGTAGGGATGAACCAGCCACACGCACTCCGCCCCGTATGTCGTCCCCGCGCGGCTCAGGTCGTGGACGTCGAGATTCGTGACCGAGGTGCAGACCGCCTCTCCCCGCTTGTCGGTGATGGGATAGTGGACGAGCGCGACGTGAAGGGACATGGGCACCGTATCAATCGAGGATGCCCCCACCCTTCGCCGACGGGCGGGCCGGAGCAAGCGTTAGCAAGCCAATCGCACCGCCCGCACCACCCGGCGACACGATTCCTTTTGTGCTGGTTCCGCCCTCCTGCCCATCATCCTGCTCATGGATGGATGGCGGATCGACAGCCTGCTCGAATACTACCGCTCCGTGGCTATCGTCCACGGGGTCACGGCGATCATTGCCAAGATGTCGCTGGCGGTGGCCCTGTGGCTGGTGGCCGCGGGGAACCAGAAGCCCGGCTATCGCCTCCTGACCGGCGTTTTCCTCTGTCACTTCCTGACGGCTTCCCTTCTCGCCGTGGGCAGCACTTGGTACGCGGCCCCCGTCCTGCTGGTCGCGCTGGCGATGGCGGCGGCGGCGGCCTACTCGCTGGTCAAGGAACCGGAGGTCGCGTGGATCCCCGTCCCCGATTCCGAAATCTGGCGACCCCTCGCGTGGATTGGATACGCCGTGGCAATGTTCCTGCCGCTGTGGACGATTCGCAGCCTCGGTCGCCCGATCGTCTACTCGCCGATCGGGATCCTCCCCCACCAGACCCTGCTGGCGCTGCTGATCCTCTCCGCGTCCAGCGGCAACGTCGGGTCCCGCGTCATCCGCATCGCCGTGGCCCCCGCGACCATTGTGCTGGGGCTGGTGGATGTCTTCATGGGTGATCGCATCATCGGCATCGTGCTGCTGGTCGCCTCCGCCGCGTACATCGCCTCGCGCCTGATTCCCGGATTGCGCATGGTGGAGTTCTCCGCAGACGAACCCGATGAGCCAAAGCGCCAGGATGCGGAGCGGAAGACGTCCGGCAAAAAGTGGAACATTAAATAGTAAGCGGGCCTCCCCAACGCCGAGAGGCCCGCCCAAGTTCGCGGCGCGTCCCGCTCTAAGGCTGGTAGGTTACTTCCAGCGTCGGACGGTAGGACGATGTCCCGTTGTTCCCCGTGGCGAAACTGATCGTGTCGGCGGTTCCGTCGTTGTCGTCGTCGGTGGCGAAGGCAACGCGGAACTGCGTCTTGGCGGTCTTGCTAATGGCCCCGAGTCCGGTGCCGTTGAGCGATCCGCTGGTGAAGGTGTTCGTCGAGGGATAGGGTAGCGTCGCCACGCCATCCGCCGTGGATGCCGACTCGAAATCGTTGTTTGCCAGCGTCGATGCCGCGCCGAAGAACGCCGTCCTGATTGCGACGTTGATATTGCCGAGCGAAGTCGGGGTCCCCGATGCCGTCGTGCGCCGCAGCGTCAACGTCGCGGCCGTGATCGTGGCGCCGTCGGGAATCGACGACGTGTCGAAGCTCAGAACGGAGCGGTATTGCCGCCGCGATCCGTCATCGCCAATTCGCATCGTCGTCCCCGTGGAGCTGTTTGTGTTCCCCACGTTCGTGTTCTCACCGGATTCGCGCACCTCGCCATCCTCGGAAGCGACCACCGCGAACGTCACGGTCACCGGTGTCGGCGTCGGAGTAGGCGACGGCGTGGGCGACGGCGTTGGGGTTGGCGTCGGAGTCGGCGACGGCGTCGGGCTCGGTGTTGGGCTCGGCGTAGGCGAGGGGCTTGGCGATGGTGACGGGCTTGGCGTGGGCGAAGGCGTCGGCGACGGAGTGGGCGTGGGAGTCGGTGTTGCCGCCGAGAGCGCCACGGAAAGCACCGGGAAGTTACCCGATCCCGTCGTGGTGTCCGACGACGCCAGGCTCGCGTAGTCGTTGCCGCTGTCCGCGTTGTCCTCCGTGGTGAAACGCAGCTTGAACTGCGTCCGGGGCGCCAGGTTGATCGCCCCGCGTCCGGCGGCGGAGAGAGCCGCAGAGCCACGCTGCAAGTCGCTCGTCAAGGCGGCCAATGTTGCCGCCGCCGACGCGGTAACGCCTGCCTGGAAGTCCGCCGGCTCCACCGCCTTGGAAGAGCCGAGGTTCCCCGTCACCACGTCGATGGCGAAGGTCCCGTGCGTCGTCCAGGGGGAGGTTCCCGTGAGGGAGGTCCGCGTCAGTTTCACCTCGGCGGTGGTGATGCTCACCGAGCTGTCGAGGACGGAGGTATCGAAGGAAAGGATGCTGCGCTGGGCGCGATTGGAAGAGTCATCGCCCACGCGCAGGGTCCCCGCCGTGTCGATCGTGCCGCCGACGCCGGAGGTCTGGCTGGTTTCCAGCACCCGGCCGTCCTCCGCCGCGATGGAGTAGAAGTCGATGGCCGACGGCAGCGGCCCCTCCATATCGGCCCGCAACGCGATCAGCGAGTTGATCACGTGCTGGGGTTCGTTGCGGACTTCCAGCGACTGTTCGATGTGCAGGAACGATTCCAGCGTCCCCGTCGCGGCGGTGCCGCACTCGCTCCCCTCCGCGACGCCATTGTTCGGCCTTCCCTGCGTATTGGTGGTCGCCCCCAGCAGCGTGGCGTCCCACCCAAAGACACCCGCGTTGGAGGTGCCCGCGCCGCCCGAGAGCGTATATCCCTGAGCGTTGTGATTGTCGGCAAACAGGAACGTGGGCGCGAAGGAGGAAGTCGGCAGGCCGAACCCATTGCTTGCGATCACATGGTGCGGGCTGCCGTTGCAGGACTTGCAGAAGCCGTGGAGTTGCACCGAGAGCGGCTTCTCCGCCAGGTCGTACAGCTCCAGGTGCGCCCCGTGAAAGTAGCTTTGCGTCGTGTGGGCCATGTCGCTGATGCGGTAGTCATCCGACACCGCGCCGTCGCACGCCGACAGCGTCGTGTGATTGCGGCGATGCGTGCCGGATATCAGCGCTGCGCGCGGGCGAAGTTGCGGAATTGCGAGCGCCCCTTGCTCCAGCGTCAGCGAGTCGAAGATCGGGTGCGGGATCTCCAGGACCAGACCAAGATCCGCCTCCGGGTTCGCGTCGAAGATGAATATGCCGCCGCCGACGTATCCCCCCACACCGGGCACCTGTCGCTCGGCCAACAGGTGAAACGTGTCGCCGGTGGCGGTGTCCAGATACTCGATCAACTCGAAGCCAAGGGGCTCCGCCGTGTCGAAGGCCTGCTCGAAATTGCCGGCGATCATCTGCTGAATCGCCGTGCGGAATGTGGCCTGATTCGTGGAGGAAGGTTGCACATAGTCATTGGTGCCCGTGGAAGTCGCGATGCGGCGGTCGGGGTGTGTTGCATCCCGGAGCAGCGCGATGCGCCCCTGCAAATTTCCCGTCTGCCGCAGAGGCCGCAGCCCCGCCCCCGTGGTCACATAGCTGGTGAAGTTCCCCAGCGTCGCGCGGTGCCTTGGCGCCACGGTGAAGTTCGCCGCGGAATCCGGCGAGCCCTGGCTCCAAGTGGTCCCCGTGTTCAGCCGCTGAATGGCCCCCGCCCCATAGGCGCTGTCAGTCGTGAACCCCGCGAAGTCCACCGCCTGGGCGTTGTAGGCCGCCGCCGTCGTGATCGAATCCGCGCCCGACCACCCATTCGCATTCGTCAGCGTGATCGAAAGCCCCGTCGTCGAAAGCGTCAGAAAGCTCAGGTCCTCCACCGTGTCCGTCGTGTCCGACGGCGACCCGCCGCTATTCCCCCACGCCACCGAATCGACGGCACCCCCCGAGCTGTCCACCAAGAGCGCCTGCTCGTAGTCGGAATTGAAGAGCCCAGAACTCACCGTCGCCAGCGGCGCCACGATTCGCAGGCCAAAGTTTGTCTGCTCGTAGGATGCCGTTCCGGTGTTCAGGGTGAACACCACCACGGCGAACTCGCCCGCGCCCAGCGTGGGAAGGCTAAGGCCGCTCGCCGCGAAGGTCCCCTCCGTCGCCAGGTTCGACTCCACCGTCGCCGGATCGATGTCCGTCAGAACCCAATTCGTCAGGTCCACCGCCGACCCGCCGGAATTGAACAGCTCCACCGTGTCGCCCGACGTCGATGTGGTGGTCACTCCAGGGATGATCTCCGTAATGATCACCTGCCCCACGGCCGGTTCAACCGCCGCCAGGGTCGCCGCCAGCAATGCCAGACAGGAGCCGCGCTTCAGTGAACAAACCTTCATGGCGAGTTCGCCTTTCTATGGAGGGTGTTAGGCAATGACCGTCGGTCTCCGCAGGCGTCAGGTTGCCTGCCGGTGGAAGCCGTCTAATAATCCAATCTGAACTGGGATAAAACACGCAAACACACAGTTGGTCAATTAGGGAAAATGCCCCTACCAAAAAATCAGGGAACACCCCCCCTGGGAATGCCGATCTGCGCATCGGCGCCGTTTGCCGCCTTTCCCCCTGTTGACCTTCGCCTCCCCGCCTGATTTGCTCGCCGACGTGCTACCACTAACCCGCATCACACCCACCGCCGAGACCCGATGGAACATCCTCCCCGCCTCCGCGACGGAATCCTCCGCCATCGCGGGGAGCTATGGCCTGCACCCGGTGGTGGCGCGCATCCTGGCGGCGCGTGGATGGATCATGGGGAGCACAGGCCTTGGCGAGTTCATGGCGCCGGTGCTGAAGCTGCTGCGCAGTCCCTTCGAGCTGGGCGGCATGGAGGCCGCCGTGGAGCGCACGACGCGCGCCATCGCCAACCGGGAGAAGATTTGTATCTTCGGCGACTATGACGTGGACGGCGTGACGTCCACGGCGCTGCTGTGGGGGACGCTTCGCAAGCTGGGCATCACGGCAAGCGTGGTCATTCCCCACCGAATCCAGGATGGCTATGGCATGAACGTGGCCCGCGTGGAGGAA
>Ga0105049_10006599_pt1 | contig 13502 bp, 12 predicted proteins | sample MAT06_FD_78087 | JGI IMG/M metagenome (GOLD analysis project Ga0105049, IMG submission 78087) | Freshwater microbial communities from Lake Fryxell liftoff mats and glacier meltwater in Antarctica - MAT-06 | ecosystem: Environmental > Aquatic > Freshwater > Ice > Liftoff microbial mat | place...
GTAATCATATTGCCTAACATGGGTTGTATCTTTATGGAAATTTAGAGTCCCTTCGCCAATCTGAGGTAGTTTATGACTATGCAGTGAAGGAAATTCTATATAAGCAAAACCGTTTACTTTTAATTTTTTTTTAAGCTCCAATAGCACTTCTTCTCCATTTGCGATATGTTCTATTACATGGGACATTATGTAAAACTCAAAAAAATTATTTGGTACTTTTTCAAGCATTTCGATTTTTGTCAGATCAACTTGATAAAATTCCTCCATTAATTTAAAATCAGAATCATCGTTATGAAAATTTTTATCAAAATCTAAACCGTAATAATTTATTTGAGGAAAGAATTTTTTTGCCACACTTGCTGCATGTGATCCACAGCCAACATCTAAATAGTTGATAGATTTATTGGAGATGTAATCAAAAATCAAATCAAAAGCAAACGGACGATTAAACCAAAATCTAATTTTTTTAAGCATTAAACAATAAATATAAAAATAGTTGAATTCATCTTTGTTTATGTATTTAGAAGCAAATTTATAAATTAATTAATTGGAAATTCAGAAAGAATCTAATAAAGGATTATTTATTAAATCCTATCAAATGAAGTTGATTTTATTAATTTCGCTAAAATTTTAAATTTCATGAAATTAATTTACAACAAAACCGTTAACAGAATTATTGTATCATCACTTAGACCATTAGCTAAAGTTTTACCAACTTCTTTAAAAATTCCTATAAACGGTTCTTTCCAATTAGACTTGGAGAACAATAAAAGTGCAATTATTAATGCCAATCCAACAAACTATCTTTCAAAAATGATTTTTTGGGACGGAATTAAAGGATACGAATACAATGCTATAAAAGTATTTAGAGAACTAGCAATGACCTCTAGAAATTTCTTTGATATAGGTGCAAACATTGGCTACTACTCTCTTACTGCAAATGCCTACAACAAAAGCATATCTATTTTTTGTTTTGAACCTATGACAGGTATTTATAAATACTTAAAAATGAATATGCAAGACAATCATGTACAAAATGCAGTTTTAGAAAATGTTGGACTTTCAAATCAAGAAGGGAAAGTGAAATTTTACTCAATTAAAAGAGATAATTTTAGCGAGTTTGAAGATCAATTAAGCGGAGAAGGAACTATTAATTTAGAATTACTTCCAGAAAGAAATATTCAAGAAATTGAAATTAATACAATTACGCTAGATGACTATGTAAAAAGAAATTCTATTGAATTTATTGACTTAATAAAAATGGACACAGAAGCTAGTGAACATTTGGTTTTAGATGGCTCAAAAAAAGTATTGGCAGATTTTAAACCAATTATTTTTTGTGAAGTACTTCCTAATCAAGTTGAATTAAAAATTGAATCTACTCTAAAAAAATACGATTATCAATTTTATAGAATTTATTCAAATGGACTAACCAAAGTTTATTCATTAATAAACGAACAGGATTTAGAACGTGATTATATTTTTGTTCATCCTTTAAAAGTAAGCCTAATCCAAAAATTTATTAATAAAGAAAATCTATTTTCTAATCTGTGATAATTAGTTTTTCAATAGCGCTTATCTTGTTCTCATTATTTATCAAACCTATAAAATAAATTCCTCTGGAATAGTTTTTATTTGAAACATAAGTTATTGCATTATTTAATAATTCTGAGTAAATTACTCTACCTAAATTGTCCGTTATTATTAATCTATAAGATTCATTTAGAGCAAAATCACTTATTTCAAAAGTAAAACTTCCTATACTTGGGTTTGGAAAAATTTTATATTTAACATTTTCACTAAAAGTTAATTGATTTGACTTTGTAATTAAAGAGTCAGTAATATATATAGTTACTGTATCATAAACAGTTTGAAATATAGTATCGTAAACAGTTTGAAATATAGTATCATAAACAGTTTGAAATATGGTATCATAAACAGTAAGAAAAATAGTATCTTGACTGTTAAAATAAATGGTATCATAGGTTGTTACGATACTTGAATCGATAACAGTTTGAAAGATTGTGTCAATTATTGTAACATTAGTGGTATCATAAATTGTCTTAATACACGTTTGATTTAATTGAATTACAACATTTAAAGATGTGTCTGTGCACAAAGAATTTGAAACAATAACTCTGAAATTTTGATTATGATTATTAAAATTTAAGTTTGAAACATTTAATGAATTTGAATTAGAGCCTAAATATTGGTTAAGGTCAATTAAGTTTTGAAATCCTAAACCAAAATCCGTTTGCCATAAATAATTTGTTGGTAAAATATTATTAATAACAACATTTATTTGGGCTGTTGAACCAATTGGTAAATTTCCATTCAATAAACTAGCTTGTGAAATTAAATTACAATTGAAATTATTTATGATTTGTTCAGTTGTTAAATCATCATCATAAACAACCAATTCCTTCAAATTACCAGCAGTTGATTGATTTTGAGCGAAACATCCCCCATGACAATCTTCTTCTTGCCCAATAATAAATTTTGCTGGAAATAATGGATTATTAGATGTAAAGGTACTTCCTAGCAAAATAGAATTTAAATAAAATTTACAAAATCCAGAACTTTTAACTATTGTGATGTCGTACCAAGTGGAAGTGGTTATTGAAATGTTTGGAGTAAATCCAACTGTTACTCCATTAAATTTAACATAAAATTTATTTAAGTTTTGTTGATAACTACAATAAAAAATTTCATACAGATTTGTATTTGAGGAGCTTATAATGTGATTTGTTGGGTTTGTACCAGTGGAATGTAAATTATTAAATTTAATTTTAAAGTTAATTGTTAAGTCATTTAAACCATAGAGCAAACTTGGAGACATATTTAAGTATGAAAAATTATCATCTGGTAATAAAATTGAGTTTTCTTGAAGTGCACAATTACCAACTAAATTTGCTGAATAATTATTCTGACTTAAGTCATTTAAATTATTACTAAAAGGGAAAAATCCTGTTAGTTGTAAACTAAAAGAGATTTTAATAATTAAAACAAAAATTGCGGTTATAAGTAAATTCTTTTTCATATAAAATATATTTAACAACAAATTTACTATTTAATCTTGATTCTCCAAATCTTTTTGCAGAACAAATTTACATCACTTATTAAAATAACTTTAAAATAAAGTAGGGATAAACAAAAAACTATGGAAATCAAGGTTGTTTTTACAATCATATCTATCAATAAACTTTTTATTTCGAATGGAAAAAAGGAATTTGAAAAATAACAAACAAGAACAATTCCTAAAAGTATCAAGTTTGTTTTTTTTATCGGATTTAATTTAAACATTAATTTTAAATAAATAAATTTTAAAGCATTGTAAAGAATAGCAGCTAAAGCCGTGGCAATTGCAGCACCTATTACTCCTATCTTTGGTATAAGTATAATATCTAAAGTTAACGTAGAAATAAATAACACCATTAAGAAGATTAGTCCCATTTTGTATTTTTTCGAAAAGAAAATAATACTTGTATTAACTCCAGTAGATATATTTACTAGCGCTCCTATGGAAATAACTTTAACAATATTATGTGCTTCATGGAAATCATTTGGAAGATATTTTAAAAGGCTTTCTATATTGATTACAATTAATAAAAAAATATAACTCCCAACCATACTTAAATATTTTACTGATTGATTGTAAATTTTCTCAATTTCAATTATGTTATTTTCTTCCCAATATTTTGCTATTTTTGGGTTTGAGATTTTTTCGATTGCACTTAACGGAACTTCGATAACCGTTGGTATAAATGCACAAATAGAATAAACACCAACAGCCGATAGTGGCAAATAAATACCAATAATTACCGAATCTAAATATCTAAGACCAATTGAAGACATTACTCCAATTGAAAAAAGCAATCCGTATTGTATAATTACAAAAACCTTTTTCTCTCTAAAATAATTAAAATCAATCTTTACTGATGGCTTATCAATTATTACGATATAAATCAATAATGTAATCATTTGAAGAAAATAAATTCCTACAAACGATAAAATCATTGTATTGATATTTATTACTTTTAAAAAATACAATGAAAAAACAAGAACATTTAATATTCTACTAGCAATATCGTTAACAAATGAAGGGAATGGTGTCTTAAACAATACAGCACAGTAACTTCCTAGAACAGATGTAAAAGCTAAAAAAAACGAAAGTGGAAATACATAATTAAAATATTCTGCAAATAATGGAGACTGATTATTGTATTTTGAAATAAAATAATCCTTACACAAATACATCAATGAGCCAACAATTAAAAATCCAATGCCTGGAATTAGTAAACTAAATCCAAAAAAACCAAAATTTTTTTTTTCTTTGTTTTCAAAAACAGGAAAAAAACGAATGATAACATTTATCATTCCTAGTGGAATTAGTGTCGCTAACAAAGAAGAAAACGAAAATAAAATTCTAGTCAATCCTATCTCCTCTGGCGAAAGCAAAATTGGTTGCAGAACAAGAAGATTAATAAAACCAATGGCAATTCCAATGTATGAAATAATAGCATTTGAAATTCCTTGTTTTTTTATTTCTCCCAAAACTAAATTTTTAGTCTGTTTCTTATTATTTTATTTGTTTGCTCCAAGCCTAAATCTCTCTCTTGAGGAACAAAAATAAAATTATTATGGTAGTTTGATGTTTTTAAATTGCTAAAATTTTGATGTTGCTCTAAAACAAAATCATCAATAGAAAGCAAAGTATTAGAATTTTGATTAAAAAAATAGCCATTGTATTTGTGCTGCAAAACCAATTGAAAAATTTCCTCTAAACTCTTGTTTTGGTGGTGTCGCTGCTCAATTTCAACCATCAATAATGGCCTTTGAAATTGAATACTTTTTTGTGCACCCATCAACACAGAATCTTCATGACCTTCTACATCTATCTTTATAAATGCCAAATCGTTAATTGATTTCTCTTGCAAAAATAAATCAATAGTGTTAGTTTCTACATTAAAGTTTATGCTGCCAGTTTCGTTTTCTTCGGCTTTGTTTGACTCCAAGCTTGCTCTCGTTTGGTATTGCCTATCTTGTATTATAGGAATTTTAAATATTTGTGTCCCTTTACTATTAGAAAGTGCAATATCGTAAATTTCAATTTTGGGGAATAGTGCTTTTAGTCTTTTAAACAATTGTGGGATGGGCTCAAACGCCAAAATTCTTTTGTGTTTATTACTCATATCCAAGCAGTGAATATAATTACCAATATTAGCTCCAACATCTATTACTGTTTTTCTGGGTTCAATTAACTCATTAATAAAATAAATTTCCAATTCAGAAAATTTTGGAGACTTAGAAAAATCAAATTCTTTGGGGAACAGTTTTTCCCTTCTTTGATTAGGAAAAAATTTATCAAAAACTTGAAGTAAATTTTCTTTTATATTTTTTAATTTATTAATCGAACTTTTCATTTTTTATGCATCTTGTAAAAATCTATCAATAAATTTAATACCATTTTCTTTTCGTAATTTTCTTGTAAATTTTCAAATATTAATTTTGTCTTTTCAGCAATCAATTTTTTATCATTCACATAGCCCAAAATCAAATCAGATAGATTCTCTGGCGAACTGTACGTATCAAAAATAGTTTTTAAATTTTCGTTTAATAAATAACTGCTAGGCAAAATTAATGGCTTAGGAAACAACACTACATCTGTAATGCTCCCACTAATTTTTGTCTTTCCATAAATCTCGCCATATATCTGCGTCAATCCATCAGCGTTAACTGGAGAAATTACAACATCCGTCTCGTTCATTATAGAATCGAAATCTGCCTGCGGCACAAAATCTTCAAAAGAATTTATTTTAAAATTCTCACCACTCAATTTTTTAAATTCCGAAATAATTTCTCTTCCATAGTTGCTATTGCACTTACCCAAAAAACTCAAGGATATTTTTTTAATTGTTTGAGGCAATAAAATTTTAAAAGCATTTAAAACAGGCAGATAATCTCTTCTTCTTCTATCCATTCCGCCCGGAATTGTGAAGTTTATTGTTTCCGATTCATTTATTTTTAGTTGTACAGTTTCGTCAAAAACTTTTATTGGCAATACAGGTGCAATCTTTTCTTTGGGAATTATATTATTCTTCAACAAAAAATCTACAATTGCTTTATCAGGAAATGTAAAAAAATCGATTTTCTTAACAACTTGAGGTCTATAAATCCAAAATCTATCCCAAATTATTTCTCTAAAAACGTAGGAAATGACTTTCCAAATTCCCAAAATATTTGGATAAATTTTTAAATGATTCCAAGGTGCAAAAACCTTGTAAGCATTATGAATTCTTAAAATTGTTGTTGGTTTAAAATCAAACTTTGCAAAACATCCAAAATCGGAAGAAATTGTATTTATAAAAACACCATCACAACTATTAATTTCTTGTTTCTTGGCATTTAAAAAGGCCAATTTATTTTTACTCTTCAATAAATTCCAAGTATGCTTATTGGCATAACTTCTATTTTTTAAAATTGAGAAATTTTTTTCGGTAGTAAAAATATGTAACTCGTGATTTGAGCCTTCAAAAATCTTACAAATTCCATCAACAGAATCAACATGAAAATCAAGTTCTATTAATGCAATCTTCATTTTTTTCTTTTACGGTTACAACCTTATTTCATCGTCTTTGTCATTAAAAAATCTATACTCCAAAAAGGAATAAGATTTTACTGCTTTCACCTTTACCCATTTTTTATATTCCCACCACCACTTCATTTGCTTCGAAAAAATTCCTTTGGTAAAATAAGCTGCCAAAAAAGGATGTAATGTCAAATTTATCGACGATATATTTTGTGTTTTTAATAAGTACTTTAAATTATTTTCTATTTCATCTTCCAATAATACGCTAGCCATTATTTCGCCTGTGCCATTGCATGTTGGGCATTTTTCATTTGTAACAACATTCATCTCTGGCCTTACTCTCTGTCTTGTAATTTGAACCAAACCAAATTTTGTTGGAGGTAAAATAGTATGTTTTGCTCTGTCGGTTTTCATCTCTTCTTTTAGTTTATCAAAAAGAAGTTTTCTATTGTCCGCAGAATGCATATCAATAAAATCGATTACAATTATTCCACCCATGTCTCTCAATCGCAGTTGCCTAGCCACTTCTATAGCAGCTTCCATATTCACATCCAAGGCATTTACTTCTTGCGATGAATCGGATTTTTGCCTGTGCCCACTGTTCACGTCTATCACATGCATAGCCTCGGTGTGCTCTATTATTAAATATGCACCGTGTTTTATATTTACCGTTTTACCAAATGATGCTTTTATTTGTTTGTCCACACCAAAAAAATCAAAAATTGGTTCAGGATTTTTATAGAGTTTTAAAATATTTGCATTTTCTGGTGAGATATTATTAATGTACTGTCTAATTTCTTCATATAATTTTTCATCGTTCACGTGAATATTATTAAACGAAGAATTTAATAAATCTCTAAGCATAGTTGAAGTTCTGTCCATTTCTCCCAATACTTTTTTAGGAGGAACTGCAGTTTTAACTTCTTCAAACATGTTATTCCATTTTTCAATTAGGTCTTTTAAATCACCTTCAAGTTCTTCAACTCCCTTATTTTCTGCAACTGTTCTAACAATTACGCCAAAATTCTTAGGTCTAATTGCTTGAATAATTTTTCTAAGTCTATCCTTCTCTTGAACGTCCTTAATTTTTTGAGACATGGAAATTTTATCCGAAAAAGGCACTAATACCACATACCGCCCAGCCAAAGATAGCTCTGCTGTTATCCTTGGCCCCTTATTTGAAATAGGTTCTTTGGCAATTTGCACTAAAACTTGCTGCGAAGATGCAACAATGTCATTTATTTTTCCCGACTTTTCTATTTCCTCCATCAACTTCATAGAAGAAATAGAGTTTGTTTTAGATTTAGAATTTTGCAATACATACTTTGTATATGCTTGCAAACTTTTATACTGGGAGCCTAAATCTAAATAATGTAAAAATGCATCTTTCTCGTAGCCAACATCCACAAAAGCGGCGTTAAGCCCTGGCATCACCTTTTTTATTCTGCCTAAATAAACATCCCCAACTGCAAAACCTGCATTTCTTTTGTCTCTGTTTAACTCCACCAACTTTTTGTCGTTTAGCAAAGCTATCACAACTTCTGTTGGCGAAGAATCTATAATTAAATCGTTATTTGCCATATATGTTTTCTAGCAAATTTGTCTAAAAGGTAATCAACAGCTGCACTTTAACCACGCAGGTAAAATGCAAAATCTACAACTATAAATACAAACACTTACAATAACTAATGTTATTGAAAAATAAATGTTTTATATAAACAGCATTACCCCACCCTTTTAAAAGGATGAGGAATGCTCAATGTTTTTAAGACAAATTTCTTGTTAAAAAAGAAATTTATTTTTTCTTTTTGTGTCTATTTTTTCTTAGACGTTTTTTTCTTTTGTGGGTAGCGATTTTTTTTCGCTTTCTTTTTTTTCCGCTTGGCATAATAATATTTTTTATTAGTTAGTAGTTTTTAATTGTTTAATGTAATTGTTTACTTGTGCATTAATAACTTGGTCTTTACTCTTCTTCAAAAATTTATCTAGCACCGCAATTGCCTCGTTTTTCTTTCCACTTTCTGCATAAGCTTGTGCCAAATATAAGTGAACTTCGTTGTTATTGGGAACAATTTTTTGTAATCTTTTAAATCTATCTACTGCTTTTTCATACTGGCCACTTTGCATTGCAAACAAACCTAATTGCACCTGAGCTTCAAAGTTGGTAGAATCTTTTTGCACAACATCTCTAAGCATCATTATTCCTTTCATAGGGTTAGGAGAACCTTCTACGTAGCAAGATGCCAAAGAAACTTTTACAGATGTTTGAGTAGAATCTATTTCAAAAGATTTTTCTAAACATGTAATTGCTTGCTGCATCAATAACGGACGTTCATTTGGAGATGAAAATCTAGCCAAAGAATAACATAATTCACCGGCTTTGGCCAATTCATAAGGAGTGTTTTTTAGAAGAGCAGCTTGGCTTTTATACCAGCCCGATAATCCTAGTTGCTTTTGGTTTTTCCACAAAGTAGAAAGAGAATCAAAAGAGCTTATCCTCCCTTGTGAGTTAGAACTTTTACTTAAGTTTTGCTCAAATAAAACAATTTGAGAAAGAACGTTTGGAGCAGTTATTTTTTTTATTGAATCCTTTAAATTCTCAAAAGACAAACCACCGTCTTTGGTTTTTAATTTGCTTTCTGTTTCAGCAGAATTGTTAGGTTTTTTTGGAGCAAACCAAAGTGCTACTCCAATAAAAAGTGCACTTGTTAAAGCAATCCACTGCCCTTTGCTAAAAATACCCATTCTTATATATTACTTTACAGCAACATTTTTCTTTACTTTTTCTACAAAAGTTTTAGAAGGCTTAAAAGCTGGAACATTGTGAGCGGGAATAATTATTGTTTGATTTTTAGAAATATTTCTACCAGTTTTTTCGGCTCTTCTTTTTACCACGAAACTTCCAAAGCCTCTCAAATAGACGTTATCGCCTTTAGTCATAGCTGTTCTAACGCTTTTCATAAAAGCCTCAACTGTATTTTGAACGGCCATTTTTTCTATCCCTGTTTTTTCGGAAATTTCATTCACAAGATCTGCTTTTGTCATGTTTTTTTATTTTTATGTTAATATAACTAATTGATAATCTCAAATTTGGGGTTGCGAAGATACACTTTTTTAGATTTGAACAAATATTATTTAAAAAAAATTTAAGCTTCAGTAAAAATAAATTTTCATTTACACCGCGTTTACACTTATTTGCAGAAAAGAATTATACATCAAAAATTACTTTAGCATATCAAAACAAAGCTTTCATGCAAAAAATGAATTATTTTAGAATTCATAAATTTTAAGCTGTGCAAAAAAATACAATTGAATAACAAGAATATAATTTCATAAATTTTAAATAATGTGAAATTTAAGTATTTAAAAAGAATTTTTAAAAATCACTATTTATTAATGTTCAGTATATAAGCTATAATCTTAATTGAACTACAAAAATTACTAAAAAATACTTTAGTTAATTAAATAGTTAAACTTGTTACAAATGTTTTTGTTATTTAATTAAATTTGCCAAAACTTTTTTTTTAATAACCAAAGTAATATTATGAAAATACTTGTTTGTATAAGCAAAGCACCAGATACAACTACAAAAATTGCATTTAAAGACAATAATTCCAGTTTTAATGAAGATGGAGTAACCTTTATAATCAATCCTTATGACGAATGGTATGCTTTGGTTAGAGCCTTAGAACTTAAAGAAACCTTGGGTGGGAATGTAACTGTTTTGCATGTTGGACTTCCATCATCAGATACAGAAATAAGAAAAGCTCTTGCAATTGGTGCAGACGATGCCGTAAGAATAGATGCCGATGCATCCGACGCTTCTTTTGTTGCTAAAGAAATAGCAGAATTCGCCAAAGATAAATCGTTCGATTTAATTTTAGTTGGTAAAGAAACAATTAGTTTTAATGGTGCCACCGTTGGTGGGCAAATAGCAGGTTACCTAGATTTACCATTTATTTCTCTTGCAACCAAGTTGGAAATAGAAGCTAAAAATGCCGTTGTTGAACACGATATTGATGGAGGTATTGAAGTTCTTGAGTGTGAGATGCCAATAGTAATTAGCTGCTCCAAAGGAATGGCCGATGCAAGAATTCCAAATATGAGAGGAATAATGGCTGCAAGAACAAAACCTTTAAATGTTGTTGCTTCAAGTGGGAGTCCACAACTTACTCAAACAATAAAATATTCTCTAAACCCAGGAAGAACAACTTGCAAGTTTATTGATGCAGAAAACGCTCAACAATTAATTGAACTTTTACATAACGAAGCCAAAGTAATCTAAAAAAAATATGTCAGTATTAGTAATAGCCGAAATTTCAAAAGGCAAAATAAAAAAAGCTTCATTAGAGGCAACAAATTATGCTTGCCAAATTGCTGGTCAGTTATCAAAAACTGTAACTGCATTAATTCTTGGAGACACATCAGGTGCAAATCTTGAAGATCTAGGGAAAGCAGGTGCATCAAAGATTCTTACTGCATACGATAAAAAATTAGAAAGTGGTGACGCAAAAGTTATTTGCAAAGTTATTTCTGACGTAATGTCAAAAGAAAACTCAGATGTAATAATTTTTTCGCATGATTTTAACTCAAAAAATATTGCTCCTTATTTAGCTGCAAAAGCAAATGCTGGAATTGTTCCTGCGGCAGTTGATTATCCCACTATTGAAAATGGAGCCTTTTTGGTAAAGAAAAATGTTTTTTCAGGTAAAGCAAATGCTACTTACAAAATTGAATCAGCAATTAAAATTTTGTGTTTATTGCCAAACTCTTTTCCCGTTGCACTTGATAAAAACAAAGAAGGATTAGTTGAACAATACACAGCTCAACTTGATGGAGTAGAAAGTAAAATAAAAATTCGTGAGACAAAAAAATCCTCCGATTCAGTTAATTTACCCGAAGCAGAATTAGTAGTTTCTGCGGGTAGAGGATTAAAAGGGCCAGAAAACTGGGGAATAATTGAAGAACTTGCCACAGAACTTGGCGCAGCAACTGCTTGTTCACGACCAGTTTCTGACATTGGATGGAGACCACATCACGAACATGTTGGTCAAACGGGTATAGCAATTCGTCCTAATTTATATATTGCTATTGGTATATCAGGAGCAATTCAACATTTAGCCGGTGTAAACGGAAGCAAAACAATTGTAGTAATAAATAAAGATCCGGAAGCGCCATTTTTTAAATCTGCCGATTACGGAATTATTGGAGATGCATTTGAAATAGTTCCAAAAATTACTCAGGCATTAAAAAACTTTAAGATAAACCAACATTAATTATAAATTATTCCTAAATTAGTGTCTGGCATATTTTCTTAAATGAAAAAAATAAAATTAGAGGTTATTCAAATTCAGTATAGTCAAACTCAAACTGGTGCTTATGCATTGGTATTAGAAGACAAAAAAGGAAAAAGAAGAATTCCAATTATTATTGGAGGTTTAGAAGCACAGGCTATTGCTGTGGAACTAGAAAAAATGAAGCCTACTAGGCCTTTAACACACGATTTGTTTAAGCCAATTTCTTCAGAGTTTGGAATAAATTTCACCGAAATAATTATTTATAATTTAGTGGAAGGAATATTTTATTCAAAAATTATTTGCTCAAACGGTGAAAAAGAAATTGAAATTGATTCCAGAACATCAGATGCAATAGCTATTGGACTAAGATTTAATTGCCCAATTTACACATTCGAGTTTATTCTTTCCTCAGCTGGAATTGCACTAGATGGAGATACAACTTCAACTGATATTTTTGGTGAAATATTTGACGAGGAAGTTGATGATGAAAGTGTGGTAAATGAATTTTCTAGATATTCTGATGAACAGCTTGATGAACTTCTCGAAAAATCTCTTGATGAAGAGGAGTATGAAAAAGCCTCAAGAATAAGAGACGAAATGAAAAACAGAGGTAATTTATAAATAGTAGTTCCTCAATTTCTCAATAACCCTTTTGTATCAATTAATTTAGGAGAGATTATAGTTTTTTTTCTGCGGAGAATTTCTGGAAACTATAAAAAACATGGTATATTTTCCGAAGCGATAATCGGTTTCATTTTATCTGGTTATTTTTATGCAGCAAAATGCGGAAACCTTTTGAGAAGCTGAGAGCTTTGCTCGAATATCACCCAAAAGGTCGCAATTTTGCAAGTGAAAATAATTCCGACGATAGGAGGAAAAGGTAAAATGAAACCTTGATTTTTTTGCTAACTTTTTGCATCAAGGCAAAAAGTTGGGCGATTTTAGACCTCTGCTCAATTAAAAAAATACCTTTTGAGGTTCGACTAAAAAGAGTTTTTCAATTATTTTTTCGCAAGAATCGTCAATTAATTTAAAAACAAATTCAAAATCTTGCTCTGAGCCATAATATGGATCAGGAACTGCAATTTCTTGTTTTGGATATAAAAACTCAGTTAAAAAAAACACTTTTTTTCTTTCTGAGTCTTTTGAAGTAAGATTCAATAAATCGCTGTAATTATTAAAATCCATTACAAAAATATAATCAAACTCAGTAAAATCAGAAATAGTAAATTTTCTAGCAACTAAGTCAGAAATATGAACATTATTATCTTTGGCAACTGCAATACTTCTGTAATCTGGTTTTGCTCCTGAATGAAAATCAATCGTCCCAGCAGAATCTACAAATACATTTAAATTATTTATATTTATTTTATCTCTAAATATTCCTTCAGCTAAAGGCGATCTACAAATATTTCCTAAACAAACCATTAAAACTTTCATTGTTTTTTTTCAATAAATTTATCATCAATAAATGTCCAAATAATACCAAATCTAATTGTTCTATCTGGCATTGGGTAACTATCCAAAGTGTAATACAATTCTTGAGTAAACCCTGATAAAAAGTTATCAACTCTTACAAAGCCCTCAAGATTCCGTACTTTAAAATCATACACAAA
>Ga0105049_10006602_pt1 | contig 13501 bp, 4 predicted proteins | sample MAT06_FD_78087 | JGI IMG/M metagenome (GOLD analysis project Ga0105049, IMG submission 78087) | Freshwater microbial communities from Lake Fryxell liftoff mats and glacier meltwater in Antarctica - MAT-06 | ecosystem: Environmental > Aquatic > Freshwater > Ice > Liftoff microbial mat | place...
AAAACGATTGATCTAAGACAGGAAAAGATCAGATTTCTTCCAGTACTTTCTCCCGGAGGTGAAATTCTTCGAGATCTATCAGAGATTGGTATTTCCGGATCAGGTCTTCATCGAATTCTCCATGGTGGTTCATTTTGTTAAGTAAATTCCTTTGTTCGTCGAGTAGACCCAGGTAAATCTGCTTATAGGCATTTAAAGAGCCGTAACCGGAGCTGCTCTCTGCCTTCACCTCATTGTTGAAAAAATCCAGCTCGGTTTTAAGTCTCGCCTTTAAATTTCGGATACGTTCGCTGTTCGGATGGTCGTCTCCATATTTTTCATCCAGAAATTTGAGCGAATAGTGCGCTATTTTCTTTTGTATAATTTTCTCCTGCTCCATCTCCGGAATGGCACTTGAACTTTCGCCCTGATTGACTTTACGAATAACCCATGGAAGAGTAAGTCCCTGAAAGACAAGCGTAAACAGGATCACGATGAAAGTAATGAACAGTATCAGGTTTCGATGAGGAAACGGGTTTTCACCAATCATAAGGGGTATTGAAAGAGCAGCGGCCAGAGAGACGACGCCCCGCATACCAGACCATCCATAAATAATGGGGCCATTCCATCCTGTATCAGGATTCGCTACTTTAATAAAGCGGCTCATAATTCGTGTAACCAGTGAGGCACCAAACGTGCAAGCCATTCTGATAACAATAAGCACCAGAGAAATAGCGAGTCCATACCAAATGGCTTTTCCCAATCCAACGTCTCCAATTTTACTACTCAATTCAGGAAGTTCAAGACCGATCAGGAAAAAGACAATTCCGTTTAAAACGAAAATCAGGTTAGTCCAGACATTGACTCCTTGAATCCGACTGCGGTAATCCAACATGGTTTGGCGTCTTGATGAAAGTAAGAGTCCACCTGTTACCACGGCAATCACACCCGAAAAGTGATAATATTCGGCGGTAAAATACATGCAATAGGGTGTGATTAAAGTAATCACTACTTCGATGCTTGAGGTTGTTGGCAACCAGCGGTGAACTGCATAAAAACCAAGCCCGATGACCAGACCAATAAGAGTTCCCATAACGATGACCAGTATAAAATTTGTGGCGGCCTGATCAATATGAAATTGTCCGGTTATTACAGCAGCCAGGGCAAACCGAAAAACAATGAGAGAGGAGGCATCGTTCAGCAGACTTTCACCTTCAACTATACTGATAAAAGTTTTGGGTGCTTTAACATGACGTAGAATGAAAGTGGCAGAAATGGCATCCGGCGGAGAAACTATGCCTCCAAGAAGAAAACCCAATGCCATCGTAAAACCCGGGATGATTGCATAAGATGCCAAAGCAACCACGCTGGAAGTGAGAATCACGATGGGAAATGCAAAGCTGGTAATGATTCGTCGCCATTTCCAAAACTCTTTCCAGGAGATTTGCCAGGATGCTTCGTACAACAGTGGAGGAAGGAAAATAAGGAACACCAGCTCCGGATCAATGGTGATGGAGGAAAACCTGCCTGTGAGACTGATCAACAATCCGCCAATCACCAATACGATAGGGTATGCGAGTCGTAGTTTATTTGCCAACATCACCAGAGCCAGAATAATCAGGATAAGGTAGATGTAATCGATTAAAAGAAATTTCATGGGGGAGAAGAGTGACGTAAACTTACTCAAAAGAGAATGATGAGTGATGAATGATGAGTGATGAGTATGAATGCATGTGGCGACCTGGAGCCAATTAGTGATTAGTGATGGGTGGTGGATTAAGAGTTAAACGTTATGAGTTAAAAGTGTTTAGTACTTTGGAACATGGAGTCTTTAGTTCCACCTTTAGTGCTTTATAGCCAAGTGATTAGCGATAATTTATACCTGTGCCAACCACTAGCAAGGTTGGATTTCAACCTTTAGCGCCATGTGGGGATTCATTCGTATTTGGCCATGAAAAAAGCCCTGTCTTTCAACAGAGCTCGGGTTTCGAGAATGACCGTATCAGAACTCAGAATTGAACCGCCGGGGCTTTTTGTGCAGCTGGATCGGCTTCGAAATAACCCTTCTTCGTGAAATCGAACCATTTGGCCGTCATGTTAGTGGGGAATTTCTGAATGTAGGTATTGTAATCTTTCACAGAATCGTTGAATTTCATTCGCTCAACGGTGATCCGATTTTCAGTTCCTTCAATCTGGCTTTGCAAATCGAGGAAATTCTGGTTGGCTTTCAAAGTCGGATAACTTTCAGAAACCACCATTAAACGGGCAAGAGCAGAACTTAATCCTTGTTGCGCCTGCTGATATTGCGCCACTTTTTCAGGAGTGAGATCATCGGCTTTGATGGTCACTTTGGTTGCGTTGGCTCGGGCTTCGATCACATCGGTCAGGGTTTTCTGCTCAAAATTGGCGGCACCTTTCACAGTAGCTACCAGATTGGGAATCAGATCTGACCGACGTTGATATACGTTCTGAACCTGACTCCAGGCTCCGGCAACTGCTTCCTGTTTGGTAACAATTTCGTTGTACCCGCAGGAAGACATAGAAAGTGCAATGCCCAACACCATGATACCGGAAAACAAAGGCTTGAAAAAATTAGGGAGTTTCATTATCGTTGAAATCAATATGTTTGAAAAAAAGAATTGCCAAAACGGTGCCAAAACGATACTTTGTACAAAACTTTGGATAAAAGGCAAATAAGTAAAGAAAACCCGGTCAATTTTTCAGATGAGCGTCTGATTTTTGTCTTATTCTGTCTGGCATGGTGCCTGTGGGGATGGCTTTTAGTACAACAAGGTTTCGGGGAAGACACCGATGCCTGGCTTCTGGCACAGACGGCAGAGAAACTTTTATTGGGTCAGGGCTACGATCCGGCTCGTTCTTTTGGGAATCCGGTTTATGAATTTTTGCTGGTCATCCTCCAACCCGAACAAGTCTGGATCTGGAGCAATCTGTTTAATTTATTTCTGTCAGTCCTTTTTTTATGGCGGTTGCCTTTGGCTTTTCCGTTCCTGAAACCGCTGGAAGGATTGATTCTTCGTCTATCGCTTTTGGCCATGCCCATCTTTACGGAGGCTGCCACTTCTTCTATGGAATACATGCTTTGCTGGTGGCTCCTGTTGGAATCTTTACTTGCTTTGAAATCCGAAAGACGAAAATTACTTTATGTATTTGTTTCGCTTGCCTGTTTTACCCGACTGGAATTTTATCCCCTGCTTCTTTTCACTTTTTGGGGGAATGTGTTCGGTGAAAAAACTGCCGGAATATCGTTGAGCAAACCGTTTTTCGTGATCCTATCCGTGAGTTGGTTATTGTATTTGGGGTGGGCAATGGATAAAAATCCTTCTCCATTTACAGACCTGGAGAGTGGATTCCGATTCTATGCCGGTCGTATTGGTTATCTGATAAAACAAGCAGATGTGTTGACACCGATTTATATTTACCTTATCATTGGAGCGATTCAGATGAAAACCCATGATTCCCTATTTTACAGACTGGGGCTGGGCAATTTTCTATTTTTTATTCTTTTTCCGTTTGAATGGGCGTATATTTTACCGACAATGGTGATTGGTTTAGTGTCAAGGATTTCCAGTTTTCCTTCTCATCGTTGGTGGATGATGCCGATAGGAATTCTGGCAGCATCCCTTCTTTCCTGGAATATGAAAACGAAATTCTCCTTTCAGTTGCCATCGAATTATTCCAGGCGAAAAGAAATGACGAAACTATATCTTCTTGCTCAAAAGGCTCATCCCCGCAATCCTACTTTACTTTTATATGGAGCAACGTTTCTTCCGACAAATACACGGACCTGGGAGAAAGCGATGGGCAACCGGCTTTTTCACCGGAAGAATTCCTATTTGTATGTGGGCGAAAAACTGAATAAGACCGAATTGGATTCGCTCCTTGAATCGGGATTTCAGATCTATACTCTCACTTCTGAAAAAGGTGGCTTTTCTTCAAAGGACAAACGTTTGATCTGGCTGGTGGAGAATGAACTCGAAGAATTGCTTAAGGGGAATTAAATGGATTTTAAGCACTCTTGCAGTTTACTTTTTATAACAAATTCGATTTGGCTGTGGTTGGCGTAGTTTTCCAACTTTGTCAGGTGCATTGGCGAATTTTAAACTTGCAAGTCGTTATCCAGGATTGCTACAAATCATCCAAAACTAACACAAACAGGCTATATGGTCTTATTGTATATTTTCCAGTGGGTGTACTACAGTGGCATAAATCACTGTCAGTTTTCGATTATCCTTTGGTAAAATTACTTATCCATTCGTTTGTTTTTGATGGGTCAATTTTTGAAAATTGACCCATTCTAATTCCTAAATCCACAATCGTATGATCAGCCAAATCATTAATTACGCACTTTCCCTGTTAACAGAAAGGAACTCAATCAGAAAACATGCTTTTTTGATTGGATGGGTGTTTAGGGCATTCTTTTCAACACATGCGCAAGGCCAGGAATTGACTGCTCTTTCAAAACAGGAACTGCAAAAGCTGAAACAAAAAACAGAGGATTTGTGGATCAAAAGATCAACTGCACTTTCAGGAAAAGCGAGCCAATTTCTCTATCCATCAATTGAATTCAAGGCAAACCAACCTATGTTTTTATCCAGGTTGAGCGATCTTGGATTTCCTGTTTTTCTCAGAAATTTCAATTCAAAATCAGCCAACACCATCCGCACCAACCGAATTCAAACCGGTGGATCGAACGGATTGAAACTCAATGGACTGGGTATAGGAATGGCAGAATGGGATGGTGGTGTTCCGAGGAGAACACACAAAGAACTTCGGAACCGGATTCAAAATATAGATCCATCCAGTTCAGTCACGGATTTTAATGACCACGCCACCCATGTGGCCGGCACAATGATAGGAACCGGGCTGAATACGCTGGCAAAAGGAATGGCTTTCAAAGGAAATCTGACTTGTTATGATTTTCAGAATGATTTGCCGGAGATGATTTCCAGAGCAGCAACAGGAGACCTTTTAATCTCAAACCATTCGTATGGACAAATCTGTGGCTGGTATGGCCCCTATTGGTTTGGCGACCCTTATGTGAATGAACTGAAAGACTATCGTTTTGGATTTTATGGTGATCAGGACCAGGCCATTGATCAAATGCTGGCGCTCAATCCCTATTATTTGCCTGTTTATGCCGCAGGAAACGACAGGAACGATGTGCAGCCAGGCGATAGCACCTGGTTTTTTGACCGGCTGATAAATCGTTGGAGAAAAACGAAAGTAAACCGCCTTCCCGACGGACCTTTCAATTGCATTCCCACTGGAAACCTCAGTAAAAACAGTCTTTGCGTTGGAGCCATTGAAGGATTTAGTGGAGAGTATGCAAACCCGGCCTCCGCTGTGATGTCTGCGTTCAGCAACTGGGGGCCAACCGACGACGGAAGAATTAAACCCGACCTTGTGGCTGCCGGGGTGAGTGTTTTATCCAGTGTTTCCTTGCACGATTCTGCCTATGGAACCAAAACCGGCACATCCATGGCTTCTCCTTCAGTAGCGGGTAGTCTGGCGCTTTTACAGCAGCACTACCGAAACCAAACAGGAGGTAAATACCTGAAGTCAGCCAGTTTAAAGGCATTGGCCATTCATACCACCGATGAGGCTGGTCCTGCACCAGGTCCTGATTATATGTATGGTTGGGGTTTGATGAATTCAGAAAGAGCGGCATCGGTGATCACCGCCCAGAAAAACACCAGCCTCATTCTTGAAGACACGTTGGGAAATGATTCTACATTTATCATGAAAATCATTGCTTCCGGAACAGGTCCAATAACAGCAACACTTTGCTGGACGGACCTTGCAGGAAATCCCGTTGCACCAAGCCTGGATCCAACAAACCGGATGTTGATCAATGATCTTGACATTAAGATATTTAGCAATGTGGGCTCTGCATTTCTACCCTATATTTTAAATCCTGCAAGTCCTGGTACACCTGCCACAACCGGTGATAACTCCCGTGACAACGTAGAGAAAATCTTTATGGCAAATCCATCGGTCGGGGTTTATTTTCTTCAAATCAAACACAAGGGAATTTTGCAGGGAGGTCAGCAGGCTTTCTCTCTGATTGTGAGTGGGATGATGGCCAATTCTCAAGCTCCAACTATTACCTCCTTCTCTCCCCAAAGTGGGCCCATCGGAACCATTGCCACTGTTCAGGGATCCAATTTCAACAATATTTCCAAGGTAACAGTGGGAGGATCACCCGTTCCTTTTTCGAATACAAGCAGCACCCAGATCCAGGTGACAGTGAATTCTCACGCATTGTCAGGCCCAATCGGAATCATTACCAACCAAGGTACCGCTATGAGTGAACAGGAGTTTTTCATTACCAATGGGCACCCTCTTTTTTGTGGACTGGAAGTGGAAGACGGTGGATTCCTTTCCGTAACCAATAGTTGGAAAGGAGACACTGCCCAGGCAGGAACCCGAACGTATTGGTCGTTTAATGCCGTTGCGAATGAGCAATATTCTTTTTTCTCCTGTTTTAGTGAAAGCAATACAGCTCTACAGATTTATAATGAGGAAGGAATTGTTTTGGGATTCAACGATAAAAACGGGCCTTTTTGCACACAATCAGAACAGGCTTCCCTACTCTGGACTTGTCCTGCAAATGGACGGTATTTTGTTTTGCTGACGGATGAATCCTGCAAACCCCTGGCATCGGAAGGAATTCTCCGTTACCGAAGCGGAACTCCAAATTATCCACCTGTGATCGAAGAGGTTACACCCTGGGGTGGTTTTCTTCAAACGAGCGTTCTGATTTCTGGAACCAATATAACAATTCCCGATTCAGTGGTTTTTAACAATGCAAAAGCGCAATTCAGCACTACAGGAAATGTGATCAATACATTGGTTCCAGCTCTTGCAAAAACGGGAAGAATAAAGGTGTATGTGAATGGCCAGCTGGCAGTTTCCCGAAAGAATTTCCAGGTTTGGCGAGGGGCACCCACGATTTGTAATGATACGGTTTCGGTCAGGGGTCGTATAACACCTTCTTCTTTTTGGCAAACCGTAAATGCACCTTCTGGAACCCGCAACATTTGGAAAATCAGTGTGAATCCAAATTCATTTTCTCCACTGGTTTTTTCGTTATGTAACAATGCCGGTGAATTATCAGAACTTCATTTTTATAATAAGTCAGGCCAGAATTTTCCGGTTCAAACTGCCTCTTGCGAATCGGGATTTCAGGGTACTTACTATTTTGAGTACAGCAACTTTGTTCCGACCTCCGATACCATTTATGTAGCCTTGACAGGTCCTGGCTGTAAAGTGCTTTCAAGCGTTACATCTATGCGGTATGGAGAAGGATATTCTCTTTTTCCCCCGATTTTATTGGCGGTTTCTCCAAACAAAGCAAAAGCAGGCGATCAGGTACGTTTATCCATCCGAAGTGGTCTTAATACTTCATCCTCTCCTCTCACAGGCATAGAGTTGAACAATCTTGCAATCCCATTTTCTGTAGAAAGCACGGTTTTCAACGAGTTTAAAATTCTGCTTCAGATTCCTCCAACTGCCAGTACGGGAAGGTGGAAATTTAAAAATGCCAATCTCACTGTTTTGAGTGATTCTTTTGAAATCGGGTATCCGCCAATATTCTCTGGTTTCACTCCTGCAATGGGTTTGCCAGGTACAGAAGTCACTATTTCAGGATCTCATTTTACATACCTGAACGTCGTTCGTTTCGGTGATGTTTCGGCCAGCTTCATTGTCCTTCCTTCCGGAAACATCCGTGCAGTTGTGCCTGCCGGAGCCAGTACAGGAAAATTATCCGTTGAAACCTGTTTTGGCTATGCAGCTTCGACCATTGATTTTCAGTTGCCGGGTAGCATTTCTGCCTTATTTCCAGTAATTCATGGTTTTTCGCCCGCTTCAGGAGCGGTTGGTACAGAGTTAAAAATCAAAGGGAAGAACTTTATACCCAGCTTGACAGGAAACACCGTTTATTTTGGGGCAGTGAAAGCGCAGGCAGTAACTGCTTCCGATACAATGGTGGTCGTTCGTGTGCCAAAATGTGCTTCGTATGGACCCATTCAAATCACAAGCCACAAAAGGACTGCATCTTCTACATTGCCTTTTTGCCCAACTTTTCCCTCAGCCGGTTTGGGTACACAACCGATGAGGACGGCATTTAACCTCCAAAACGTTTCATACAGTATTCCATTGAATGCCATTCAGGATATGGACAACGACGGCAAACCGGATATCCTTGACTCGTATGTCGGTGTTGAAGGAACTAAAATTCAAATCTTCAGGAATAAACACATAACTGGCTTTTTAAGTTCCAGCAGTTTTGATGCTCCTTTCGCTTTTCATATCGATCAAGGCCTGCCATTTTATTTAAAAATGGTGGATTTTGATGGCGATGGTGATAAAGATATTTTGGCAGGGATATCTGAGGGAGCAGATTCTCTGGCAAAGTTTACTTTGTATTTAAATGGCTCTACACCTGGTAGTTTTTCGTTTACTCCCGTTTGGAAGTGGTATGGAGGTAAAATTGGCCAATTGGAAATGGCGGATTTTGATCAGGATGGACGTGAAGACTTGCTTTTTTGTGAAATTGATGATTTGGGTGATACCCAAATTCGGATGATGAGGAATAAAACAAGCAATGGAAATGTTGGCTTTGAAAAGCCACAAACCATCGTTGTGGTTAAAAAGATAGATAGTTTCTTTTTAGCCTATGACCGGTTATCATTTGTTCATGATGTGAATAAAGATGGCAAACCCGATATTCTGATTTCTTCAGCAATTTCAATCTATCTGCAAAATAAATATCAATCAGATTGGTATATGAATTCATCGCAAGGTCCAGGGAATATCTCATTTTCTAGAAAAGCTTTTTTAAAAAACTGGCCCAATACTACTATGGCTGCAAGTGTAGATTTGAATGGTGACCGTAGAAGTGAACTTGCCTTTGCTGATTTCAGTTCATGGCCATTCTCAAAGTTGGAAATCCTTTCGCCGACAACAGCAGATACTTCTAATTCAGATAGTGCTGCATTTAACCGCCAATCTTTTGACAGTTATCAATTACAGCCAAGAACTAAATTTGGAGTATGCGATGTAGATGGAAACGGAAAGCCTGACCTGTTGAATGAGGCATTAATCTTTGAAAATACTTCAACCCAGTCATCTATTTCGATGAACCAATTTTTTTATGGCCAGTCCCAACAATGTAGTGGCAAATACAATACCAGCTGCAACGATCTGGATGGCGATGGCAAACCCGATTTTGTAGTCCCCAGTGGATTTGAAGTCATATTCCAAAACAAGATCGGCTCCTGCTCGGATGCCAACATTCCGGTAATCACGGCTACGAATCCAATTGCCGTTTGCGAAGGAAGCCCGGTGACCTTATCGGTGCAAAACCCAAATGCCGGCTTGAGTTACCAATGGTCAAACGGAGCCACCGGATCATCCATTACTGCTACACAAACGGGTTCTTATTCTGCGGTTACGGTAAATGCCAATTGCCTTTCGCAGGCTTCCAATTCAATCGCAGTTCAGGTAATAGCAAAACCTGTGGCCGGATTTACGCAAACCGATGGCTACCTTCAGGCTTCTCCAGCCGGATTGCAATACCAGTGGTTTTTGGATGGCAGTCCGATTTCCGGTGCCACCTCTCAGTTGTATCCGGCCAATATTCCCGGCAACTATTCTGTAAAAGTGACGAGGCAAAATTGTGCTGATACTTCCGATACTCAATTGGTTACGGTGCTTTCTGTGGATGAAGCTCAGTCTCATACCCTTCTTGTTTTTCCCAATCCTACAAGCAGAGAGGTATTTGTACATTTTCCGGATTCGCCGGGAGAGATTCGGATTTTCAATTCTGCGGGGATAGAAATATTCGTTCCATCGCAAATCACACCGGATTCACAATCCAAGGTACTGGATCTGAAGGATCATCCGGATGGCTATTATTTCCTTCAGATCCGGGAAGGTACTAAAGGATCCATGCGTAAAATCTGGTTGAAAAGGTGAACAGGGCAAGTACAGAAAGTCGAATGATGTATTTGTCTTCATGAATGGAGAATAACAAGGAAAGCTTTTCTGTCTTTTCTCTGTTGGGCGTCGTTTTCTAACTACGTGGCGAATTTTAAATCATCGAGTTGCCAAAAAGTAAATCCCGGAGTGGTTCAACTTCTTTTGTTTCATTCTAAAGGAATCCAGAATTCCTAAAAGCACGAAACTCAATACTTGTTTTTTAGACAAATTTCTGAGAGTCTTAATTCGAGTGATAACCAGGCTTTATTTTACTCCAAACCCAGAACCAAGCTTTGGAATAAAAAATAAATTTCGGTTGCTTTCAAGCGATTTATGTTTGGGGGGAGTCTTGTTCTAAAATCCTATCCACAAAAAAAATATAACAATCATGTTCTTTCGAAATATTACCAGGATCACAATTTTCCTTTTTGCTTTCAATGGTTATGCACAGTCTTCCTGGGTTCCCCGGAATCCTAGTCCTCCCTTAAATTTAATGGAAGAGTTGCATGTAAAAGACTCAAATACAATTTTTAAAATAGGACTTGCTGGTTCTGAAGTTTCCATCAATGGGGGTAAATTTTGGGCAAAAACTAATTTCACCTATTTGCCAAATTATTCCTTCTACAATTCGTGTGACTTCCCCACATTATCGGTTGGATTTTATACCAAACAAGACTACGGAAAACTATTTAAAACCTCGGATGGTGGTGTCTCCTGGACAACTCTGAACGTAGGGATTCATTTAATCCGTTTGTCGTTTGTGAATGAAACTATTGGGTTTGCGCTTCAACTCGATTCATCAAAGATTTTTAAAACAATAGATGGTGGAAATACATGGCAATTTGTTCATCGGATTTCGAATTTTCTTGAAAATCCCGACTTTGAAGCCGTATCTGAAAATCAACTTTTTTATGTGAGGGAAGAACAACTATGGAAAAGCAGTAATGGGGGCTTAAACTGGCAAATATCTGTTCCGGGAGTAAGGGTTACCAATAGTTCAAGCCAATATTCTTGCTTTTACTCTTTTCAAAACACCGTGTATATGACGGCTCTGGATACATTAGGGAAAATTGCCAAATCCACAAATGGGGGTCAATCATGGCAAGTACTTAGTACGGGTTTAGACCAAATTATTGGAGGAGTACATTTTATTTCAAATCTGGTGGGTTGGTGCTGGACAGGCAATAAAATTCTAAAAACAGTAAATGGAGGAAGCACCTGGAATCTAATCGAAATACCTCCAGTGGTAGTCGATGGATTTAAAGTCAAATTTCTAAATACAAATCTTGGGTACATTTTAACCCCTCACAATCAAATGTTTAGGACCCAGAATGGAGGCATTTCCTGGACAAGGATTGGAAAGGGTGTCTTTTCTGATTTACATTCTGCAGCAATTCAGAATAATTCGACAGCATGGGTGGTGGGCAATAAAGGTATTGTCGGCAAATCAGGAGACAAAGGCAAATCCTGGGAATTTTCAGTTCTTGATTCAACAGAATATTTTGTTCAAGTCATTTTCCCCTCACCAAAGATCGGATTTATTGCAGGCTACAATAAACTATACCAAACAACTAACGGTGGCCATAGTTGGCAAAAGAAATCCATGCCGTTTGTTTCAAGTATTGCTCCAAAAGACATGGTCTTTTTTGGTAAAGACACGGGATACATCAGTCATTTTGACAATAAAATTTATAAAACCATAAATGGTGGCAACTCCTGGAATCTGGTATTTGACATGATGCAGATGGATTTACCGAGCAAGACAACCTTTCTCAGTAAAGAAATTGGATTTGCCCTTGGATACCGATTTCATGCAAATCCTGATTCAAATTTCCATCGGCTTTACAAAACAACCAATGGGGGTCAATCCTGGTCTGAAAAAATCTCACCTTTTCGACCTACAAGTTTTGGGGCAGCAAGGGTGTCTTATTTAAAAATGTTTAATGAACAAAATGGGGTTGTTAACTATTATCCACCAAACAATAACATACCACAAATTCACCATACCAGCAACGGAGGTATCAGTTGGAATCCAGTTCCAATCTTTTTTAACTATTATATGGATAGTCCATTTTTTGTAAATCCAACCCTTGGCTTTGGAATGACACATCGTGGATCCTTTACCGTAATTTTAAAAACCGAAGATGGAGGCCAGAACTGGTACGATTTGGATACGATTGAGACAATTCGGTTAAGTGAAAGTTCGAATTTGTTTTATCATAAAAACAAGCCAGTTCTATTTTTAGATAGAGCAAATATATTTACTTCTAATGTTTGGACAGACGAACCCATCTACACCGCAACCGGAAAAGTAGTTAAAAAGGAAAATAGCGATTGTATTCAGGATGCCAACGAACCACCATTACAGAAAAGAGTTTTCGTCGCAGAGCCAGGCTCTTATTTTGGATCCAGCAATACTGCTGGTAAATTTGCGATCAATCTCGATCAGGGCGTTTATTCAGTACAACAAATACCTTTATCACCCTCCATTGCTCAGATCGAGCCTCAATTTTGCCCACCCTCAAATGGTTCTATTCCCGTCACCATCAACGGACTTATTGATACTATTCCAAATGTGAACTTTATCAATGACGTTCGCTTTTGCCCAATTTTAAATATATCGCAGGTTCATTTTTTAATGCGGCCTTGTATGAAAAGTAGCTTAAGAATAGGAATCGAAAACCTAGGAAACCTAGTTTCGGATACCGAATACGTTCATATAAAGTTTCCGCCCCAACTCCACTTCATCTCTGCCTCTTCCATTTACGATTACAATGCGATAGATTCCACTTATCGCTTCAAAATCAAGCCTTTGCAGCCTTTCGAGTCCATTTCTATTTCAATTGTAGATTCAGTTTCCTGCAATCCAATCCAGCTTACCGGGCAAACCCTGTGCGTTAAAGCCACCATACCAAATGTCCCTAATTGTTTACTGCAATCCCCAAACTGGGACGGTGCCAATCTGGAAGTAGCCAGCCGTTGCCTTACCAGTGGCCAGACTCGGTTTAACATCCGAAACAGCGGAAATGCCATGCCCAATACAGCTCAATACCAGATTTTTATAGATTCGGCTTTGGTGTATCAGGCTGCATTTCAGCTGGGTGCCAACGGAACCATGTCCGTGACATTACCTGTAAATGCTCCATCGGGATTTGCACGTTTGGTGGTCCCACAATCGGCCAACCATCCGCTGTCAACCTTTGCTTCGGCAGAGGCCAATTGTGCGACAGGACTTTCAACAAACGGATTATTTCCACCACCAGACGAATCACCTTTGGTTGATATCGAGTGTGTTACAGTAACAAATGCGTATGATCCCAACGACAAGCTGGTATACCCAAGAGGTTGGGGTACAGCTGGAAATGTAGAACCGGAAACCGAATTCAAATACACCATCCGTTTCCAGAATACATGTACAGACACGGCTTTCAAAGTGGTTTTAGTAGATACTCTGGACCAAAATCTGGATATCGCCAGCCTGCAAATCGGGATTGCATCCCATCCTTTTGAGTTTAAA
>Ga0105049_10006604_pt1 | contig 13501 bp, 9 predicted proteins | sample MAT06_FD_78087 | JGI IMG/M metagenome (GOLD analysis project Ga0105049, IMG submission 78087) | Freshwater microbial communities from Lake Fryxell liftoff mats and glacier meltwater in Antarctica - MAT-06 | ecosystem: Environmental > Aquatic > Freshwater > Ice > Liftoff microbial mat | place...
CGGAACCCTGTGTAGTTGCCCCGTAGCCCTCTAGATCTCCCCGTTATCCCTCAGTTGTATGTCCCGCCTTAGCGGCCCTCCGGCTGCCATGCGCCCTCCTGGTAATTTGGTCTATGTCGTATTTCTCTACATGCCCTCTCTCAAATCATGCCTGGCACCATCGGTCCATGCCTGGCACCATCGGTCCCCGCCAGGTGGGGTTCACCACCTAGCATCCCCGCTTTTGTCGAAGCGGACACTTCATGTGTGAATTGGACCGGACAAATCACATACTAGCGACACAGGAAGCGGTTCTCCCATTGCGCTCCTTGGCGTAATCCGTTAGAATTTTGCTAATTCGTAACCGGAGCCGAACGCTCAACACTTGAGATGGGAGCCGTCAATGCCGGACAACAAACAAGCTGGTTCCGTGGAACGGGCTTTTGCAATTCTTGAATTTATGGGACAGTCGCAACGGCAGTGGGGCATCTCGGAGCTTGGCCGCAAATTTCAGATTCCTAAGAGCACCACGCATTCGCTGATGGTGACGCTGGAGAACCTGGGGTACGTGCTACGCGACGATGACCGGCGCAAGTTTTCGGCAGCCGTGCGCTTTTATGGCGTCGCCGCATCGCCGATGAAGCGCTTGGTGCAGACCGAGACGGCGCTGTCGCCGATGAATGCTCTGGTCGCGGAGACCGGCCTTACGGCGCACTTGGCGGTGCTTGACCAGGGCCAGGCGGTTTATGTGCAGAAGGTGGAGGGCGCCAATGCGGCCCGCTTCGATACTTACATCGGCAAGCGCACCAACTTACATTGCACCGCGGTGGGCAAGGTGCTGCTGGCTTACGCGCCTCTCGATGCGCAACAAGAGTTAGTCTCCCGCGTCCACCTGATGCGACACACGGATCATACGATTGCCTCCGGTGCCGCTTTGCGGCTGGAGTTGCAAGCCGTCCGGCGGGCGGGCTTCGCCTTCGACGACCAGGAAGAAGAATTGGAAGCGCGCTGCATTGCTGTGCCCGTGCTGAATCGGCTGGGGCAGGTGACAGCGAGCTTGGGCTTATGCGGTTCGCTGAGCCAGATCCGCGACGACAATGCCCATGCGCTCCACCAGCGCGTACGCCAGGCGGCGCAGACGATCTCGGGCACGAGGTCCTAGCTGCGGCCGACGACCGGCGGTACAAACACCAGGTCCTCGGGCGAGCGGGGACGCAGGAATTAAAAGTCGCAACCTTCGTCGGCTTGCAGCACCTGATCTATGTAAAGGCGTGGATAGCCGCGCCGATGGAGGCGCGGCCGCGTATTTACTGTCGCGGCGCGCCGCATCTGTAACTCCTCTTCGCTGACCACTAGATTCAGAGTCCGGGCATGCACGTCGAGCTCAATTCGATCGCCGGTAGCGACTAAGTCGAGTAAGCCGTGAACGGCCGCTTCAGGGCATACATGCAGCACCACAGTGCTATAGCTGGTGCCGCTCATGCGGGAGTCGCTGATGCGGATCATGTCCATCACGCCCACACGGCGCAGCTTACCCGGAATCGGAATCGCTGCCCATTCGGGCATGCCGGGCACGCCACGCGGGCCGCAGTTCTTCAGTACCAGGACGGTGACGGCGGTGACGGCCAAGTCTGGGGTCTCAATGCGGGCGAGCATGTCCTGATAGTCTTCAAAAACTAGGGCCTCGCCCGTATGCTGTAACAGATGCGGCGAGGCGGCACTTACTTTGATGACGGCGCCGTTCGGGGCTAAGTTGCCACGTAGCACCGCGAGCGCCCCCTCCGCCATGACAGGACGCTCCAGCGGGCGGATGACTTCAGGATTCCTGTTCTCGGCCGTTCGCAGGTTTTCGCCAAGCGTGTGGCCGGTGACGGTGAGGCAATCAAGATGGAGCCGATCCGCGATCGTTTTCATCAGCTCGGGAACGCCGCCGGCTAAATGGAAGTGACGCACCAGGTACTCACCAGGCGGCTTCAGATTCGCGAGGCAAGGAGTTTGCGCGCCCACCTCATCAAAGCGCTCAGTGGGCAGGGTAATGTTGAGCCGTCCGGCAATGGCGATGAGATGAACGATGGCATTGGTGGAGCCGCCGATGGCCAGGCACACGCGCACCGCGTTGTCGAACGCTGGCGGCGTCATGATGTCGGAGGGCCGCACGTTGCGTTCCGCCAGATCCACAATACGTCGCCTGCTTTCTTCGGCGGCGGCCAGGCGCTCCGCGTCGGTTGGGTCGATGGTGGACTTTCCCGGCAGCATAATCCCTAGCGCTTCGGCCACCGCGCTGATGGTGGAGGCGGTGCCCATCACATTGCAGGCGCCTTCGCTGCAGGACATGCAATGCTCCAACTCGCGCCACTCGGTTTCGGTGATGCCGCCGGTGCGAAATTCGTTCCGGTACTTCCAAAGGTAAGTGCCCCTGCCGATTTCTTGCCCGCGCCAGGAGATCACACCGCGCGGCCCGCCGTTCACTTGAATGGCGGGCAGATCAGCGCTGGCGGCGCCCAGCAATTGCGCGGGTCCGGTCTTATGGCAGTTGGAGAGCAGCACCACCGCGTCCAGAGGGTTGGAGCCCAGAGTTTCCTCCACGTCCATGGACATTAGGTTACGATAGAGCATTGCCGAAGGCTTCATGAACTCTTCGCCGAGCGAAATGGTGGGGAACTCGAGGGCCAGCCCGCCTTTCTCTTCAATGCCTCATTTGACGGCCGCAGCGACGTCTCGCAGGGTGATATTACAGTTATTCAATTCGCTCCAAGAATTAGCAATACCAATGACCGGACGCCCACGATATTTTTCAATGTCAACACCGATGGAGCGTAATGCCGAACGATTTTGGAAGCCGAGTTCGTCCCGACCGTAGAACCGCTCTTCACTGCGCTACCGCCGGGCAGGCGCTAATATGGAAAAGTTACTCACCCACTTATCTTAGCGGGGCATGAAGTCGGTATTGGGGCGCGACTTCCACTTACCGCGAGTAAAGTCAGGAAACTCCACGGGCTGGTTGCCTCCCGTGATGGATTTGCCGGAAAGGGGTAGTACGGAAGTCCACGTCGCTGCGTCGTAGACGTCAACTGCCGGTTCGCGATCCTCGCGGATCGCGTCGAAGAATTCCCGCATTACGAAGTAGTCTCCGCCGCCGTGGCCCGTCTTCTGCGCTTCCGCCGCGGATAGCTTCCAGAACGGATGCTCATATTTTTCGCGGAACTGCGCCAGCGGCTTCCAGCCAGAGGCTTCTCCTTCGGAAGCCAAGTGCATGAACTCGCCAACGGCAGAGCCCATGTAGCAGGCTTGCGTGCCGTCCAGCGTGTCCCAAGCCGAGGCTGGCTTGGGGGCAGTGGTCTCGTATTTCAGAACGATCATGCGCTCTTTGGCCGTCTGAATCATGGTAACGGTGGTGTCGCGCTTTTTGAAAAAGCCGGGCTGAGCAAAGCGGCTTTGCTTGCCGAAATGTTCAGCGGCGTAGCTTTGCAGATTCAGGTTGCCGGTGTCCATGCTCACCATGCGCACCAGCCGGTCGCCGCGGTTGACGCCCATCCACGTCGCCATCGGCCCCAGGCCGTGTGTCGGGTACAAGTCGCCTCGGTGATCGCGCGCCACGCGACCGCGCCAAGCCAGTTGCTCGCCCTCGTACGTCAGGTAGCGGGTATCGTGCACATAGCCGCATTCGCCGTAAGTCAGCTCGCCGAAGACACCCTGGCGAATCATATTCAGCACCTGCATGTGAGACCGTGAGTAAATATAGTTCTCGAGTAGCATGTAGCGCTTGCCGGTCTTTTCCTTGGTCTCCACTAATTCCCAAAGCTGCTCCATATTGTAAGCCGCGGGAGTTTCGCTCGCGACGTGCTTGCCGGCCCGCATCGCGGCCACAGCTTGGATGCCGTGCTGATCCTGCGGCGTGGCGATCAGGACGGCATCAAGGTCCGTTCGTTCCAGCATGCGGCGGTAATCTTCAGGACCTTTCCAGTAAAGCTCCGGCTCGCCTCGTTGAGCGTCGCTCACCATTTTCTTGCCCAAAAACGCCCGGTCCTCCTGGATATCGCAAACGGCGGTTACACGAACATTGGGCAGTTGCAAGGAACTTTTCAGCAGCACGGCGCCTCGCGCGCCCACGCCGATGATGCCGAGGCGAATCTCCTTTTCGGCACCAAATGCGGCCGGCAATAGAAGCGCGCAGGAAGCGCGGAGGAACTGACGGCGATTCGTACTCATAGATAATCCTAACCTCAGAGTCCTTTATAATAGCCCAGGTGCTTCAATGGCGGCCAGCCTGCCAGGGAATCTTGTTCGTATATGTGGACAAGATGGCCCACGCCGGCGTGGGGTGTACGGCACTTCGATCATAATAGGCAGAATCATCATGAGCCAGCACGGGCAGGCAGCTAGCGTCGCGGTCCAGCCGAGCATCCGGTTCTCCCGGGAGCAATCCTTCCTTGGCGCGCTGATACTGGTGATGATTATGCTGAACTATCTGGACCGGCAGGCGCTCTCCGTCGTGGCGCCGGTAATGCGCAAAGAACTCGGCCTTTCCACCATGCAGTATGCGTACGCGGTGAACGCATTCCTCCTCTCCTACAGCCTGATGTATACGGGCTCCGGCATGATTCTGGACCGCATTGGTTACCGCGTCGGGCTAGCGGCTTTCGTTACCCTGTGGTCAATCTTTTCGGCCAGCCATGCGATGATCACCGGGCTCTGGAGCCTGTTACTTTGCCGTTTTCTACTCGGCCTGGCCGAACCGGCGGGCTTCACCGGCGCGGTGAAAATGATTTCAGAGCGCTTTCAGCCGGCACAGCGATCCCTGGCGACGGGGTTACTGAACGTCGGCTCCGGTCTGGGCTCATTGATCGCACCGCCCGTGATGGTGTTTCTCACTTTGCACTATGGCTGGAGGAATGCGTTCTTCTTCGCTAGTTGCGTGGGTCTACTTTGGGTTCCTTTCTGGATGAGTGCAACCAAGGCTCGCGCAGCACAGGCTGCGCCGGTGGAGCGAAGCCGTAAGTTATCTGAAACTTTCCACCTACTGCGCGATAGACGCGTGATCGCTTACTTGCTGACTCGCTTGTTCGGCGATAGTTCCGGTTACTTCGCCATGTTCTGGATTCCGGAGTATCTGGTCTCGTCGAAGCATTTCAGCTTTAACATGATCGGCACCTTAGGCTGGATTCCGCCCTGCGGCGCTGACTTGGGTGCAATCGTGGGCGGGTACCTGTCTAGCCGTCTGGTGCTCAGCGGACGGGCGCCGGTGCTGAGCCGCAAGATCATGATGACCCTTGCCGCAGTACTGCTGGCTTTGGGCGCGTGTATGCAGGCTGCCGAATCGATCGTCTGGGTATTGATTTCTTTGAGCATTTGCACGTTTGCGGTGGGCATGTGGGCTTGCAATTTGCATGCCTTGGCTACCGATGCCTTTCCACGGCCCATGGTGGCGACAGTGCATGGGATGGCGGGGTCGGCTGGGTCTTTGGCGGGCATCGGCTTTAATACACTGGTGGGTTACTTCAGTTCCCGCCATGAGTATGGAACCGTGATCCTTTTGTTCGCCATGTTACTGCCTTGCGCCGTAACTCCGCTGTGGGTGTGGATGAGTAACTTGACCGATGAGGAGGTGGAGGCGGCATGAGCCAGTTATTAATGGGGACGGGGCGGAGCGATATTACTCCGGCACCCGGAACGCCGCAAGGAATCTGGGGAGCGCAGTTACACCAGCGCGGAATTGCGGTCGATATGCCGCTTTGGGCGACTGCGCTCGCAATCCGCAGCGGCGACACCACGGCAATTATCGTCGATGTGGATGCAATCGGCTTTAACGCGGAATGGAGCGCCAAATTACTTGACGCAACAGCCAAGCTCACTGGCGTACCACGCGAACACATTCGTATCTCCGCCTCTCACACTCATTCGGGACCCAAAACAGTACGTCTTGAGGTGGTGTCTGAAGGGCTCGATATGGGCGAAGAGTATCTCGCGTCGCTGCCTTTGCGGATTGCCGGCGCGGCCTGGCAGGCATTAAACAACCTGCAGCCCGTGCGCATCGCAGCCGGGACGGGGTTGTGCGGCATCAGCGTGAATCGGCGGTTGCGGCTGCCGGATGGCCGCATGGTGGTGGGGCGCAATTGGGACGGCCCGGTGGACCAGACCGTGCGGGTACTGCGCGTCGACACGCTCGACGAAGAACCGCTGGCCGTGCTGGTGCACTTTGCCTGCCATCCCACCATCATGGCTTGGGAAAATCAGCACTTCACGCCGGATTACCCAGGCGTGGTGCGCCAGGTGGTGGAGCGCGAAGTGGGCGGTACGTGTTTGTTTCTGCAAGGCGCCACCGGCTCAATCGGGCCTGTACGCGGCTTTACGGGAGACCGCGGTGTCTATCGGAGACTTGGCACCATCCTGGGTTTGGAAGCAGCCAGAGTTGCTACTGAATTAGAGCCGCTGCGGCGGGAAGAGAAGTTAGTCGGCATTCTTGAATCTGGCGCAACGATTGCGCTTTATGAAGACCAGCCAGTGGCCGAGTCCGACCCCATTTTCCAGGTGCGCTCGAAAATGATGCGGCTGCCGGCCAATGAGTTTCCGCCGATTTCTGAGTTGGAGAAGCACGTAGAGAACTTACAAGCCGAACTCGCGCGGGCGCGGGCTTCGGGGGACGAAGATGCAATTCGCCTGAAGACGGCTTATGCCACGCGCGCCTCCATGCGTTTAGGCCGGGCCCGCATCGTGCAGGGGCAGGCGCATGTGGAGCGGCAGTTACAAGTGATTCGCATCGGACCGATTGCCTTAGTGTCGATGCCGGACGAGCCTTTTAACGAGATCGGCCAGCGCATCGTGGCCGGGTCGCCTTTTGCTCATACACTGTTTTCTGGTTATTCGAACGGAAACTTCGGCTATCTACCCACGCGAAGTGCTTTCGAGGAAGGCGGTTACGAGGTATCGGTAGCCCTTTACTCGCCAGAGGCCGAAGACATTGTAGTGGCCGAAGCACTCAGCTTGTTACGCGAGTTGGCTTAAGCTACGGCCGATAAGCCTTCCAAGTTTCGGGCGAAGACGTCCAGTGTCTGCTCGATATCTTCAGCGGTGTGAGCAGCGGAAATGGACCATTGCTTTGCGGCTAAAGGAAAGACATATACGCCCGAATCGATTAAGGCACGCCGCAGACGTAGGTCGGCGGCGAAGTCGTGGTTCGTGGCCAAGTCGTGCCAGTCCCTTGGTTGATGCGGCATGAAATACACACATAGTCCGGATCCGATTCGCGAGACGAACGCCTCAGTTCCGGCGCGGCTGAGCGCAGCTTCGATCCCTTCCTGTAACTGTGAGCCCAGTCGATGGAGCACTCGGTAGACCTCGCCGTCACTAGCCTTCAGCAGTTCGATGGTGCTGATGGCTGCGGCGGTGGGGACGGGATGGCCATTGTATGTGCCGGCAAGAAGGACCCGCCGTGCAGGGTCGGGGTGGAGAAAGAACTCCATGAGCGTGCGCTTGCCGGCGATGGCTGCAATGGGGTAGCCGTTGGCGATGGCTTTGCCATAAACGGCGAGATCGGGAGTGACGCCGCTGATGGCAGAGTAACCGCCGAGTGCGTGCCGGAAGCCGGTTTTCACCTCATCGAAGATCAGAACGAAGCCGTATCGGTCGGCGAGCTCGCGAAGGCCTGGCAAGTAGCCACTTACTGGCGGAATGATGCCGATATTCTGTAATACTGGCTCCGTGATCAAGCCGGCGATTCGGTAACGCTGCGCGACATATTCTACGGATTCGAGGTCATTGAAGTTCACCGGGTGAATCAGTTTCCGGTGGCCGGTCGGGATGCCGGCGCTTAAAGCATGGAACGGATACTCGCCGGGAGTAAGCCGAGGCCCTAGGTCGGTGAGGGGAGTCATCAAGTTACAACTAACATCGTTGTGCCAGCCGTTATAGCCACCTTGCATCACGATAAAGTGTTCACGACCGGTGGCGGCGCGTGCTAGGCGCATCGCCTGATAAGTAGCTTCGCTCCCGGTGTTCAGGATGGCCACTTCCTCCGCGAACGGTACCGCCTGGCAGATAAGCTCTGCCAGGCGGCCTTCTAACTCGGAAGTGCCAGAGCCATACAAGCTCGTTCCGGCAGAGATCACTCGGACTACCGCCTCGTTGACGACTTCGTTGTTGTGCCCGAGAATATAGGGTGCGAAGGCAGCGTGGTAATCGATGTAACGATTCCCATCCGCATCCCAGAGGTGAGCGCCGTTGGCCTTTACGAAGGTGATCGTCGGGTCTGCCAGACGATTCGTGGAAGCCGCGCCGCCCGTGAGGAACTTTCGGTTATGATCGAGTATCGCTTTGGACCGCGGGTATTGTTTCATGGGCTAGAAAATCAGCTTCACGGCCACTTGGATAATGCGAGGAGAGCTGGCAGAAGTAATCACGCCGAAGATGGGGCTGGTAACGCTGGCGTTGGGCTCGTTGAGATTCGCGTGGTTTAGCACGTTGAAGAACTCTCCGCGGAACTCGGCGCGGAGTTGTTCAAGCGGCTTGAAGGATTTGAAAAGCGAGAAATCCACGTTCCAATCGCCGGGCGAACGCAGTTGGCCACGGCGTGCGGTGCCGATGGTGCCGATGCGATTCGTGGTGAAACGGCTAGTATCGAACCACTTGGCGATCTCGTCTTTCTTGGGGCGGTCCGAAGGCAGGCGCCAGTCACCGCCGAGATAGTCGGCAAAGTCGTTGCCTACTCCGTTCAAGGCATTATTCACGCCGCTGCGCACAGTAAGCGGATTGCCGGTTTGTGCGGTCAGGATGCCGTTGCTTTGCCATCCGCCGAGCACGGCACGCACCATCCGGTGGCTTTGGCCCAGGGTGGGCAACTGCCACACACCGGACAGAACGAAGCGATGCGTGACATCGAACTCGGCGGGTCCGCGATTATTTCGAATGTTGAAAGGGTCAGGGCCGGTCTGATTACCTTCAATGGAGCCGAACGAGCTATAGTCTATGGCTTTGCTCCAGGTATAATTGGCCAGCACGCTGAAGCCCGCGGCGTAACGCCTTTGCACCGTCACCTGCAGACCGTTGTAACTGGAGTTGCCATTGGAGTTACCCATCGCTAATTGACCGATGCGCGTATAGGGTCGGCGCTGATTCAGGTTACTCGCCGTTGCGCCCGGCGCGAAAATGCCGGGATTCACGTCGATGGTGTTGAGTAAGTGAGTACCCTTAGAGCCGACATAAGCTATGCGGGCCAGCATGCCAGAGGCAATCTCCCGCTCGATTAGGAAGTTCCAATTCTGCATGTAGCCGGGCCGGATGGCGCTGGTGGGCACGGCGTAAGTGGAGAAGTCGCGAATGGTCTGATTCGGGTCTGGCTTGTAACCGGCGGGGTCGAGCACCGTCGAGGCGGCATAAGGATTCGACAGCTGAATTGGCCCGATGAGTGTCGCGTCACTCACCCAGGGTTGGCCCTGCACGGTGCGGTTGTACATCAGGCCCATGTATTCGTCATAGAAGAGGCCATAGCCGCCGCGCACCGCGGTTTTACCCGATGCCTTCCAGGCGAAGCCAATGCGCGGCGCAAGAGCCTTCCAGTAGGGTTCGATAACTGAATCTCCCACTTGAGGATCGCCCGTGAAAAGCAATCCCAGCGGCGCCTTGGGGAAGACGGTGGATTGCTGACCGGCGATGAAGGTGGTGTGCTGGCCAAGGCCGTCCTGCAGGCCCGGTTTCGGATCCCAACGAAGACCGGCGTTGATGGTGAAGCGGTCCGTGAGGCGGAAGTCCTCCTGAACAAAGAGCGACGGAAGGTTCTGCTGCATTCTGGAGCGCGAGATAGAGAGTTGCCGCCAGGAAGTCGCCAGGCCTAGGAGGAACTCGGCGTAAGCCGCGCCGGCATTCTGACGGCCAGGGTCGCTGATGAGTTGGCCGGAGAAGGAGGAACTACCGCCGGTGAGAAAGTAAGAGTCAATACCCGACCGGTAGAAGCGCGCTTCGCCGCCAAACCGGATGTTATGGCGCCCGGTGGCGTAACTGGCGACGTTCGCCAGGTGCGAAGAGCGTGTGATGGTGATGCCTGCATTGCCATTCGCCATGCCTGACCAGCCACTGACGCCGACATCGAGCACATTAATTCCCGGTGCCGATTTTACGTTCGCCCCTAATGATTCCAGGCTTACCTTGGCGTCATTGGCAATGGTACGTTCGGGCACCGAGGTGGAGTAGGAGAAGGTGACGTTATTGATCCACTTGGCAGAAATCACATTGGTGTAATTGAACGCCGTGCTCTGCGAGTAACCTACCTGGCCGTCGGCCGCAAAGAGTAAGTTCGTGGGGATCATCAGCGCCGGGCTATCGTAATAAAGCATGAAGTAGCGGGCGGAAATCCGGTGCTTGTCGTTGAAGGAGTGATCGCCGCGGCCGACGAACTGGCGATCCGTAACACGGCCGGTGGGCGTGCCGAAGCGGACTTGATACGTGGAGTCAGTCGAGGAGGGCACTAACGCGGCCAGCTTTGCCGCAACAGGATCGAAGCGGGTCGGCGGGATGAGGTTATTCGGAAAGTAAATGCCGGGACTCGCGGGATCGCGTAAGGCGCCACGATCGCCCACAAGCCACGCCGAGAAGTCACCATTCTTCATCTGTCGGCTAGGCGCGGTACGCACCACGCCAGGCGTGTTCGAGCGAATCTCCGTTCCCTGATAGGAGGCGAAGAAGAAAGTTCGATTCTTTGAAATCGGACCGCCAATGCCCCCGCCGAATTGATTGCGCTTGATCGCATCGCGTCCGGAGAAAAAGTTACGGGCGTTCAGTTGGTAATTACGCAGAAACTCAAACGCCGTGCCATGAAAGCGATTTGTGCCGGACTTCGTGACGACGTTGACAATGCCACCGACGCCGCGGCCATACTGCGCATCGAACGAGCTGGTTTGCACGCTGAACTCCTGGACGGCGTCGACATTGGGGAACGGCCTGGCCAAGTTCGTCTGCGGCTCGTTATTGTCGGCATTGTCCAGCAGGAAATTAGTGGAATTACCACGCGAGCCGTTAATGGAAACATTGTTCAGGAAGTTTCCGCCGCCGAATTGTCCGAGGTTGGCGCCCTGCACGGTAACAGGTACTCGCCGGTCAGACACGCCGGCGTTCAGGGAAATGAGTTGCAGGATATTGCGGCCGTTCAAGGGTAAGTCCGAAACGCGCTTGGCGTCCACCACCTGTACTAAGGTAGAAGAACTGGTTTGTAACACGGTCGGAGTATCGCTGACTGTAACTTGCTCCGTTTCGGACTTCACTTTCAATGCCACATCGATCTGGGACTGCGTATTCGGTTCAAGCGTAATGGCTTTCTGGAGGAAGGGTGTGAAGCCCGCAATGGCCACCCGTATTTCATAGGCGCCAGTGGGCAAAGCGGGAAAGGAGAACTGGCCGCCACTGTCGGTGACCGCCACGCGTGAGGCATTGGTTCCCGCGTTCGTTGCAGTCACTTCGGCTCCGGCGATCGCCGCACCCGTGGAATCCTTTACGGTGCCACCGATGGTGCCTGTCGCTTGTCCGAGAAGCGCAAGGCTGGAGCAAGCAAGTGCGAGTAAATGCTGGCAGAAACGAAGCAACATAGAACCTCCCAGTTGAAGGCGGAGCCCTCGTGTTGGAAGGTTAAGACAAGGGAGTAAATGAGACAAGAGAATCGGCGGCCCGCGTTCAGCTATGTGAACGAAAGTTGGGAATCGGACTCCCAACCGTTTCGTCAAGCGAATTTCTGGGCGAAAATTGAAAACCGGCGCGAAAACCAGCGCCTCCCCCCCGAGTCTGTCGGAGATTTGGTCAATACAAAGTACTTGACATAATGAAGTACTGTTGCTATAGTAGAGCATGAGTCGACAGTTCCGTCCTTGTTCCCTCGACCAAACTTACCTCCTCCCGCCTTCGCCACGTGACTGGCTACCCGAGAATCACCTCGCGCGATTCATTGGCGACCTGGTTAGCGAACTCGACCTGTCCGCCATCCGCGAGGACTATGGCCGCAAGGACAATCGCGGTCTCGCCGCCTATCATCCGACGCTCATGGTGCGTCTTTTGCTCTACGCCTACGCCACCGGCCAACCCAGTTCCCGCAAGATCGAAGCGGCCACCTACACCGACCTCGCTTTTCGTTATCTGTCCTCCGACCAGCATCCCGACCACGACACCATCGCGCACTTCCGCCGCCGGCATTTACCGGCCCTGGCCCAGTTGTTTTTGCAAGTACTGCGTTTGTGCAAAGAAGCGGGATTGGTGAAGCTGGGCAACGTCGCCATCGACGGCACCAAGATCAAAGCTAATGCTTCGCGCCGCCGCACGGTTTCCTATGACGAGTTGTGTGCCAGCGAAAAACGGTGGCAAAAAACGGTGGAGGAGTTGCTGCGGCAAGCCGAAGCCGCCGATCAAAACGAGGCGCAACAGCCCGTGGACGAACTACCCGCGAAACTCGCCCACGCCGAGACCCGACTCGAGGCGATCCGCTTTGCCAAGTCTTCGCTAATGGCGAAAGCGCAGGAGGATCTGCGCCAAGCCGAACAGGCCGCCCAGCGCTTGAAACGGCCTAATGGCCGGCCTTTGAAGGGCCAGGCACCCAACGAGCTCCGGAAAATCAAAGGCGCGAAAGCCAAGAAAACCCGCCAGCGCAAGCGCAAGGAAGCACAGCACCCCACCACCGCCCACAACTTCGTGGACCCGGATTCCCACCTCATGCGCGACGGTGCCACCGGCTCCATCATCCAAGGCTACAATGCGCAAGCGGCGGTCGATGGCGAGGCCCAAGTGATTGTCGCGCACGACGTCACCGACGAGGCCAACGACACCCAGCAACTGGCCCCCATGCTGCGCCAAGTGGAGACCAATCTGTCCGCGCGCCCGGCTTGCACCACCGCCGACACGGGCTACTGGGACACCATCGTCATCGCCGAACTCGAGGCCGCCGGTCATTGGTTGTTGATCCCTCCCGAACGCCTATCCGACCGGCCACTACCGCCAACCGCCACGCAGAATTCGGTAGCCACCGCCATGCGGGAACGGCTCAAAACCGACCACGGCAAGGAGCTCTATGGCCAGCGCGGCTTCATCGTCGAGCCTGTCTTTGGCCGCACCAAACAATGCCGAGGTTTTCGGGCCTTCGCCTTGCGCGGCAAGCGGCAGGTCCGCGGCGAATGGGCCCTCATTTGCTGCGGTCACAACCTCTTAAAGCTGTTTGCCTCCCGCACCAAGTCCAGATCCGCTTCCCCGGGCTCACCACGCCGCTCCTGGACCTCAATCCGCCCCTTTTCGCCCTCCCCAAGCCGTTTTCGCCCCTCCTATCGCCACTTTACCCCTACCGCAATTCCCACGACCTCCAACCGCCTCGCCGCTCGAAATCGCTGATTTTTCGGTCAACCAAGTTTCACTCCGACAGACTGCACGCGCATCCCCGGGTTTCCCGCTAAGTAAAAGAAAATAAGTAACTTAGGTCCAATTGTCAATCGGAGACCCTGGATGAACCGCGCCTTCCAGAGCGCGAGTCTCCCTCTATGTCACTGATAAAAATCAATTTATC
>Ga0105049_10006605_pt1 | contig 13498 bp, 10 predicted proteins | sample MAT06_FD_78087 | JGI IMG/M metagenome (GOLD analysis project Ga0105049, IMG submission 78087) | Freshwater microbial communities from Lake Fryxell liftoff mats and glacier meltwater in Antarctica - MAT-06 | ecosystem: Environmental > Aquatic > Freshwater > Ice > Liftoff microbial mat | place...
CCACACGCAGACGAAGCCGGCGATCCGCTCAGGTGTCAGCACTTCGCCCAGCAAGTTCACCGCGATCAGCATTTGGATGGTCGGCGACAGGAACTGGATGAAGCTGATGGCCAATAACGGCAGCCGGCGAATCGAGAGCGTGAACGCCAGCAGCGGCACGACGGTGACGACGCCGCTGAACGCGATCAAGGCACTTAACCCCCAGTCGCCTCCCATGTGATTGGCGTCGGTCGCCCACAGGAGCACGAGAAACGCCAGCGAAGGTGGCAGCATCAGGAGCGTTTCGACGGTCAAGCCCGTCATGCTCTCGACGGCGATTTGCTTCCGCACCAACCCGTAGCAACCGAACGAGATGGTCAGCGAGATGGCGAGCCAGGGGAAGTATCCGCTGGCGATTGCGGGCACAGCGACACCCGCCGCCACGAGCGCGAGCGCCGGGTAGTGCGCGGGCCGCAGTTTCTCGCCCAAGAAGAAGGTGCCGAGAGCCGCGTTCGCCAGCGGCATCATGAAGTAGCCGAGGCTAGCCTCCGCCACGCGACTCGTCACTGTGGCGTAGATGTACAGCATCCAATTCACGGCAAGCAGGACCGACGACAGCAGTAGCGTGAGCACGAGTTTGCGATTGCGCAGCACGCGAAAAACATCCGGCCAGCCCGCGAACAGCGACGTGAGAACAATCGTAATCGGCAGCGACCACACAATCCGGTGCGCGAGGATTTCCCACGCCGGCACGTCGAAGCCCTTCAAGGCCGCGAAGTACAGCGGCACAAGCCCCCACCAGCCGTAAGCGACCAACCCAAAGAGTAACCCGGATCGGAACTGCGAAGCATCGGACACCGTGGACCTTTGGGTTGTGGGGAAGTGGCCGCTTGCGGCTTCGCCAGAATCAGCCGGTTTTCGCCGGCGAAGCCGCAAGCGGCTATTGGTTACGAACCAGCAAGGAGCGCCCGCCCGAACATCTGGTGGGCGTGGTAGCCGCCGTTCTCGCGTTTCACACTGTAGCGGCCCGTGGTGTAACTGCGGCTGTTCAGGTTGCGTTGCACTTCCTCGCACACGCCGATGTCCTCGTCCTGCACCTGCTCCGCGACTCGCACACTCTCGGTTTTGAAGTCTGCACTTGCGGCATCGGTGAAGTAGAAGTCGAAGATCACGCGGCAGCGGTCCACGGCGAGCGGGAGAACGAGGTTCGTGTCCATCACACCGGCATACACGTTCAGCATGAAGTTCGGGTAGACCCACCAATACGCCGCAAGGTCGCCGGTGCGGGTGCGCCCCGCGTCGCCCTCGGCCGGCTTCAGTGGGCTGCTTTGTAGCACGGTGTTGCGGTCGCAGACGGTCTTGTATTCGCGGTAATCGAGCACGCCCGCCAACCCTGGGTGAACGGTGTTCACATGATAACCGCCGTCGAGGTAGTTATCGACGTAGACCTTCCAGTTGCAGGCGAGATCGTAGCTTTTGCGGGCATACCAGTTCAGCCCGGCGAACGCAGCCCGAGATTCCACCCACGCCGGTAACGGACCCAGGAAGTCGCCGAGCGGCGCGGAGGGCTTTTCCAGATGCACCCACACGAACGGTCCCCACTCGGCGACCGCGACCGGCACGAGGCCGTTGTCTTCGCGGGCGAAGTTCTCGACGCCATCGAATTCGGGCAAGCCACGCAGGTTCCCCGCGAGGTCGTAAGTCCAGCCGTGGTAGCGGCAACGGAGTTTCGTGACCGTGCCGCATTCCTCGGTGCAGAGCGGCCCGGCCTTGTGCCGACAGACGTTGAAGAAGCCTCGCAACGTGCCGTCTTCGCCACGCACAATCACAAGTGGTTCACCGCCAATGTTCGCGGTGAGGAACTGTCCGGGCGATTGCACCAACTCACGCCGGCCAACGACTTGCCAGGTGCGGGCGAAGATTGCATCGCGTTCGAGAGCGGCGATTTGAGATGAGGTGTACCATGTGTTCGGAATCGTGTGGGCACGTTCCAACGGCAACTCGGGATCGAACCCCGCCAGCAGATTGAGCAATGTACCGTTCATGGTGTTCCACCAAAGTTGGTTCAGATCGTCACCGACGAGAAGCCGCCGTCCACGACGATGTTCTGACCGGTGACGAACCCGCTCGCCCGGTGAGCCGCCAGCCAGATCACTGCGCCGGCGAGTTCCTCGGCGTTCCCGAAGCGGCCCATTGGCGTGTGCCCCACGATAGACTGGCCGCGCTCGGTGTAAGTGCCGTCGTCCTTCAACAACATGCGGCGGTTCTGCTCGGCCGGGAAGAAGCCTGGGCTGATCGCGTTCACCCGCACGCCCTTCGTGGCCCATTCGCGGGCCAGCCATTGCGTGAGGTTCAGCACGGCGGCCTTTGATGCGGAGTACGCCACGACACGCGAGAGCGGTAAGATGGCCGACATCGACGCGATGTTGATGACACTTCCTTTGCCGGCAGCGATCATCTTCTCGCCGAAGATTTGGCACGGCAGAAGCGTGCCGCCGATAAGGTTCAGATCGAAGACGCCTTGCCAGCCTTCGAGCGGAAGTTTGCAGAAGTCGCCGCCGGGCATCACGGTCGCCTCGGGCTTGTTGCCGCCCGCGCCATTCACCAACACGGTCACGGCACCGAACTTCGCAAGAATGGCGTCTCGCGCCGCAACGAGCGAATCCCGGCTCATCGCGTCGGCGGTCTGGAAGATCGCTTTCCCGCCACTTTTCTCGATGGCGTGAACCCGCTCCATGCCGCGTTCCTCACTGCGGCCAACGACGGCGACCGTTGCACCCGCCGCCGCGAGCGCATCGGCCATCGCGCCGCCGAGAACGCCCGTGCCACCCAGCACGACGGCAACTTCACCAGTCAGATCGAAGAGATTGGTCATGGCTTTTCCATATTTGCGTGCGAAGCCGCAAGCGGCTAAACAGTTAGTCGCTTGCGGCTTCGCCCACGAACAGCGGCTTCAAGTGCCGGTCGTACAGGTTCGTGGTCACGTTCCGCGACACGGCGACCTCACACGTTTTGAGCATGTTCAGGTAGCGGTCACCCATTTGGGCAGCGACCTTGAAGCCGACGTGCAGCAGTTGCCGGAATGATGGGTTGAACGCGGGGTTCGTCGGCTCATGGCGCAGTGCGGTGGTGAACTGCTCGGAAGTCCAGGCGTTCACGACCTCGGGCGTGGGCAGTTTGGCCGCGTCGATGTCGATAACCGTGGCGTAGGGCACGCAGAGTTCGTCGCGTTTCTTGTGCGCGCTCGCATAGATTTCCTTGGCGAGCACCAAACCGTCGCCGCCATTCTCCGCGAGGCCGATGACTTCTTCAAGCCAAGTTGTGCCAGCGGTTTTCAGGTGAAGCCCGGCCCCGGTTTCGCGGATTGCTTGACGCATCGGCGCATACAGCGAGAACTTGTCGCTGCCGGAATGCACGCTCAGTTTCAAGTTCGCGGGGAGGCCGAATTCTTTGATGGCGAAGGCAATTACGGCGAGATCGTCGCGGAATTCCTTCTCGAATTGGACAAGATCGCCGACGTAATCAACGCCTTTGTTGAAGCGGCCCGTGAACTTCGGGGCGATGGTCTGCACCGGCACTCTCTCAGCCGCGAGCGCGGCGAGGATCAAGAGCAACTCGGGCGGCGTCTGTGGGGCGTCGGTCTCGTCCATCGAGACTTCGGTAATGAAGTTGCCTTCGCCCTTCGCGGCCACTATCTTGCGGTAGATCGCGCCGGCGTCCTGCACGGCCTTGAGGTACTTCGCAGCGACCCGTTCCACATCGGCCCGCGTGGTCGTAAATGGCTGAGCAATGCCGGGGATATAGAGTGTCCCGATGAGTTGCGGGTGCGAGTCCGCGAACGCTGCAACGCTCTCGGGCAAAGCGGCCAGGCAGATGGAATCCGCGACATCAATGGTGTAGAAGTCGCACGCGGGGAGGAAGCGGTCCACGGTTTCCAGGCGAATGTGGTCGGCGTCAACGTGATAGGGCTTCGTCCAGTTTAGCGCTTTAACAGCGGCACTTGCGCTGGCCCGCACCGTGCCCGGTTCCGAACCGATGATTGTGTGTTCGCGGTTCGACTTGTTCCAGACAGGAATGACCTCGACGCCGTGTTCGGCCGCAAGGAGGCACGCCCGCAATTGGGCCTTCGCCTGATGCGCGAACCGATCCCCGACGCCGACGGAATACTTGGCGAGCGAAAGCACGGGGAAACCTCGGGAGAAGAGAACTCGGGTTGTTGTATCGCGGCACGACTCAGCGGGCGAAGATGACCAACTTGGCGAGCCGAACTTCTGTCAATCCGTGGAGGAATTTGCGAGCGAGGAAGCGAAACATGACGTCCAGGCAGACGTCGCGGGGGAACAATCCGTTGCCGCTGCCCAGGAGCGGGAAGGCGATTGACTTCACGAACATGGCGTCGGCGTGGGTGAAGCAACTTTCCATGATTTCGGGGATGATGTCGCGGGAAGGGAGTTTCCACCCGTCCGCAGTGCCGATGGTCACCCCGTGGAACACGAAACGGGCAGGCAGGTTGAACCCCGGCGTGACCACGGCCCGCCCGGCGCGCACGGGGGCAAACTTCTGGGCCAGTGGGTGCAATTCCGGGCCACCCGCGATCCGCAGTGCGCCAGCCACACCCATCGATTCGGCGTTTGCACCCATCGAGAGGTCGCCATCGTCCGAACTCACGACCGCATCGACCCGTTCTTCAGCAAGGTTTCCCAGGACGATTTCGAGCGTCTGCCCACCCGGAAAGAGATAACGGTCCGGGGTGGGCAGACGCTCGCGCACCCCGCTCAGGTAGACGGCGCGGCGATCCTGGTAGCGGACCAAATGGGGCCGCAACGCGGCATCGTCATCGAATTCCCACGAGGATTTGGCTTCGGTCGCGGGTTGGAGCGCCTTGAGCACGTCGGCGAAGGAGTTGAACCGGTCGCCGGGGTTCTTCGCCATGCACCGTTCGAGGAGATCGCATAGCGGACCGGGCAACTCGGGCCGAAGTGATTTCGGCGCGGTTGGAGCCTGCGTTTTGTGCTTGAACATGATGGCGAAGGCGGTTGCGCCGGTGAACGGCGGGTGGCCGGTCAGCAGGTGGTAAAACGTGGCACCGAAGCTGTAAATGTCGGCTCGGGTGTCCACGCCGCGTGGGTCTTCGGCCTGTTCTGGCGACATGTAGAACGGAGTGCCCATCGGCCCGGCGTCGTGCGTCAGGTCACTCGACTCAGGCGACCACGCCAGTCCGAAGTCGGCGACCCGTGCCCACTTATTTTTCGCATCCAGAAGAATGTTCGACGGCTTCAGATCGCGGTGAACGATCCGCTTCTGCTCGGCGGCGATCATGGCCCGGCAAACGTCCATCATCCACCGCATCGCGTCCGCAACGGGCACACCGGCCGGATACGCTTCGAGTTCGTGCCGCAAGTCGGTTCCCTCGATCCACGCCATCACCAGAATGGCACGCCCGTCGGGGAGGAAGTCGAAGTCGTGAACTTGTACGACGTGGGGCGATTCGAGCGAAGCCAGCAATTGCGCTTCCCGGCGGAAACGCTCGGTATCCGCGCCGGGAAGACATGTCTTGATTGCGACCTGGCGATTCAGTCGCGTTTGTTGGGCCTTGAAAACCCCACCCATTCCGCCCTTGGCAATCCGTTCGAGAATCGTGTATCGCTCTTTCGAGTCCGAGAGTTCGCCGGACGCGAAGAACTCCGGGACGGTCGAGCCTTGGTCGATCGTTTCGGACATGATCGCGTTCTCTGGAAACTGTCGCGGCAATGAGGTATCACCAGTTTACGCGATTACAGGGCCGTCAGCTATCTGCTATCTGCCAGACCAAGATAGATGTTACGCGGTTGGGGATTTGGGTACGGCATTTGACGAGATGTCACCTTCCCAGACCTTCGACCTGGGAAGCGACAACATGGCTGTCGTAAGAATTGTGAATCTCGTCGCGAGAGTCCCGATGCCTCCAAAGGCGGTTCGGAGCAGCGAGGCAACCCGCCGATTCTCCTCTTGCTTTTGCACGATTCGCAACCATACTCTCAGAAATCCCCGGCTCTCGGCGAAGGAATTGTAGGAAGGTTCAAATGAGTCGCCACAAAGTGTTATTGGGAAGCAGTTTACGGACGAAGGAAAATTCGACCGTAGCCGCTTGACACGCCCGAAGGCTTTGCTAAGAAGCACCTACCTTTGACCCGTCGCAGGGTCGGCGGGTGCCGGGGCCAGCAACCGGTGAACGCACGGGAACTTGAATCTTCACGCCGCCACCCGCGGCGTAGGCGTTGGCTTTTTGAACCAAGGATTTTGAACCGTCGGTCACCAAAAGCAGTGGGGCTTTTTGGATACGCCGGTTGCCACCACAAACACGAGGTTTTCCCATGTCCGGTCGCTCACTCTTGATGCCGCCGGGACTCGCCGCAGCCGAGGAGCTGTCGCCGTGGCCCGTTCACCCGTTCCCGCCCTCTCCCGTCGCCGCCGATGAGGAGGAGGAAGACTTCGACGAGGACGACGACGATGACGACGATGACGACGATGACGACGACGATGATGATCTCGACGACGATCTCGACGATGACCTGGATGACGACCTCGACGACGACCTGGATGACGACCTCGACGATGACCTCGACGACGACGACCTGGATGACGATGATGACGAGGAAGACGACGAGGAAGAACCGTGAGTGCGGTGAGCAGGCAGATCGACAGCGAGAAGCCGCAAAAAAGGAAGCACCGAAACAAGGAATTGTCTGGCCTCGCTGCTTCCTTCCTGGGATAATCATTGCTTGAAAACAGAAGACAGGTTGGCCACAAAGAGGCACAAGAGGACACAATAAGAAAGCACCGAGAAGAAGCCAAAGTAGGGCTGTGCTCAGGCTTCCTGACTCGCTCTTTTTTTGTGACTCTTTGTGCCTCTTTGTGGCCAGCCGCTTCTTCCCGAACCTGAGCCACACCAATGAGTTCGTCCTGATGCCGCTATCCCACCTCTTGAGCCACACGCCAACTTGGCCCTTGACCCGGCCCACGACGCTCAAGGGGCGAGTCGCCGGGCTCCTCGGTCGTAATTGGGCACGGTTGGGATACGCCTACCACATTGAACCGACCTGGCTGGAAGTAAACCGGATCACGCTGCCTGTACGCGGGCTGGCTCCCGAATTTCACGGGCTGAAGATCGCGCACCTGAGCGACTTCCATTGCGGCTCCCAAATTCCCAAGGGTTACCTCGAAGATGTCCTTGCACGCACGCACGCTGAGCGGCCGGATGTCATCGCGCTCACCGGCGACTTCGTCCATAAGGGCTACGGGCACGTTACCGCCGCGGCCTCACTTTTCCGCGGGCTGACGGCTCCGCACGGCGTTTTCGCCGTTCTCGGCAACCACGATTTCTCGGTTCGCAATGCGCTCGGCATCCGTCGCCACCGGGGATTACATCGGGCGATAACCGATGCGCTCGAATCCGAAGGCGTCAGCGTCCTGCGGAACCGGGCGGTGCGACTGGACCGCGATGGGGCGGGCTTGGTGATCGCGGGGATTGACGATCTCTGGAGCCGCGAAGCAGACCCCGACGCCGCTTTCGCCGAGCAATGCCCCGACACGCCTCGCGTCGTACTTGCCCACAACCCACAAGCCGTGGAATCGTTCGGGATGCACCGGGCGGACCTGACCCTGAGCGGCCACACCCACGGCGGCCAAATCAACTGGCCGGGGTTAGGGCGTGTCTTACTCAGGAAGAACGCACGTCGCTGGGCCGCGGGGCTTTACCCACTCCACGCGCATCACTCACCGAGTGGGGGGCACCTCTACGTGAACAAGGGCGTCGGGTTCGGCTGGCGGTTCCGCTTCGGCGTCCGCCCCGAGGTCGCGGTTTTCACGCTGAATCCAGTGAAAGAAGACCCGGCGTAAACGCCAGGCTATACGAAGACGCCACATTTAGCCCCCGGCTTGCCGGGGGGCTTGCCCAGACCCCGCGCACATTTAGCCCCCGGCTTGCCGGGGGTCTTCAACCAAATTCATGCGGGGTGGACACACCCACCGGCGTTCGCGTAGACTCCGCACCTCACCCCTTTACGGACGGACTTGCTCATGGACGAGCTTTCCCTGGTCACTGGCGGAGCCGGGTTCATCGGGTCGCACCTCGTTGAAGAACTGGTTCGGCGTGGCCGGCCGGTTCGCGTGTTGGACGACTTCAGCACCGGGCTTTGGTCGAACCTCGCGCACCTGCAACCAACTGACGACGACATCGTTCACGGAAGCCTCACGGACCCTGCCACGGTCGCCCGCGCGATGCACGGCGTCGGTGTCGTGTATCACCTCGGCGCGCTGGCATCGGTCGCACGCAGCGTCGAGAACCCGGCCGCGACGCACGCTGCTTGCGCGACGGGCACGTTAAACTTGCTCGATGCGGCTCGCAAGTGTGGCGTGCGCCGCGTAGTCTACGCCGCCAGTTCCAGCGCGTATGGCGGAGCGGCAGGCTCAGCGCTGGGCCAAAGTGAAGACTTGCCAGCCGTGGCCAAGTCGCCGTATGCCGCGGCCAAACTCGCCGGCGAACTCTACATGCAGGCGTTCGCCCACACCTACGGCATCGAAACCATCCGCCTCCGATTCTTCAACATCTTCGGCCCCAAGCAGCGGGCTGACAGCCCGTATTCCGGGGTGATCGCACTGTTCGCTGCAGCGATGAGTGAGGGAACGCGCCCAACCGTGCAAGGCGACGGGCTTCAATCGCGGGATTTCACCCATGTGTCGAACGCGGTGCAAGCCTTGATGAAGGCCGCCGAGGCACCGGAAGTGTCTGGGAATGTCTATAACGTGGGCACGGGCCGCACGGTCACGGTTCTCGACTTGGTGGCCGCCCTGAACCGCATCCTGGAAACGAACCTTGCCCCAGTCTTCACGCTCGCCCGCACCGGGGATGTGAAGTTCTCGAAGGCTGACATCCGCCGCACGCGGACCGATCTGGGATACGAACCCTTAGTAAGTTTCGAGAACGGCTTACGACAGACGGTCGAATGGTATCTGGAAGTTGCGGAGCGTGCGACGGAAGCAAGAAGTAGCGGTTGAACGGTTGCTTCTCGATCCTGAATTTGGGAAAGTACGGGAATCCATGCGGACGGGTCGGTGAAAACGGCGCGGCCCGAACACCGCGACCTCGACGCTCCACGCCGATTTCACCAGTGAAGGCGAGATTCAGTTCCGCGATTAGAAACGCTACCCAAGTTCAGGAGACGCCATGTTCGATCCGCTCGCCGGCCGGTTCTTGCAAGAGGACCCGGAAGGTTTCGCCGCCGGCGATGCCAACCTCTACCGCTACGTGGGGAATGGGCCAACGAATGCCACCGATCCCAGCGGGTTGCAGGAACATAAGCCGATCAAGATACTCCCACCAACGGCGGGTGCCGAAGACTACCCGGTAAAGGACTTCCCAGACGAAGCTCACGACGTATCGGCGATTGTCTTCCACGTTCTCCTCAGCGGTTTTCCGCCCAAAATCAAGGAATGCATTATTCACCGCAGAGAACGCGGAGGACGCAGCGAAAACCAGAGATTAAATCTCAAACTCTCCCTTCTCGCTTCTTCTCTTTTCTTCTATCCGCGATCTCCGCGTGCTCTGCGGTGAATAATGCTTCTTTCTGAAACCCGAAGTGCTGTATGAACCCGCCAGAAAGCTCAACGGTCGCCCGACCGCTTCGGCTTGTCGTGAGCGACTTTCCGGGCGAAGGCGGTCCACTGGGGGATGAGGTTCGCGTCTGGGTGGTCCCTTTCAACGCGGTGCCACTTGATGCAAGCGAGTTGCCTGGATTTTTGACGCCGGATGAACAAACGCGGGCCGCACGTTACAAGGTCGAGAAAGCTCGCCACGAGTTCGTGATCGCGCGTGGGTTGCTGCGGTCCTTGCTCGGGACTCACCTGGGAATGGCCCCGGACAGCGCGCCCATCGTTTACAACGCGGGGGGCAAGCCGGGCTTATCGGACGCGGTTGGGTCGCTTCACTTTAACGTCACGCACACCGACGGGCTAGCGCTGATTGCCCTTGCTTCGCGTCCGGTTGGAATTGATGTGGAACGGGTTCGCACCCTCGCCAACCCCGACGGACTCGTCGGGCGCTTCTTTTCGCCAGCGGAAGCAACGGCCTACCGGGCATTGCCGGCTGAGTTGCAGATGGCAGGTTTCTTCCGGGGTTGGACGACCAAAGAGGCCGTCATCAAGGCGGCGGGGCTGACCGTCTTGTGTCTGGATGGGTTCGATGTGGAGTTGCACCCGGCGCGGTTGCCGGCGGTTCTGGCGGTTCGCCACGCCATGCTGTGCGCTTCGGAGTGGCGGTTGCATGCCTGGGAACCTGTTCCTGGGTTCGCGGCTGCGGTGTGTTTGGAATCGGAAATCGCCCCGAACACTGGCTAGAGCGTGTTGGGCGCAAATAGACCCCCGGCAAGCCGGGGGTCTTATTTCGCGCAAGGCCCTTAGAAGCTGAGTCGGCGCTCACGGCTTGACGGGAGACTCACCCGCGGCGACCTTGTTCAGGTAGGGCGCAGTGGCTTGGTTGATCTTGTCCGCTGGCACGTCGATCTTCGCCTTGTAGCCCATGCGGGGGAAGAAGTCCTGGAACTTGACCGCGCCGACGCCCTTTTCCTGGGCGAACTTGATGGCTTTCTGCATCTCGCCGAGTAGGCGTGTCTTGTCGTCGCGGTTCGGGTCTTGCGCTCCCTGGTTCGGATACCAGCCTTCGATCACGAAGCGGGTTTGCTCGGTGATCGTGCCGACCCACTTGCGCGTCTTCATGTCGAAGTACGCATCGACGGGAATTCCCATTCGAGTCAGGTCGCGGATGACGGCTTCGATGTCGTCGGTGCCGTCGCCGTTGGTGTCGAAGATGCCGAGGAGCGCGATGTGGTCAGCCGTGCCCTTGCGCCAGACGGAGTTGTAAAGCAGGTCGCCTGGGGCGGCCCCGTCACGGATCGGATCGTATTCCTGCGTGACGCGGCAGCGGGAAAGGTTCGCCCCGACAACCTCGATCACCTCGATTGTTGCCTTCTCGACGAACCGCTGAACGGTTTTGTATTCGCCCCGTTCATTAGCGACGCGAATCGCCAGTACCCGCGATTGTCGGCCTTTCTCGGGGAAGTCGCTTGGTAGCACGGTAAAGGTCAACCCGGGGCGCACAAGCGAGGCCGAACCCAGGTTAATTTCGATAATCCCTTCCGGGAGTCGACGGAGAATCTTGCCTTGTGGCTCGTCGTACTGGAACGTGTCCGCTTTCTTGGTGAGTTGGCGGATGAGACCATTGGACTTTTCCACCAGCGACGCCACCTCTTTGTCGAGGAGGGTCTTGTCGCGTTCGAGTTTGCCAATGGCTTCGAGTTGGTTGTTAATCTCATCGCGTGAGGCTTTCTCGGCGGCGGTGAACCCATCCATGCGCTTGTTGTATGCCTTGAGCACGTCCTTGATCTTGTCATCGAACTCTTTCGGCAGCACTTTGGTCAGGTCGTTGAACTTCTGCTCGGATGCCTTGTTCGACTTGATCTGCACATCGATTTGCGCGACGGCATCTTTGTAGAGTTTGGAGGATTTCTCCTGCTCGGTGATGGCGGTGTCGCGGTCGGTCAGCAACTTGCCGACGGGTTCCAATACGCCCTTGGCGGGCGGGTCCGCGATCATGCCCTTTTCATCCACGGCCCAAACTTTCCACTCTTCGGGCAGCTTGCTTGCGTCGTCGAAGCCGAGCTTTTTGGCCACGGCATCGTTGATCTTCTTGAGTTCCGTCGAAAGCTTGTCGCCGGCCTTGTGTTCGCCCTTCACGTCGGTCTTGTCGGTGCCCTCGTCGATGCCGAGGTAGATGCGGTACAACTTTGCGTTCAGTTCCGCTTCTTTGGTGAGGGCAGTGGCGGCCTTGGTGGCTTTGATTTCCTTCGCCACGGCTTCGGCCTTGGCCTCCTGGTCCGAGAACTGCATGTACCACATCACCCCGAAGGCGATGGTGGTGAGGACGAAGAACACCAAGGCGATGATAAGCGGCGTGCTCGTCTCTTTGGGGGCTTTCTTGGCCATGGGTTCCTCGGTATCGGGTCAATCGGGAGTCTGCGGGAAGTGAGAGGCGATGCATTCTACGCAGTTCGCCACACACTAGAGCATAATCGTCGGGTGGTGCGAGTCAACACGAAACAGCGGGGCGGCTAAGAAGATGGTGTGAGTCGTGCCGACCGCGCCGGTCGCACCGGATCGTGCTTCCGCCGATGAATAAGTGACGTTCGCCGCAGCGGCTCAATTCAGCATTCCGGATACGATTCTGTTCTCGATCTCCTGTTTTGTATTCTCGTGTCTCTCGTACTGTTCACGGGAACCCTCTCTATGGTTAGAGCTCTTCGATGAAGCGGTTTCTCCACTCGTGACTTCTGGAATTCGCCGGGTTATACTCGCGGTATGCCATTCACGGATGAACAACCGTTCCTCGACGCGATCTTCGCCCGTTACCACGACGACGGGCCGAGGCTCATTTACGCCGATTTCCTCGCAGATTCGGGTGATCCCGAACGCGCCGAACTCGTCCGGCTCCAGATTGCGCTGGCCCGAATCGCCGCCGATCACGCTCGTGTCCCCGCGCTCGTGGACCGCCAAACCGAGCTTATCACCGAGCATTCGGAAAAGTGGACTGAACACCTCCGCGACCTGGATGTGAAGGTCTGGTTTCGCCGCGGGGTGTCGGATTCGGTGTGCCTGGATGCGGGCATTTTCCTGGCCACCGGGTCTGAACTCTTCCGCCGGGTCCGCGTTCGCCGATTGCGACTGCTCGACGCCGCGCAGGTGATGCCCAAACTCATCCTCAGCCCGCTCTTGGCTGGGGGCGATCTCCGCGAACTCGATCTCTGTGGGAACGACCTGGGCAATGACGGTGTTGCGTTGCTCGCCCGGTCGCAATTCCTGGGGAAACTCGATGCGCTCGACCTCGGCTTCAACGCAATCGACGACACTGGCATCGCGGAGTTAGCGAAGGCGGGCACGCTCACCGGCTTGAAGACGCTGGCTTTGAACGATAATGGGCAGATCACCGGGCAAGGCGTGAAATCGCTGGCCGAGTCGCCATTCTTCGCGGGGCTGACGGGGTTGGATGTCTCCGGTAACGACATCGGCGAAGATGGTGTGAAGGCGGTCGCGGCGGGGCCGACGTTCCCCGCGCTGCACACGTTCCGGGTGAATGGGAACCACATCGGCGATGCGGGGCTGGCGGCTATGGCACGTTCGCGCCTGTTGGTGCGGATGCTGACTCGCTCGCCCCGGCTCGAAATCCGCGCGAATGCCATCGGCCCCGCAGGTGTATCGGTTCTCGCGGCAGCCCCGGTGTTGGCGAGGTGTTCCGCGCTCGATCTGAGCGCGAATTACCTTGGTGATCGCGGGTTCGTGGCGCTGATCGCTTCGCCACACACGGCGCAACTTCGCGTTCTCAAACTCGCTGGGAACCAGATCACCGACGCTGGCCTTGCTTCGGTGCGAGAGTCGCTCGCGTCGGCGTTGACCCGCCTCCGAACGCTCGATCTTTCGGGGAACCGCCTCA
>Ga0105049_10006607_pt1 | contig 13496 bp, 5 predicted proteins | sample MAT06_FD_78087 | JGI IMG/M metagenome (GOLD analysis project Ga0105049, IMG submission 78087) | Freshwater microbial communities from Lake Fryxell liftoff mats and glacier meltwater in Antarctica - MAT-06 | ecosystem: Environmental > Aquatic > Freshwater > Ice > Liftoff microbial mat | place...
CCCGGCGAAGTCCGCAAGTGTACCAAATGACCGTAAACGACCCCAAGTGACCTGAGTAACGCAAGGTGTTGCCAAAACTTCGCTTGCGGAGTATCTACTGATGCAACAGCCCTTTGCGACGAGGGGGTCGGGATAATCCCGCCCTCTCCGCTCGAAAACCTCGGATTAGTCAGGTTTTTTTTGAGTTTCCGGCAGGTCGTTCGACAACTTCGTTTCGCATCCAATCGTCGAGCAACCGCTACTTACAAGTTGACGCACAATGCACGATTTGACGATCACTCCGCAGGGGCATTTCCGCATTCAAGAGATGCCGCACGACGCACAATTGCAGCGACTCTCGAAAACGCTGCTCGACTCGTACGGAGAGAGTGCGGCTCGCGGGATGCTCGACTCCGCGAGCGTGGATCTGGACAAAGCACTTCCGCCGGCCTTCGAGTTCGCGAGGTCGATTGCCCGACTATATCTCACGAGTCTTTGCAAACTCGCGACGGGGGAACCGGGCGAAGCGGTTTCCGAAATTCCGCCACCGTTGGTCGAACTCGAGAGGGCCCTGCTGCAAGCTCCACCCATGACCGGGTTGGAGTATCTAACGTCGGATGTGCTTTCCAACTGGTGGCAGGAGATCGATACGCTCGTTCGAAGCGAAATCGAAAAGCACTCCGGCGGCGCCCAGGGCTATTTGCGGGAGCGCAACCTGCAGTGGCGTTTCGTCGGGCGAGTAACGTTCCACCTGGCGGAAAATCGACGCGATTCCGAACGCCCGTTCGCATTCCTGGCCACGTTTGCCAACGGCCTGACACCGCAGGGTAAAGTCAAGCACGAACCCCTCGGCCGGGCGCTGCAACAGTACGCGGGCGAAGGGAACCGCGAGGCGATGCTGGCGCTTCTGCTTCCGATTTCAAATGCCGCGGAATCCTCGAAGTTGATTCGAGATCTCGTCGATTCCTCGGAGATTTATCATCCGCTCGCCTGGTCGCCTCGCGAGGCGTACGACTTTCTTCGGGCGATTCCGCTCTTCGAATCGAGCGGATTGATCGTGCGAGTGCCCGACTGGTGGAACGCGAAGAAGCCGACACGGCCCCGCGTGAGCGTGAAGATCGATTCGAAGAACGCGGCCAGCATCGGCGTCGATGAGATGCTGCAATTCTCCATCGGCATGAGCCTGGACGGCGAGACGTTGACCCAGGCAGAGATCGAGCAGTTGCTCGAAGCGAGCGGCGGCCTCGTTCCACTAAAGGGAAAGTGGGTCGAAGTCGATCGGGAGAAATTGAAGGAAGCACTCGCTCACTGGAAGGGCGTCGAGGAGGACGTTCACAGGGATGGGATTTCGTTTTTCGACGGGATGCGGCTCCTCTCGGGGGCGAATCTCGAAAAGGCGGAGGAGACCGAGAAGGAAGCGGCAATCCGCGAATGGTCGGGCCTGTCGTCCGGGCCGGAATTGGATAGGGTTTTGAAAGGCTTACGCTCTCCGGAGACCATGGAGGAGAAAGCCCCTGCCGCGTTGAAGGCCGAACTTCGGCCGTATCAGCAGACGGGATTTGCCTGGTTGCGGTTCGTCGTTCGGCTGGGTTTGGGAGCCTGCCTGGCGGACGACATGGGTCTGGGCAAAACGGTTCAAGTGATATCGCTGTTGCTCGACTTGAAGCGAGACGGTGCCGAGAGCGCCAGCCTACTCGTCGTCCCGGCGTCGCTGATTGCCAACTGGAAATCGGAGATGGCGAAGTTCGCCCCGACGCTTTCGTTCGTCGTGGTTCACCCCTCGGAAGCGTCCTTCGGCGAACTCACATCCAAAGAGGCCGACTCGTTCGATTTAATCGTGACCACGTATGGGATGCTGGTTCGAGTGGACTGGCTGAAACGGCATCGCTGGCGTCTGGTCGTTCTCGATGAAGCCCAGGCGATCAAGAACTCCGGCACGAAACAAACCCGCGCGGTGAAGGAATTGACCGCAGGAAGTCGGATCGCCATGACGGGCACACCGGTCGAGAATCGACTGTCGGATCTCTGGTCCCTCTTCGATTTTCTGAACCCTGGACTGTTGGGCACGGCCAAGGAATTCGGCTCGTTCGTCAAGCGCTTGCAAGGGGCTGCGGTGCCGTCGTTCGAACCGCTGCGAAACCTCGTACGGCCCTACATCCTGCGTCGCCTCAAGACGGACAAGCGGGTGATCTCCGATCTGCCGGACAAGACGGAAGTCAAAGCGTATTGTGCCTTGAGCAAACACCAGGCGGTGCTCTATCAGAAGGCAGTCGAAGATCTCAGACAACACTTGGAGGGCACCGATGGCATCCAGCGGCGCGGCATCGTCCTCGCTCAACTGATGCGATTGAAGCAAATCTGCAATCACCCCGCTCAGATCGCCGGAACGAACGACTACGCTCCGGAACGCAGCGGCAAGTTTCTCCGGTTGGCGGAAATCGTCGAGGAGATTGCCTCGCGGCAAGAAAAGGTGCTCGTATTCACGCAGTTCCGCGAGATTTCCGAACACTTATCCGATTTCCTCGCGACGCTCTTCGGGCGTTCCGGGTTGGTGCTCCACGGCGGTACGAGCGTGAAGAAGCGAAAGGAATTCGTCGATCGATTCCAACGGGACGACGGCCCGCCGTTCTTCGTGCTCTCCCTCAAAGCGGGCGGAACCGGGCTCAACCTCACCGCGGCATCGCACGTCATCCACTTCGACCGCTGGTGGAACCCGGCCATCGAAAACCAGGCCACCGATCGCGCGTTTCGGATCGGGCAGAAGAAGAACGTGCTCGTGCACAAGTTCGTCTGCCGGGGAACGGTCGAGGAACGGATCGACGAAATGATCGCGAAAAAGGGCAAAATCGCGGACGAAGCGATCGGCGGTGAAAATGCCGGAGAAGTCTTGCTCACCGAGATGGATGACGATACCCTACTTCAATTCGTCAAATTGGATCTGCATCAAGCGACCGAGGCTTGATCGAGTCCGCCAGAGTAAGGACGCTCCAATGGGTTGGCACTACGGTTTCAAACCTTACGTTCCCGTGGCCCAACGGCGCGCCCAAGCCGCGAAGGAAGTTGCCAAGCGGACTAAGTCCGGGCAGGCAGTCTCGCCCGTGCGGATCGAAGGCCGCACGATTGCCTCGACGTTCTGGGGCCAAGCGTGGTGTACGAACCTGGAGGGCTACAGCGATTACGAGAATCGCCTGCCACGGGGGCGAACTTACGTCCGAAACGGTTCCGTCGTGGACCTCAAGGTCGAGAGCGGGAAGATCAAAGCGCTCGTGAGCGGCTCGGAACTTTATCAAATCCAAATCGACATCGCCGCGTTGCCGAAGAAGCAATGGCTGGCGTTGAAGGACCAGTGCTCGGGCAAGATCGGCACCCTCGTCGAACTGCTGCAAGGCAAACTCTCCAAAGCGGTGATGGAACTGGTGACGAATCGGGATCGGGGGTTGTTCCCGAAGCCGAAGGAGATCAAAATGCGGTGCAGCTGCCCGGACTCAGCGGGGATGTGCAAGCACCTGGCCGCGGTGTTGTACGGCGTCGGAAATCGCCTCGATTCGTCGCCGGAGTTGCTGTTCAAACTCCGGGCCGTCGATCATCGGGAGTTGATCGAACGGGCGATTCCCACCGCCCCGCTCGGCACCAAGCGCCGTGCAGCCACGATCGCTACCGCCGATCTGGGCGACATCTTCGGAATCGAGATCGGCGATGGATCGATCGCGAAAATGGAACCCAAACACGACGAAAAGCCGCGGCCGAAACGAGCTTTGAAGGCGAAGGCGACCGTCGCGAAGAAACGTCCGAGTCCGAAGAAACCGAAAGCGGCTTCCATTCCCAAGAAGGGGTGACTTGCGAAGTGAGTGGCAGTAACCACCCTCTCACTTTGCCTCGAACGCTCTCCGCGGTCACTCGTCCCGCCGCCAAAGTTTGACGGCGCCGTCTTTGCCGCCCGACGCGATCGAGCGGCCGTTTGGGGCGAACGCCGCGTCGTAGACGGTGCCCCGGTGGCCGGAGAGCACCAGCAGGAGTTGGCCGCTTTCGACATGCCAGACTTTGACTTCGGAATCCATGCCGGCCGACGCAAGGATTCGGCCCGTGGGGTCGTACTGCAGCGAACGGATGCCCGAAGCGTGGCCCCACCAAGACCGAGAGAATTGCATCGCGGCAACGTCCCAGATTTGGATCATCCCGTATTCGTCGGCGCTGGCGAGATCGCGTCCATTCGGCGAGGCTGCCAGCGACCAGACGTGGCCGTGGTGAGGGAGCGATCCGATCCGTTTGGGGGACTGGAGATCCAAGAGGTCGATCGATCGACGGTTCGTTACCGCAAAGGTCGTTCCGCCGTTGAGGAACGCTGCGTCGCCGACTCGCGAATCGTCGCCGGGCCAAGTTTGAAGCAATTTCTGCGTCCGTCGGTCCCAGGACTTCACGGTCGAATCGCGCCCCTTCGAGACGACGAAGCTGGAGTCCGGAGAAACGGCGACCGCTTGCACGGCCGCGTCGTGGGCCTGCCACGCGGCCGAGGGCTTCCGCTCAATCACATCCCAGATGCGGACGGTTTTATCCCACCCGCCGCTCGCCAGATACCGGCCGTCGGGGGCGAAAGCCACGGACAGAACGAGCGCATCGTGCCCGGCGAGTGCGCCGAGCGACTGGCCGGATTCCGCGTCCCAGAGCCGAATCGCGGCGTCGTCGTCGCCGCTGGCCAGGGTACGACCGTCGGGGCTATAGGCCACCGACCAAACCTCGCTTGCGTGGCCGACGAGATCGTCGGCCGGTGGAATCGTCGGTGCAAAGACGCGGACGGTGCCATCGATGCAACCGAGGAAGACGCGGCGGGCGTCCTTCGTTCGGGCGATCGACGAAAGCCACGGATGACTGAGTTCGAACTCGCCCGTCGCCGCGGCATCGGCTGCGGATCGCTGCGTGACGCGGCACCGATTGGCGTGATTGCGGCGGAATGCCAGCACTTCCGTTCCGCTCCGACTCCAGGCGACGAATGCAGTGACCGGTTCGATCTCGGTATCCCGCATCCAAGCGACTTTGCGCGAAGCCAAGTCGATCATGTAAACGTCCGTACCGTTCGACATAGCGACGAGGCTTCGGCCGTCCGGGGAAAAGTCGAAACTCGTAATGCCGATGGGCAAGGAGAGCACGCGGGTCGCCACGTCGGGCCGGTCGAACTCGAAGACCACCAGTTCGTCGTGCGCGAGCGTCCCGGAGATCCTGCGGCTGAGTGCGACCGACTTGCGGTCCGAAGAAGTTCGGAGTTGGCGGTACGATCCCTCCTCGCGGCGGACGATCCGCTGAGTTCCGTCACCCGCGTTCCACGAAAGGAGGGCGGCGCCGCCATCGAGAGCGATACCCGCGAAGAGGACGGTTTCACCCGGCCCTTCCGCAATGCGGCCGACCCAACTCAGCGGAACGCGGAACTCGGAGAGGATCGCCCCCGTCGGGGCGTATCGCATTTGAGCGCGAACGCCCGTCGGTCCATTCTCCTCCGCGACGACGATGCGATCACCGATCCAGACGAGCAAGCCCGGTTCGAGCGGTGAGCAATCGATCCGGCGTTCGATTTGCGCGCTCGCGGTGTTCCAGACGACGACGGAGTTCTCGTTCGCCGCCGACGCCAGTCGCGAGCCGTCGTCCGACGCTGCGAGATCGCTGACGGGCTTGCGGTGGCCGTACATTACGCGGTGCGGTTCTGCTTGTCGCCGGAGGTAGTGCCAGGCGAAATCGCGGTAGTCCTCTTCGCCGGCCTTCGGGACGGTGTCCGCGAGCAACTGATTGAGCAGGTGGTGCTGCCCGTTTCGGCGAAATGTGTCCGCCGCGAGGATCTGGGCGAGGTATTGATTTCGTCGATTCTGCCGCGCCGTTTCGCGCTCGCCGTCGAGCGAGTCCTTCAGTTCGCGATTGACTTGCTCAGTCCGGTCGTATTCGCGAAATGCGAAGAGGCCAGCAACGAGCAACGACGCGAAGAGAAGGGACGAGAGCGCGCTCACCACGGGGTTGCGGCGGACCCATTTCGCGGCTCGCTCAGGGACGCGAACGGGGCGAGCCAGAGTCGGTTTGTCGGCGAGAAAGCGAGCGAGTTCCTCGGCGAGTGCTTCGCCGTCGGCGTAGCGCCGCTGGGGATCTTTCTCGAAGCACTTCGAGCAGACGGCTTCCAAATCGCGCGACACGTCCGGGCGGAGCGAGCGGAGCCGCGGGGCAGATTCGGAGACGACGAGCCGAAGCGTATCGGCCGTGGTTTGCCCGGCGAACGGGGCTTTCCCCGCGAGCAATTCAAACAGGATCGCCCCCATCGCGTAAACGTCGGTCGCCGGTCCGGTGCGGGCGTGATCGCCGCGGGCCTGCTCCGGGGCCATGTATTGCGGCGTTCCCATGACGACGCCGGTCCGCGTGGCGTCGTCCGTGCCTTCGAGGAGTTTGGCGAACCCGAAATCGGTCACCCGAAGGGTCCAGTCTCGGGGTCCGTCGTTCGTCGCAGGTGTGAGCAAAATGTTGGATGGTTTGAGGTCGCGGTGGACCACACCGCGGCGATGGGCATAGCCCATCCCCGACGCGATGGCCGCTACGAGTCGCACGGCCGTCGCCGCGGAGATCGGTTCTGTTTGTTCGCGGAGCCACTGGGCCAGCGTCGGGCCAGCGCAATATTCGGTTGTGATGTAGCAGATGCCGCCGACCGAGTTCGCTTCGAACACCGGGACGATATTCGGATGCGAGAGGATCGCTGCTGCTCGGGCTTCGCGCAGAAATCGCTTTTGCAATTCCGGCTCGGCGAGCGTGGAAACGCGGGGCACTTTCAAAGCGATGGCGCGGCCGAGGACCGGATCGTCGGCGAGGTAAACGATTCCGCAGCCGCCGGTGCCGAGTTGGCGAGTCACCCGAAAGCGGCCGAAGGGAAACGGATATTTTGCAGCGGAATTCTCGGCTCGGGGCCACAAGCGGTCCAACCGATCGAGGAGTTGCCGACTTCGTTCGAGCCGGGTTCGTTCCGAGAGGGGAAGCGATTGCCAATCCGCTGGCAGTGGGCCGGTTGAGGACGACTCATCGAACTTCGAGAGAAGGGCCGCCAAAGCGTCTTCGGACATGCCACTGTCAGCGGGTGGGACCATGGTTGCCGTCGAGTTCTTCCCGGAGTCGTTCGAGGGCTCGGAACCAAACCTTTCGAGCCGCCTCGGGGGTCTTATCGATCAGCCGTCCGATTTCGTCCCAACTCAATCGATCCTGATGCCGCCAGGAGATGATGTCGCGGGTCTCGGCGGGCAACCTTGCAATCGCCGCGTGGAGTTGCGAGGCGTCTTCCGCGGCGGTGAGCAAGTCGATCGGCCGCTCGTCGGGCAGTGCCGAGATCGTGCCCGGATTCTCCGCGTGGAGCGAAGCCTCGCGGCCGAGTTCCCGGCGCTTCGTGTCGCGGAACTTGCGTCCCAGGTCCGCGACGTTGTTCTTCATGATCTGGCCGACCCACGCCAGAAACTCTTCTCCCGTGCTTCCCCTAAATTGCTCGAAGCCTTTTTGAGCCTCCAGCAAGCTGTCCTGAACCAAATCCGACGCACCAGCCTTGGGCCGCAGCGTCGAGCCCAACTCCGCCTCCGCCATCGCGAGCAAGTAGCCGCGGCAGGTCTCCAGAACGCGACCGAGGTCGTCCTGCGAGCCCGTCTTCGCGGCGGTTAGCCACGCGTTGAAAGCGTCGTTCGATTCGGTTCGTTTTCCGTCGGTCATAATCCCTGCGTATCAATCGGGCGGAACGGTCGGAATTCCAGAATTATGCTGTCCCTTCAGTCTACTTCAAGACGAGTCGTGGGCCCGCGTAGTCGGAACTCTCGGGGAAACTTTTGAAATCCGCTGCAAATTCCTGTCCGGTTCCGCCTCCACCTTCGCCTAGTTGAACGAGACCCACCCGGGTCCGAGTACGAATTGTCTGACTTCTGGAGCCGCCAATGTCGCAACGCCCGAACAAGAACTGTTTCCGGCCGCTCGTGACTTTCTTGGAAGATCGGACGGTGCCAGCGCCTCTGACCGCAGTGCCCGTCCTTTCGAGTTTGCCCGGATCGACGCATACGATTTACTTAGACTTCGATGGCAACCCCGCGTTCAAATGGGTGGGTAACTTACCTGACACCACCAAGGGCGTCGATTACGAGGATGTCACTTTGACGCCGGCTTTCAGCCTCGACGCCGATGCTACATCGTTCTCACAAAACGATCTGAACGTAATGACAGAAATCTGGGCCCGAGTGGCCGAGGACTATTCTCCCTTCAATGTTAATGTCACGACCATCAAACCAGCAAATTTCAACAAAGGATCGGCGATTCAAGTCGTCATCGGCGGCGATGGCGCATGGCTTGGGAAATACGGCGGAGTTGCATGGCACAATTCGTTTAGTGACACGAACGATGCGAGTACGACGGTATTCGTCTTTCCCATTAATAAAAACAATGTCCCCGGGGATATCGCCAAGGCAGTTTCGCACGAAGCGGGGCATACGTTCGGATTACTTCACAAAAGCGATTACGTCGCCGGGAGAATCACCTTAGAGTACAGCGTCGGAGAAGGAGGTTGGGCACCGATTCTGGGAAGTTACGGCGAAACGCTCTCCACTTTCAACACGGGCTTAGTGGGCGGCCAAAGCTACAAAAAGCCGGATGGAAACGGGGGGTTTCTGAAGGATGCGATGGGCAAAGAACTTGTTTTCTATACTGACATCACAACTCAAGATGACCTTCTCGAACTGAGCAAAGTTAAAGTTCTCGGGCTAAAAAACGACGATTATCTGATCCCCACCGCCCTCGATGTCAGCGGTCGAACCCGATCGAAGTCCGGACTGATTACGACCGTCAACGACACCGACACGTTCTTTTTCTCGACTGGCGCAGGCCAGATTACGGCGACGGTTACGGGCGCTGCACTCGCGACGAAACTCCTTCGAGAGAAAGACGCTGGAGCAGCCCAAGCTGCCGGTGCGAATGTCGATGCTGTTCTCGAATTGCTCAATTCCAGCGGCTCCGTGATCATGACGGCCAATCCTATCGACAGTTTGAATGCCACTATCACGACGACTCTGGCAGCGGGTACCTATCAGCTCCGCGTCAGCACGTCGGGCGGGGCCGCACGGGGAGCCGTCGGTTCGTACAAGCTCACCGTAGATACCCCAGTCGTGACCGGCCCCTACGTCGTCTCGCACTCGCCCACGGGCAGCGTTTCGACATCTCCTTCTTCGATCCAACTTGCGTTCGATCAGGTCATGAATACGAGCAGTTTCTCGGTCGCCTCGGATGTCGTGAGCTTCACGGGGCCGAGTGGCAATGAACTCGGGCAAATCACGGGTTTCAATTGGCTCGACAATAAGACCCTCCGAATCAACTTCAACGCTCGTACCGCGTCAGGTGCGTACTCGTTAGTCGTTGGGCCGGCCATCAACTCGGCGGGCGGTCAGGCAATGGACCAGAACCAGAACGGTACGCTCGGGGAGGCGACGGCCGATCGCTATACTGCCGCGTTCACGATCGCCGTCAGCGCCGTGCCCGATCGCTTCGAATCCAACGATTCGTTTGCCACCGCGAGCGCGTTCGGGACGACCGGTGATCGCGTCGAAGAAAACCTATCCGTACACGCGACTGGGAATGACGACTACTACCGGTTCACCGCCATCGCCACGGGATCTACGACGGTTCGTCTCAAATTCGCCAATGCTCAGGGCAACCTCGACCTGCGAATCTACGACGGTAGCCAAACTCTGATCGGTTCATCGCTCACGACGGGTGATACCGAGACGGTCACCTTCGCCATCACCCAGGGCAGTAACTACTACATCCGAGTGAATGGAGCGAGTGGGGCCACCAATCAGAAATACCGTTTGGAACTCGATGTGCCGAACGGCGTCGGAGATCGCTTCGAGGGCAACAACTCTGCGGCAACCGCGACGAACATCGGCACGCTCGGGGACATCTTGTTAACGGGGCTGTCCCTGCACACGTCCAGCGATGAAGACTTCTATCGCTTCCACGCATCGTCCGGTCTATTCGAATTCCGCATAAACTTCCGTCACGATATGGGTGACATCGATTTCGAGCTGTTGAATTCGAGCGGGACAGTCGTAAATTCCTCGCGAGGATATACCGATCAGGAAAGTTTCATTGCACTACTCCTCATTACCGATACGTACTATTTGCACGTCTACGGTGAAGCGAATTCGGAATATGAACTGTACGTCGATGGACCGGGTGGTTTCCGGGACCGCTATGAAGCGAATGGCACCCTCGCGTACGATGCAAATAACACCCTCGCGACGGCGACAAATCTCGGTACCGTTTCTGCCTTCACGGCCACCAATTTATCGATAAACGTGCCTGGCGACGACGATTTCTACCGCTTCGTCGCCGCAGTGTCGGGTCCGCTCGACATCTCACTGATGCGGGGGAATGAAGACGTTTACCTGCCGCCCGCACTCGACGTTCTGAATTCGGCCGGTACTCTCATCTCCCGATCGACGGTTAACCGAGCCGTGCAGAACGTGTTACTACAGGCAGTGGCCGGGCAAACGTACTACATACACGCTTACGGCGGGGATGACTACACGCTGATCATCGGGGGAACTGGAACGCCAGCCGACCGCTTCGCGGGGAACTCGAGTTTCGATTCCGCCGCGGATTTGGGAACCGTGACCACTCGCGGCGAAGGAAGCCTGACGCTCGAACGTCCACTTCAAAATGATTACTATCGGTTCGTAGCTGCCAATAGTGGTTTCACAACGATCAGCCTCAACGCTGCTCAGGTGGAAACGCTGCTTTCGGAAGGCAATGATCGTCGCATAACGATCGACATCCTGCTTTACGATGCAAACCGTCAATTGATTGGGCAATCGAATATCCTGGGGCCAGAAACGACTTTCGGATTCGCAGCGACCGCCGGGGCGACGTACTTCGTCGTCGCTCGCGGATCGATCGATGCCGATACGGTCGATCAGTACAGCCTGCATATCGCCGGAGCGGCAGCAACGAGCCCGACGCCCATTGCTCCTCCCGCCAACCCTGTGCCAAACAGCCCGACGCCGGTGAATCCTATTCCAGTCAGTCCTCCATCCGCCACGCCTCTTCCAACCCTCTCTCGCGAATACGCGGTCGGCGCCGGGGCGGGGTCGGGCGTCGTGCGATTCTTCAACTCAGACGGCAGTTCGCGATTCGACATTACACCCTTCGGGGCCGGGTTCGCCGGCGGCGTTCGAACCGCCGCGGCCGACTTCAATCGCGATGGGATCGCCGATTTGGTCGTCGGTACCGGACCGGGAATCGCCACTCGTGTACTCGTTCTCGATGGCGTGAACCAGTCGGTCCTGTTCACAGTTGATCCGTTCGAAGCCAGCTTTGTCGGCGGCGTATTCGTCGCGTCGGGCGACGTGACGGGGGACGGGATCGCTGATCTCGTCATCACGCCGGACGAGGGCGGCGGGCCTCGAGTTCGCATCTTCTCGGGCGACGGATTCGGCTTGATCGCCGATTTTCTCGGAATCGACGATCCGAATTTCCGCGGCGGGGCTCGGGCGGCCATCGGCGATCTGAATGGCGACAAGATCGGCGATTTGATCGTTGCGGCCGGGTTCGGCGGCGGTCCGCGAGTAGCTGGATTCGACGGGAGGACGCTCTCCCAAGACGACAAACAGAAGCTCTTCGGTGATTTCCTGGCGTTTGAAGAAGGCCTGCGAAATGGGATTTTCGTTGCCTCCGGCGACCTCGATGGCGACGGCAAAGCCGAACTCATCGCAGGCGGTGGGCCGGGCGGTGGGCCTCGGGTATCCTCGTTTGCTGGAACGAGCCTGGTTTCCGGAACGACGCCTGAACGAGTCGTGGATTTCTTCGCAGGCGACCCGAACAACCGCGGAGGAGTCCGCGTTTCCGTGAAGTCTCTCGACGGGGACGAAAAAGCCGATCTCGTGATCGGTGCTGGCCCTGGAGCAGGTTCTCGCGTGACGACTTATGCGGGGAAGAACCTGGGTGCGAATCTCACTCCCGCTGAGTTGTCCTCGTTCGATGGGTTCCCAGAGTTTTCTGGTGGCGTGTTCGTGGGTTAAGCCGCGAGTTGTAAATCGACGACCCACACGAACCCCGGCAACCGCCGGGGTTTTTTTAGCTCGTCGATTTCAGTTGCATCGAACGCTCGCTACACTCTGACGTGCGGGTTGCACGAATCTGCGACCCTCTCGGGAGAACAAAAGTGGCTCGCCTTATATTCGCAACGTTCGCAATGGCGGTCGCATTTTCAGCCCCACTCACCGCTGCCGATCCTCCGAAGCGGCCGAACGTGCTGTTCATCGCCGTGGACGATATGAACAACGACCTCGGCTGCTACGGGCATCCACTCGTGAAAACACCGAACATCGACCGCCTCGCCGCTCGCGGAACGCGCTTCGACCGGGCGTACTGCCAGTTCCCCCTGTGCAGCCCGAGTCGCGTTTCGCTGATGACCGGCTTGCGGCCGGATACGACCAAAATCTTCGAACTGCAAACCGACTTCCGCAAATCCACGCTACCGGATGTGGTCACGCTATCGCAGACGTTCATGCGGAACGAGTACTACGTGGCTCGGGTCGGAAAGATTTACCACTACGGCAACCCCGGCCAGATCGGCACGAACGGGCTCGACGACTCCGCGTCGTGGCAGCACCGCGTGAACCCGAGCGGGCGAGATAAGCTCGAAGAAGCGAAGATCGTCAACCGTACGCCGAAAAAGGGGCTCGGCAGTTCGCTCAGCTTCCTCGCCGCCGAGGGGACCGACGACGAACAAACCGACGGCAAAGTCGCGGCCGAAGCGATCAAGCTGATGGAGCAGAACAAGGACAAACCGTTCTTCATTGCCGCGGGCTTCTATCGACCTCACTGTCCGTATGTGGCTCCGAAGGCGTGGTTCGAATTGTACCCGCTCGACCGCATTACTTTCCCGAAAGAACCGCTCGCCCACCGCGATGCGATTCCCGCCGCTGCCAAGTCCTCGACCACTCCGTACCCCTTGCTCGGAGTCGATGAAGGCAACGCCCGTGAAGCCAAGCGAGCGTACTACGCCGCCATCAGCTTCGTGGACGCTCAAGTCGGCAAGTTGCTCGATGCGCTCGACCGCATGAAACTGGCCGAAAATACGATCGTTGTGTTCTGGAGCGACCACGGATACTTGGTCGGCGAACACGGACTCTGGATGAAGCAGAGCCTTTTCGAAGAATCCGCCCGCGTCCCACTGATCGTCGCCGACCCGCGGCAAAAAGCGAAGGGTAAGGTCTCCCAGCGGACGGTCGAACTCATCGACCTGCACCCGACGCTCGCGGACCTCGCCGGCTTGGAACCGCCGAAGGGGCTTCACGGGGCGAGCCTGCGCCCGCTGCTCGATAATCCGACCGCGGCCCGCGATCGGCCGGCGTTCACGCAAGTTTGGCGGGGGAGTTTCCCCGGTCACTCCGTGCGGACCGAGCGATGGCGATACACCGAGTGGGATGGCGGCAAGCAAGGTGTCGAACTCTACGACCACGACGCCGACCCGC
>Ga0105049_10006608_pt1 | contig 13496 bp, 13 predicted proteins | sample MAT06_FD_78087 | JGI IMG/M metagenome (GOLD analysis project Ga0105049, IMG submission 78087) | Freshwater microbial communities from Lake Fryxell liftoff mats and glacier meltwater in Antarctica - MAT-06 | ecosystem: Environmental > Aquatic > Freshwater > Ice > Liftoff microbial mat | place...
AAGCTCAAAGGGTTGAATCATTCTTCATTCTAATGACAAGAGAAAAAGATAGATAGTTCCCTCCCTCCCTGACTAGGTTGATTCTAAGGTTGATTCTAAGGTTGATTCTTAAGGTTGATTCTAAGGGGCGATCGCCCCTCATCCCATCCCTCTGCACACTCTAAAAGCCAACATGACCCAGCCCCTTCCCCCCGAAAATTCTGAAGATGCGCGGCGGTTTGCCCCCGCAACCCAGCGCAACCGAGACCCAATTTTAGCGGTATTAAAAGCGGTATTGCCTGCCACCGGAACCATCTTGGAGGTATCAAGCGGCACTGGGGAACATGCCGCTTACTTTGCCCCTCAACTGGCTCCTCGCCAGTGGTTGCCGTCTGACCCAGACCCTTCTGCCTGCGCCAGTATTGCCGCATGGCAAGCCCACTACCCCGATCCCAACCTGCATTTGCCCCTGCCCCTCGATGCCCGCGAACCCCTTTGGTCCGTAGAAATTATGGGCAGTGTCGTGCCGGGGCTAGATTTGGCAGCACACCCCATTGGGGCGATCGCCTGTATCAACCTGCTCCACATTGCCCCGTGGTCTGCCGGGTTAGGGCTGATGGCGGGCGCTCAGCGGATTTTGCCCCCCGGCGGTATTCTCTATCTCTATGGCCCCTTTCACCGTGACGGCCAACCGACATCCCTTGGCAATGCCGAGTTTGATCAAAATTTGCGATCGCAAAACCCAGAGTGGGGCATCCGTGACCTGCACACCGTTGTGACCGCTGCCGAAGCCCACAACCTGCACTGGTGCGACACCGTCGCCATGCCCGCCAACAATTTATCGGTGATTTTCCAAAAATCTGGATAGCTCAAAGGCAATATTTCTAACACCGAATGGTGGGCGGGTCGCCGAATTTCTACCCGTCATCCAGTCCCAATTGCAGTCCCAATCGTAGTCCCAATCGTAGTCCCAATCGTAGTCCCAATCGCTGAGCGGATGTAAGGTAGGCACCCTCCACTTTTTTGCAAAAGATTCTAGAGAAGTGGGTGCGCCGGGGGCAAGGTGGGGGATAATCGGCTCATCGCCATGGTTGGAGGGGGTTAGGAGTGAGTTTGGAGCCTGGGTTTGAGACGTGGTTTGCGCAGTTGACGGCGTATCCCTACGGTGCGGGGCGGCGGGTTGTGATGGGGCAGCGGGGAGCCGTGGCGACCAGCCAACCCCTGGCCTCCACGGCGGGGCTAGAAATGCTGCTGGCCGGGGGCAATGCCGTAGATGCGGCGGTGGCGATGGCGATCGCCCTGACGGTTGTTGAACCCACCTCCAATGGCATTGGCTCCGATGCCTTTGCCCTGGTCTGGGATGGGCAGTTGCACGGGCTTAATGCCTCTGGCAAAAGTGCCCAAGGGCAGACGCTAAAAGACCTTGAGGGGTATGACCAGATGCCTCTCTATGGCTGGTTGCCGATCACCGTGTCAGGGGCGATCGCAGGCTGGCGATCGCTTTCCGATCGGTGGGGCAAACTCCCCTTCGAGCGCTTGTTTGAGCCCGCCATCCGGTTGGCCGAAGCGGGGTTCCCGGTTTCCCCCGAAACCGCCCGAGCCTGGAAACGCGCGGAGGCTAGCTTCTTGCCCTTACAGGGGCGCGAATTTGAAGCCTTTAAGACCGTCTTTTTTGGGGGCGATCGCGCACCCAACGCGGGAGAACGCTGGTGTAGCCCCCTCCATGCCGCCACGCTACGAGAACTGGCCGCCACCGGGGGCGAGAGCTTTTATAAAGGGAGATTAGCTGACCGCATTGCCGAGTTTGCCGCCGCGACGGGCGGCTTCCTGACCCGCGACGATTATGCTCAGCATCACTCGGAGTGGGTAGCCCCTATTAGTACCGACTATCGCGGCCTCACCGTTTGGGAAATTCCGCCCAACGGCCAAGGCATTGCGGCCTTAATGGCGCTCAATATTTTGGAAGGGTTTGACCTGGCGCAATACCCCCGCGATTCTATTGAGAGCTTTCATTGGCAAATCGAGGCGATGAAGCTGGCCTTTGCCGATGCCTATCGCCATGTGGCCGACCCCCAGTTTATGGAGGTTTCGGTCGCCCAAATGCTAGATAAGGCCTATGCGCGCGATCGCCGCTCGCTGATTACCGACACCGCCTTACCCCTCGCGCATCCTGGCTTACCCAAAGGCGGCACGGTCTACCTCGCCGCCGCCGATGGCGACCTCATGGTGTCGCTGATTCAATCAAACTACGAGGGCTTTGGCAGTGGCGTATTGGTGCCAGAAACGGGGATTGCCCTACACAACCGAGGGTCTGGGTTTGACCTCGACCCCAACCATCCCAACCAGTTTGCCCCTGGCAAGCGCCCGTTTCACACGATTATTCCCGGCTTCTTGAGCCGCGATGGCAAGCCCCTCGGCCCCATGGGGGTCATGGGTGCGCCGATGCAACCCCAAGGACATGTGCAAATGGTGGTGAACCTAGTAGACTATGGCCTCAACCCCCAAGCAGCGCTGGATGCGCCCCGCTGGCGGTTTATTGAGGGCAATCAGGTGTTTCTCGAACAATCAGTGCCTCGGTTTGTGGCGAGTGGGTTGGGCGATCGCGCGCACCAGATCCAGGTCAAGGCGGGGGTGGAGTTCTTTGGCAAAGGCCAGATGATCCTGCGCCAAGGCGATACGCTGATCGCCGCATCAGAACCCAGAGCCGATGGACAGGCGATCGTCCTTTAGCCCTAAGCTTGCAAAAATGGTTGCAGGAAGGATGGCTTAGCTGCTTTTGATAGGGTTAGAATCTTCGGCGTTGCTGAATAGCACTATGATTTTGCCAGATTTGGGAGAGTGCCATAAGGCTTTCAGAACCCGTTTCATAGCCGAATTCAGCAACGCCACGTTTCCTTACTCAATGCGTTCTCTGTTTTAGGGTGCCCGATTCTCCGTAAATCTAGTAATCTGGTAACTTCTTTTACATGCCTAGATTCCTTTACGGACTCTGGAGTCCCTATCCCTCTAGGTCAATATGCAAATATGACAGCGTCAATATGACAGAGCCAATCTTTCCGGGCACCCAGTCGTTTGGGATGCCTGCGCCCCTCTGCGCGATCGCCCTCCGGCTCACCCCTCAGCAAGATCTGCGGCTCGAACTAGACGCCTAAATGCCAGTTACCTAAATGCCAGTCGCTAGATACCTTTAAGACTAGCCTGACAACGCGCGCTCGACACAATCTCGATAACCCTAGCCCCGTTATCTTCATAGCGCAAGCTCAGCAAGGATATTGCCCAATCGGAGTGCGCCCTGATAGCAACTCTAGATCAAGTCTTGTCAGCAAATATACTTTAAAAAGTGGTTGAGATATATTCCCGATCATGGTACGTTTGCATCAATTTGAGTGCAGGCTCCAAGAAGTCTAGATAAGTTGGGGTTCAGAGCTTCCTTTTAGATGGCTTTAGAATCTGGCTCTTATCTTCTGCATCCCATCTGCCTCTCAAAGGTTACGGTCTGGCTTTATCTATACCTTGCTGATGATTGAGTAAGCTGTGTTGGCGATCGCCAAAAAGATACATCTTGCTGCTTGCACAAGATCTTCCATAGCTGCCAGTAAAACACCCAACGGTAGATAGCCAGTATTTATTGCCTATTTTCCCGTTGTTCTGCTGTCATCCGCATAGGTTCAAGAATAGCTAAACTACATTGCAATAAATTCACCTCAGGAGATGCAGTCAATGGCTATCATTATCGGCAATAACTTTTCAAATAATATCTTTGGAACGAGCTCCAATGATCGCATTGAAGGGAGAGGTGGAAATGATTTTTTACAGGTGTCTACAGGCAATGACTTACTCATTGGTGGATCTGGAATTGACACCGCCGATTATCGGCGGTTAGGTCGGCCTATTGTGCTTGTTGTGCTTGGGGCAACGAGCCTAATCAGCAAGAGTGGTCTTGGGTTTGATCGCATACAAGGGGTTGAGCAAATTATTGGAGATTCTCGTTTTTTTAATAGCATTGATGGCCAAGGAGGGAGCGGGCGGACATCGTTTAACATCAACCTGTCGGTTAATCGTCTAACGGTCAACGGTTTACCCGGTATTGGTAATTTCTCCTTTGGAGCTTTCAACTTTTCTAATGTTAGAGGCACCAATAACAGAGATCTGATTACGGGCAATAGAGGCCGCAATTTTCTGAGTGGAGAAGGGGGCAATGATGTCCTGGTTGGCAGTGGTGGCAATGATGTCCTGGTCGGAGGGTTTGGCAATGATGTGTTGAATGGAACAGATAGTAACTTTCGGGGGAATGGAGAATTTGATCAACTAACGGGGGGGTTCGGAACTGATTTATTTGTATTGGGCGATCGCGCAGGTTCATACTATCGCAATGGGGTCAATCGCGACTTTGCTCAAATTGTAGACTTTGCATTCAACGACTTTATTCAATTAGGAGCCCGCGATATCTATCGAGCCGTGCGTGACAGTGCTGGGTTTGATTTGTTTGTTGCTAGAAATGGAGGCTTTGATCTCATTGCCGATGTTCAAACTGTGTCATTTATCTCGTTGCCTAATGCCAATTTCAGATTGGCCTCAGGGCAAGTATTTGGTAACTTTGTAGGTGCTTAAATTTATAGGTGTAGGGCGATCGCCCTAAGCTCGTAAATACAGGGAGAAAGAGTCTAGATCCTGATTTTCTCTTTGCTTAAGAGTCTTTCCTCAAATCTCCCTTCGTCTCCTACATAAGGAGTTAGATCGGGAGATTTTGAGGCTTTAAAGAGGTTTTTTCTCACGAAAATAATAAGATGCAAACTTAAGGCTGCACATCTTGATGACCATCAACGAACTGGTTCAAAATCACTACGCCCATCACAATTAAGCTGATGCCCAAGACTCCGCCGGGGGCAAGGCGTTCGCGGAAGAGAAAAACCCCAATTAATGCGGTCGCAAAGGTGCCGACCCCCGACCAAATGGCGTAGGCGATACTCAGGGGAATCGATTGCAGACTCAACGACATAAAATAGAGCGCAGAACCGTAGCCTATCAGCACAATTCCTAGAAAAAAGGGTTGTGTGAAGCCTTGGGAAGCTTTGAGTGCAGACGAGGCAATGACTTCGCTGGCGATCGCCAAAAACAGATGAAAAATGGCAGGCATGGGTTAATTTGTCACCGGAAGGACTATGAAAACTAAAATGAAGTTAGAGTGCTGAAATTCAGATCTAACACACGGTGTCCGTTGACCTCAACGGATCGTCAACAGCCGTAGATGACAGGTGTCGCACTTGATGCCGAACCTTGCTCCTAGCGATCTGCTTTCTCCACCCATTGTCCATCGAAATTCCCTCGGGCACAGCGCTGTAAACTGCGCTGCCAGGGCTATTTCTACATTCCTGCAAGTGATACATTGGCTGCATGATTACCGTAACCCCAGACGAGATTGACCAATATCGGTCGCAATTTCCCGATAACCCTGCCGCGTTGCAGGCGTTTGATATCTTAGAAGACTGTGAGGGCAACCTGGAAGATGCGGCCATTGATTTGGCGCTCAAGGTTGGGCAAGAGCCGTCTGAGTCTGAGCGGTGGCTCGAAGGGTTTGCTAAGCGCTGGCGGGTGCAGCTTTGTCAAACTCACCTGCGCCCCCATATTGATACCAATAACCTGAGTGATGCGGTGCCCGTATTAGTAGAAATTACGAATTTGCCCATTGGGTTGGCGATCGCCCTCCTCATCTACGCCCAAAAAACAGATCTCGAAATCTTTTGCCAACCGCTCACCGAAAAGCTTTGACCTCTGCTCGCCCCGCACCACAACCGCATTTACCCCCACCGCATAGGAGATAGTTTTGATGAAAGGTCGGCATGTTTTGCTCACCGGCGGAACCGGAGGATTGGGTCTCGGTGTCACCCCAACGGTGTTGGCGCAGGGGGTCAAATCCCTAACGCTGCCCTATCAGAAGACCCCAGAGGTTGAGCGGCTCAAAAGCCGACTGGCCCCGGCAGACTTGGCGCGCATCCGGTTTGTTGCTACCGATCTGACCGATGAAGCCTCGGTTCAGGCGCTCGTCGATGGGATGGATCAAGTGGATGTCATGATTCATTTGGTGGGCGGTTTTTCGATGGGAAAAACCCATGAATATCCCCTCGAAACTTGGCGCAAGGATTTTCAATTAAACCTCGAAACGACCTTTTTACTGTGTAAGTATAGCCTCCGCCGAATGTGGGAGCAAGACTATGGCCGCATCGTCACCGTGGGGTCTCGGGGAGCCGTGCAACCGGGGGGGCAATTGGCCGCTTACTGTGCCTCAAAGGCTGGGGTGGTAGCCTTAACCCAGGCGATCGCCGATGAAACCAAAGGCACAAATATTACCGCCAACACGGTGCTGCCCAGCATGATTGATACCCCCTCTAACCGCGCGGCCATGGGGGTCGAAAATGCCAACCAATGGGTGAAGGCAGAATCCTTGGCTGGGGTAATCTGTTTTCTGGCGTCCGAAGCGGCTCAAGATATTCGTGGAGCTGCGATCCCCGTCTATGGCAATATCTAGGCGCAATATCTAGGCGCAATATCTAGGGTGATCTGCCCCTCAACGGGTGCCGCCAAGACATGGGGATCGATGACCGACGATGCCATAGGGATGGCCTACTGCACTCATTCTCTGCTGGATTTCTCAGAAAAGGGGAAAGGCTGCATGAAACAGAGGAGGGCTTTAGGATGGGAAAAGGGCAGTGGCAATCGGAGCCATGGTGGCAAGCAGCCTGGGGCGATGGTTTCTGATTCTAGAAGGAGCCATTCTAACCCGGTTGTTGACTGAGGGCGATCGCCATTGACCCAACTCTGCAACCCCATCGTCAGGCTGGCTGAAGGAATGAGAATGCCGCTGAGTTCACCCGATCGCCACAACCAATTGCGCCAACTCCTGCAAAAACTAGGCTTGCCGCCCCAGGTGTCGGTTGACTGGGCATTGCTAGATTTGGCGCTGACCCATCCCAGCATGTCAGCAGAAATGAACTCTGAGCGGCTGGAGTTTTTGGGAGATGCGGTGTTGAAGTTAGCGGCGGCTCAGTTTTTGTATAGGACCTATCCCACGGCTTCGGAGGGCACGATGTCGGCTTTCCGAGATGTGTTGGTGAGCGATCGCACCTTGGCTCAAGTGGGCAACAGCTACGGCCTAGAGCGCTATTTAGCCATGGATAATGCAGCGGCTGGGGATGCCGCTGGCCAAGAAAGCCGCGTGGCGAATGCTGTCGAAGCCGTGCTGGCGGTGCTATACATGGCAGATCCACAACTGGGCTTAATTCGACCTTGGCTCGAAGATCATTTTCGGACGATGGCGATCGCCATTCACCAAGACCCAGCCCAGATGAACTACAAAGGCGCACTGCAAGAATTAACCCAGCAGCGCTATCAAAGCCTGCCAACCTACCGCCATCGCTATCCCCAAAAAGGGGCAGGGCAAACCTTCTTTGTGGAGGTTTGGGTACAAGACCGCTGCCTGGGGCAAGGGCAAGGGTCTTCTAAAAAAACAGCCGAGCAAGAAGCCGCCCAAGAAGCATTTTTAGCGCTGCAAGATCAGCCGTCAGAGGGTAGCGAAGAGCATTTGGAGCGAGAGGGCGATCGCCCTCCCCCTGACCTGCCACCCTAAGGTATTAGCCCTGGGGCACAGCAGATTTGACCTCGGTGAGATGAATGACATCTTGCCGGGGGTCAGCGTAGGTCACTTGGATGTCGAGGCGATCGCCCGGATGCACCGTCCGATCAAACCGCATCGCCAACTCTACCCCCAAGTCTTCGAGCAACACCAAGCCCAAATTCTCATGCTCCCGTAACCAGCGCAGCATCAACACCTGCCATACTTCTTTGCCATGCCGCCGTAGATACTCCAGCACCCAATAGCGATTGCTCTGGCGCTCGACCATCGTGGCTTCATAGGCCGTTGCACTGACCCATTGCAAGGTTTCCTTTAACTCTTCCTCTGAGAAAGGGAGGTGATCCCCCCGCAGGTGTGCCTTAATCTGAAAATGTGCCAATAAATCGGTATAACGTCGAATAGGAGAGGTGACCTGGGTATAGGTATCTAGCCCTAAGCTGGCATGACGGATGGGGATCGTGCCCATTTCACTGCGGGGCATACACCGCCGAATGGCCGAATATCGCACCGGGCCAGAGGGCAGTAGTCGCAGCTCTTCCTCAGGGGGAAGTTCGGGTTGAGGCTGCCCCCGAAAAGGAATGGGGATATGCTGCTCTTGGCCATATCGCCCCGCAACTTCTCCGGCCAAAATCATCATTTCGGCTACCAATTGCCGCGAGGCCGAATCATCCAACACATCAATGGTCACCTCATCTTCTAGCACTTTGATAGAAGACTCTGGCATCCGAATGCTGATAGCGCCTTGGTTTTGCCGAAACTCTAGCCGCAACTTCGCCCAGTTGTCTAAGGCCTGTAGCTCTTGCTCGGCCTTCAACCCCAGCTCTAGCATTTCATTGACATCCTCATAGGTGAGGCGGTAGGTAGGCTTAATCAGGGTCGGAAAAATTTCGTAGGTTTGGATGGCACCCCGCTCGTCTAACACAACCACAAAGCTGAGGGCGCAGCATTCTTCACCCTGCTTCAGGCTCATGGGGCCAGTGGCCAAATCGGGGGGAAACATGGGGATCATCCCCGTGGGCAAATATAGCGTGGTGCAGCGGCGACGGGCTTCTTGATCGATCACATCCCCAGGGATGAGCCAGCGCGTGGGGTCGGCAATATGAATCCAGATGCGATGGGTGCCATCTTCGAGGTATTCCAAACTCAGGCCATCGTCAATTTCGAGGGTGCTGGCATCGTCGATCGTGTAGACCTTGAGGTGGGTCAGGTTGCGGCGATCGGGATGGGCATCTGGAGGTGACATGGTTAGCAGGGTCTGAGTAACATCGTGAACACGGTGAGAAAACTGCGTCGAGACTTGACTTCGCCGCAGAAACAGATTTTCGTGAGGGTTCCATAGCCCCAACGCTACCAACAAATCAAAAGCCGCTTCGGGGGTTTCTGAGCGCTTCAGGGCTACCAAGATCTCGGTGGCGGTGTTGCGGGTAGAGGCGGTGTCTCCCACAGAAGCATATTTTTCAAGGGCTTCGAGCTTCAGGCGATCGCCACTGAGCCAGTCTACTTCGACTTTCTCCAAGGCTTGCTGCAAACGCCCCATAAAGCCATCCCATTCTTCTTGGCGCTGCTGTTGTACCGTCAGCTGGTGCCGTAGCTCGGTGACTTGGCTAGTAGGGCGAGGTTCGTAGCGATCGCCCTTCTGCTTAAAAAATAACTTGTCTTCTGATAATAAACAGTGAGCCGCGTAGCATAATGGCGGGCTTTTCTCCGAAAACAGTAAAAAAGCCATGCCCGCAGCATCAACAGATTCTCCCTCTTCGACCAACAGTTCCCAGGCGATCTCTAGGCTAGAGGGGTCGAGGTATGGGGCGATGGTGCTAAGAAACCCCGGAATATCACTGGGTTCGTAGGGCTTACCCGCCGAGGCTGGGATGCTGTAGGTGACATCTCGGGGATGGAGTTTGTGGGGATGGTTCCGCTCATCTAAAACGACCCAATCGCGCTTTCCTTCTGGACGATTGACGACAGCCAGACGGCGATCGCCATTCACTCGAAACTCAACCAGGGTGCCCTTCTCCATCAGGAATTGCTGCTTTAGGATAAAAAGAGTATGACCGTAAAAAGTGTGAGTAGATTGCCTAACTCAACCAAGAAAAATTGCAAGAACTTGAAGTAAAGATCTTAAACCCAAGCCTTTCGATCTATCTGCCCTGGCTAAACCCCTAAGAAGATCCCTAAAAATAAGAGAGGTATGTTTGGCTAGGCGTTTGCGCTGGTGTTTCATCCAACGAACCTAACTCTCTCATCTTAAAGAATGCTCTAAGCCGAGTGCTAGGGCATTGCCATTTCCCTCCCAATTCTCCCATCCCATGACTCTTCATCCGAAGGACTTGAGGAAAGAATGGAGCGGAAGAATGGAGAAAATTGAGATTGCGGCGATGAATCGGGGCTAATGACTGCGCAGGAAGGGGCGATCGCACCTATCCTCAAGAACCTCAGCCCAAAACATTGATCAAACCTGCCTAAACGCTTGGCTCTTGATCTCAGCAATCAAACCAACCTGGCAAAGATCTTACCCTTCCGCCCTCAAGCTCGAACGATCTGGCTCAATTGCTGACCATGTTCTAATACTGACCATGTTCTAGAAATTCGCCCTCTAGAAATCCGTTCTCCAGGAATTAATTCTCTAAAAAATAATTTTCTAGAAACTAATTATCTAGGCGTTAGGTTTCCTTAGAACCTAACTTTTCCTAAGATGCAACAAAACAGACCCAGTTTTGGCTACCTCTATGGTGCCTGGGTCTGCTAAGTATGGCAGTATCATCCTAGCCTTCGCTGTTCACAAAGGGTAGGAGAGCCAAGGTGCGTGCCCGTTTAATCGAACGGGTGAGGTCACGCTGTTGCCGAGCCGTCAGCCCGGTAATCCGCCGAGGAAGAATTTTGCCCCGCTCGGTGATGAATTTCTTTAGCAGATCCACATCTTTATAGTCGATGGGGTCAGCAGGTTTGATGGGGGAAACGCGGCGGCGATGGTAATTCATAGGAAAAATTCAATGCGTCTGAGACGATATCAACGAAATTTGAGTCAACGAAAATCTAAGGAAATCTGCCCTAAAGAAGCAAAATAACTCCGACAGCCCCTGCAATAACGGCTATAGGCAAGGTTGCCATTGTAGGCAAGGTTGTCATCTGAGCCAATTCTCAAAGAGTCGTCTGAGCCAATTCTCAAGGATTTGAGAGGTTGGATGGCACGGAGCCGACTATTTGATTTCCTTGTGAACGGTGTGTTTGTTGCAATGGGTGCAGAACTTCTTGAGTTCTATCCGGCTGGTGGTGTTGCGGCGGTTTTTGGTGGTGGTGTAACGAGACACCCCTTTCGACCGCTTGTCGGGGTTGGTACGACACTCGGTACATTCAAGCGTGATGATAATACGAACGCCCTTCTTGGCTGCCATAACTCTAACGGCTCTTACTGAAGATCAGACACAATCTCTTATCTTCTCACACGAGTGCGCAATTGGGCAACTAATCGACGTATTTTTACATCCAAAGAGTAGCCTCGGCGGCTCTCGACAATGCAGGTTTTGCCGTAGCGATCATGGGCGGTTTGGCTTTGGGCGGGGTCGTTGTAGGCAATGCTGGCGTCTACCCCTAGGGGCACTAACAGCAGCAAGACCCAAGCTGAGGTGGGGCTGAGGTGGGTGATTCCCCAGACGGCGAAGAAGGTGGCGATCGCCAATAACCCTTCGCGCTTGGTCAGATTCATCAGCGTTGGCGTGCCACCGGGCAAGGCAATGATCCGCATATCTAGCGCCCAACGCCCTAAACTTTGCCCTTTGTTGCGCGACACCACCACCACCCGCAGCAGCAGCCAGCCCACAACGAAGACAAATCCCTGGGCTATCCAGCCGCCCCCCAATAAGCCGCTGACGAGGCCAATGGCGATCGCATCAATCCCCAATGCAACGCCCCGTCGCCATAGCAATACGGGGACAGCACGACGCACAGGTAGTTGGGGTCTCATAGGCGCAACAGGAGGGTCAGTAAGTCTCAATCGTGGGTTAGGTTTCAGGCGATGCAACCTAGGGTTGTATCGGCCAAATTTGAGCGTTTATTTCGTTTATTGATGAATCCGTAGCCATGAGTTGTTCGTAGGATCTATGAGTTCATTGCGGCAACCCTAGATCTCCGTTTAGATTTTCTTGCGGGATACGAGGGATGTGGCGGATATGATATCGTCCTAAGCCCTCTTCGCACGGGTGCAATAACCTGGGAGGCTCAAAATTAGCTAGCCTCATCATCGGTTTTCCCAAGGCTGCTATCTGACTTCATGTATCTGACTTCATGATGATTCTAATCCCATGATAAAGAATCGAAGGGGTGCTGTTCCGCCCAATCTCGTCATTCCCTCCTCTTGCTTGCTCCTATGCTCCCCGTTGCCGAAGCCGAAGCCAAAATTCTGAACCTAGTACAGCCGTTGCAATCTCCCCAAGATGTGGAGCGGGTGGAGATTGGGGCGGCGGTTGGCCGGGTCTTGGCGGCTCCGATTAGCAGCCCCCTCGACTTTCCCCATTGGGATAATTCCGCGATGGACGGGTTTGCGGTGCGCCATGCCGATGTGGCGGGCTGTAGCGCAGAGCATCCAGCCGCATTACAGATCGTTGAAGCAATTCCGGCGGGGAAGGTGCCTCAGCAGACCGTGCAACCGGGGGAAGCGGCGCGCATCCTCACCGGGGCGATGATGCCTACGGGAGCAGATACGGTGGTGATGCAGGAAGTAACGCGGCGGGAGGGCGATCGCCTCCAAATTTTTTCGGCTCCTCAACCCCAAGAGTTTGTGCGCCATCGGGGAGACTATCACCGCGCCGGAGATGTCCTCCTAGCGCCTGGGGTTGTGCTGACGCCTTCTGAAATTGCGGTTTTAGCCGCTGCCCAAAACGCGCAGGTGCCCGTATATCGGCGGGTGCGCGTGGCGGTGCTGTCAACGGGAGATGAGCTGGTGCCACCAGGGCAACCCCTCAAACTGGGTCAGATTGTCGATTCAAACCAGTCTGCGATCTGTGCGGCGATCGCCCAAATAGGAGCCGTCCCCATTCCCTTAGGATGTGTTTCAGATACCCCTGAAGCTCTGCGCCAAGCCATTACCCACGCTCGCACCCAGGCCGATGTGGTGATTTCGTCAGGCGGCGTTTCGGTCGGAGATTATGACTATGTTGAAGAAATTCTACAAGCCCTAGGCGGCACGCTGCATATCCGCGCTGTTGCGATCAAACCTGGCAAGCCGCTCACCGTCGCGACCTTCGCACCCCCTGACGCCACCCTATATTTTGGGCTACCCGGAAATCCAGTCTCTGCTTTGGTCACTTTCTGGCGGTTTGTGCAGCCTGCCCTGCGGAAGCTGGCAGGCCAAGCAGGAGGGTATCATCCGGCGTGGGTGTGGGGGCGATCGCCCCAATCTCTACGGGCCGACGGCAAACGCGAAACCTACCTCTGGGGGCGGCTGACCAGTACAGCCCAAGGGTTTGAGTTTACCCTGGCTGGCGGTAGCCATAGCTCTGGGAACCTCATCAACTTGGCTCAAACGAATGCTCTTGCCATGCTACCCGTAGGCCATCTCCAGATTGCCGCCGGAGAAGCGATCGCCATTTTACCGATCGCGCCCCTCACCCGTCACTAAGTCTCGGTTGCAGCAGGTGCTTCTCTGATTCCAAATGCCCCCCAGCCATAGACCCAGAAAGTTCTCTCCGCAGATCACCTCATGGCGACCTACGAGTACACCACTCATCATCACTACTAACAAAACGGACTAACAAAACGGACTAACAAAACGGACTAACAAAACGGACTGACAAAACGGACTGACAAAACGGACTGACAAAACGGACTGACAAAACGGACTGACAAAACGGACTGACAAAACGGACTGACAAAACGGACTGACAAAACGGAC
>Ga0105049_10006611_pt1 | contig 13495 bp, 10 predicted proteins | sample MAT06_FD_78087 | JGI IMG/M metagenome (GOLD analysis project Ga0105049, IMG submission 78087) | Freshwater microbial communities from Lake Fryxell liftoff mats and glacier meltwater in Antarctica - MAT-06 | ecosystem: Environmental > Aquatic > Freshwater > Ice > Liftoff microbial mat | place...
AGCCCCGCCCTGGTCCCCGCTTCTGCACCGTTCCTCCCGGTCGACCCCCGCGCATCACCCCGCGTGAACCCCGCCGCCACCCTCGCGGCCACCCTTGCCGCCTCCGCAGGCAACATAAGTCCGCGCCCCAACCCAAAGAACGCTGTATCAAACGTAATAATTAAGTAAAAATGCCAGCATCGCTTCGCTTCACGTCCTGTATACTTTCCTTAAGCCCCTCTGGCTTGGGGAAGGGCAGGAGAGTTACGTAACGTTATTTTCCACGGCTTGCGCTGCGTTGCAGTTGCGGCCACATTTCCCCATCCCTGCCAGGATAGGTGATTTCTGCGCCCTTTCGGGCTTGCGGAGGCGAAGGGAGGCCTTCAAGCCATTCCCGGAGCATCGCCCAGGCCAGTCGGGTTCATCGGCCTGCGCGGCGGCCTGCGCGGCGGCCTGCGCGGTGGCCTGCGCGGTGGCCTGCGCGGTGGATTGAGCTGGAATATCATCGGCGATGGAAATGCCTCGCAGAACGTTTCTTCACGCCGCGGCTGCGGTTTCGGCGATGGCGATACTAACTTCGGGGGCGGCCGGGGCGGGCCGGGTGCGTCGGCCGCTGGGGCAGTTGGGGATTGGGTTCATCGGGATGGGGATTCAGAGCCGGTACCACCTTGATGCGTTTATGAAGAGCGATCGCACGCGGGTGCTGGGGGTGTGCGATGTTGATACGGTGCGGCGCGAAGATGCGAAGAAGAAAGTTGATGCGCATTACGAGGCATCGGCCGGATCAGCAGGCTGCGGAAGTTATGTTGATTATCACGAGCTGCTGGCGCGAAAAGATATCGACGCGGTGGTGATCTCTACGCCCGATCATTGGCACGCGATTCAAGTCATCGATGCGTGCAAGGCTGGCAAAGATATCTATTGCGAGAAGCCGCTTACGTTCACGCTGGATGAGGGGCGGCTGTGCATCGAGGCGGTTCGTAAGCACGCGCGCATTCTGCAGACGGGCAGCCAGCAGCGCACGGATTATGATGGGCGATTCCGGACGGCGGTTGAATATGTGCGGAGCGGGCGGCTGGGCCCGATGTACGCCATCTATTGCGGAGTTGGGGAATCTTCTGCCTGGTGCGATCTTCCCGAGGAGCCGATGGAGCCGGGCCTTGAGTGGGATCGGTGGCTGGGCCCCGCCCCGCGCCGGCCGTACAACGCGGTGCTCTCGCCGCGTGGTGTGCATGATTTTTACCCCAACTGGCGCAAATACCGGGAGTACTCGGGTGGCTTTTTGACCGACTGGGGAGCGCACCACTTTGATATTGCACAGTGGATGCTGGACGCGGATGGGTCGGGGCCGGTAGACATAATTCCGCCGGTGGATGCGCAGGCGATGCATGGGGCCAGGTTTCGTTACAGCAACGGCGTGGAGGTGGTACACGGCGGGCCGTTCGGGGTGATGGCGGTGGGCGAGCGTGGTTCGATTTATGTTGACCGAGATCGGATAACATCAGAGCCCGCCTCGATCCTAAAAGAGCCGCTGGGAGAGAAGGATGTGCGGCTGCCAGTCATCAACGATCATCGTAATAACTTTCTGGACTGCATCGTAAGTCGGGCGCGGCCGGTGTGCGATGTGGAAGTGGGGGCCAGGTCGATCGCCGTGGCGCAACTAGCCAACCTGGCGTACTGGAATCGCCAAAGACTCTCCTGGGACCCCGCCGCGTGGCAGTTCGCGGGGTCAAACGCTGCGCAGGCGAATCAGTGGCGAGATTACGCTCGCCGCGAGGGGTATGGGCTTCCGGCCATAGGCTGAACGAGTCGGGCGGTCGCCTAAGAGGGCGTGGCCCCCGTGCCCACGCGGCCACTTGGATGAGTGGGCGGCGCTGAATCTGGAACTCACGAACCTGAAGATCCGTATGGTGGGCGGGGTGATGGGACGATACCCTGTGCTCACATGCGGTACGCAATGATCATGGCGGGTGGCGCGGGGACGCGGCTTTGGCCGCTGTCTCGCAGGGGTACGCCCAAACAGTTGCTTAAGTTTATCACGCGGCCCGGCGATCAGTCGCAGCGGTCGCTGCTTGAACTCGCGGCCAAGCGGCTTGACGGGCTGATCGAGCCCGGACACCGCTATATCTGCACTTCAGAGGATTATCGCGCGGATATCCGCGGCCAACTTCCGGGGTTCAAGGACGCACAGATTCTGGGGGAGCCATCGCCTCGTGACACGGTGAATGCGGTCGGATTCGCCGCGGCGGTGCTGGCCAAGCAGGATAAAGACGCGGTGTTTGCGGTGCTCACGAGTGATCATGTGATCGAGCCCGAAGAGGCCTTCAGGGCGAAGATGGATCTGGGTTTTCGGATGGTGGAGAACGACGACCGACGTTTTGTTACGTTCGGGATTAAGCCCACTTATCCGGCGACGGGGTTTGGTTACATTGAGCGGGGCACGCCGGTGCGCGACAAGAAGCACGGCAAGCACGCGGCGGTGGATGGGACAAAGGACCATGCGTATCAGGTGGCGAGATTTGTAGAGAAGCCGGATCGGCCGCGCGCTGAGGTGTATGTTCAAAGCGGGGACTTTTATTGGAACGCGGGAATGTTTGTGTGGAAGGCGACGACTTTTCTGGAGGCGTTGCAGCGGTTTAAGCCGGAGAGTTACGAAGGGCTGATGAAGATTCAGGAGGCGTGGGGGACCAAGCGGTCCAAGGCGGTGATCGCGGAAGTCTACCCGACGCTGCCGAAGATAAGCGTGGACTACGCCATCATGGAGCCAGCGAGTAAAGCTGCTAAGAACACGACTGAGGAAGAGCGGTTTCAGGTGTGCATGGTGCAGATGGATTGTAAGTGGCTGGACGTTGGCTCGTGGCCCAGCTTTGCGGATACCGTGGAGGCTGGAACCGGCGGGAACCGGTCGGCGGGGGATGGTGTGGCGGTGACACACGGCTCCAAGAATAACTTAATTTACAGTACCGCGGGGCACACGGTGGCGCTGCTGGGCGTCGAAGATTTGGTGGTGGTACACACGCCGGACGCGACGCTGGTGATGCCGAGGAGTAAGGCCGAGGAGTTAAAAGCGCTGCACGGGCTTTTAGACGAGCGGCTGAAGTAGGCGGCTGAAGAAGCTGGCTGAGGTGGCTGGCTTTAGTAACTGGCAGAATTTTCAAGTGGATGGACGAAGTTGAGTTATGTTGTAGTGTGATTCCCTTTTCATCATCGTTTTGATCATATTTTTCATTAGGGACCTTCATGCCGCAACTCTCACCCCGTGTAATCAATCTTAAGCCATCGGTCACCGTGGCGTTTATGAATCGCGCGAAGTCGATGAAGGCGAAGGGCCTGGATGTGCTGTCGTTCGCGGCGGGCGAGCCTGACTTTGACACGCCCCAGCCGATCAAGGACGCGGCGATCAAGGCGCTGTTGGCGGGGCAGACGAAATACATGCCAACGCTGGGCGACCCCGTGACGCGTGGGGTAATCGCCGAGAAGTTCACGAGGGAAAACGGCATTTTAGGGTTGACGGCGGAACATATTACGATCGGCAGTGGAGGTAAGCATTCGCTCTTTGTGCTCTGCCACGTGATCTTTGATTTCCCCAAGGCGGGCGATGCTCCGCACGAGTGCGTGCTGCCGGTGCCGGCGTGGGTGAGTTACGCGCCGATAATTGAACTGGCGGGGGGGAAAGTCGTTGAAGTGCCCACGACGGTAGAGACGGGATTCAAAGCGTCGGCGGAGGCGATCGCCGCGGCGATTACTCCTCGTACGCGGATGCTCATTTTGAACTCGCCGAGTAACCCGTGCGGGACGATGTACACGCCCGATGAGCTTAAGGCAATCGCCCGGGTGGTGCATGAGAAGCGGGCGATCGCGCCGGACATGGTGGTGCTGTCGGACGAGCTGTACGAGAAGATTACATTTGGCTCGATACCTCACTTTTCGATCGGGAGCGTGGCGGAGATCGCGGACCGGGTTATTACGCTCAACGGGCTATCCAAGGCGTACGGCATGACGGGGTGGCGGGTGGGGTATACGGCGATGCCCGGGGAGTTTGGGCTTAAGTTTACCAACGCGATGGCGACGCTGCAGGGGCAGATGTCAACGAATATTACGAGCTTTGTCTACCCGGCGATCCGTACCGCGCTGACTGAGTGCGGGCCGCAGGTTGAAGAGATGCGCAAGGCGTTTGCCAGCCGGGCTATCGTAATTAATGATCGGCTCTCGAACATACCGGGGGTGAAAACGGCGAAGGCGACGGGCGCGTTCTATGCTTTTCCCGATGTGTGTAGTTACTTCGGCCGGACGAGCAAGGGTGGGAAACCAATCAACAGCGCACAGGAGATGTCGGAGGCTCTGCTTGAGGAGAATCTGCTGGCGTTTGTGCCGGGCGAGGACTTTGGCGGGTGCGGCAAGAATCACGTGCGAATCTCGTTCGCCTGCTCCGAGGAGCAAATTCACAAGGGAATGGATCGATTTGAAACCTTTCTGGGTGATCTGCGGTAGATGGTGTGATTAGGCGTGTTTGGTTGCGTGCCGGTGCGGACGGGGAGGAGCCTGTAAAGCATCAGTGGTAGGCGATTAGCCAAAGAGGGCACGGCGCAAGGGCGCGACGAAGCAGGCGAAGTGTCGGACGGGTTGTTTTTTTTGGCCGCTTTAGTGTGGCTTACGGGGGCGTGAGATGATGGCGAGTCGTAACATAACGAAGTGATATAAGTGGTGATGGCGGCTCGTTGATTGGGCGTGGGTTGTGGCCAGCGAGGGCATTTTAAAGAAGGTGAGGCGGGTGGCGAGTTGGGGCGTGTTCCCGCTCCGGCCTGTGTTGTTATGAATCAAGTGACTCGCGATAATCCTTTGGGGCTGCCGACCGTCGGCCATGAGGTGAAGAAAGATCGCGCGTGCTCGAAGTGTGGTTATAACTTGAAGGGGCTTAAGACCGGCGATCGGTGCCCCGAGTGCGGCACCGTGATCGGCCTTTCAAAGATTACACCCGGAAGCGGGGGGCAGTTTAGTGAAGCCCCGACAGAATTTATCAAGTTGCTTCGGCTAGGCGCGGTTTTGGTCGCCGCGTGCGGTCCCATCGCGGTCATCGGGTTTTTTCTGGGAACGATGGTATTTAAGGGCACGACAAGTAGTCCGAGTCCACCTGGCCCGCTCTGCATCGCTGCGGGCGCGCTCGCCACGGCGGGGTGGGCGGGCGGTGTGCATCTGCTTCACCTTGCGATCCCAGGAGATGTAGGCCCGACGAGCGTGGGGAAGGAGCCGGTGTCCAGCCGAAGGGTGTGGCGGTTGGCAAACATAATTTCCCAATGGTGCTTTGTGGCGTGGGCGCTGATCGCGCTGCTGATGTGGGTCGGCGGGACTGCGGCTGGCGTATCGCTGACCAATAACTTTTCAGTGCGGGCGATTGCGGGGTGCTTGTTCTTCGTTGGGTTGGTGGGGAGCGTGCCGACTTTTTTCTACTTTGCCTGGCTCTGCTTGTGGGCGGGGGATGAGGAGACGGCTACCCGGCTGCGCGTCGGGCCTTTTATGGCGTTGGGGGGAGCCTTTTTGCTGGGGGTACCGATCTTGTTGATTGTCGGAGCGGTGTTTGCGTGGGGTAAATTCGGGATGATTACGGCGATTACCACGGTGCTGCTGACGCTCGGGCTGTTCTATACATTCAGTCCGTTGCTGCGCGGGCTGCTGGGTTTAGCCACGCTGTTTAGTTGGGCGGTGACTAATCGCGATACGGAAGCGGCGGTGAATGCGCGGGCGGCTAAACGCATCGCCAAGCGTGTGCAAGATAATACTTTTCACGATTAGGTTGGTAGGGAATGGCGCGATGAAATGTATTAAGCGGGGTATGCGGTGTGGGCTGGTGATGTAATAAATTACGATGAAGCGAGCGTTACGATCTTCCCCTTTTCAGGGGTCTGCCCGCTGTGATGGTGCGAAGTACCGGGCCATTTCCGCGTTGAGCAGCATCGAGGTGAAGTGAGGCCCACGACGCGACGAATTGAGGGACATGAAAACGGACGAGGTGGATGTAACACGGTTGGGTTGCGCTGCGCACAGTGAGATGCTTACGCCTTGGAGAGCAACCCCTCGTCCGCGGGCCTCGTTTGAAGGGTTGCATCGGTTGAATGCGCGGATTATGGGGACCATCGAGCGAGCTTCCCGCCGGTGGGGGGGACCGATGGTCAGGGCATTTGTAAGTGCCGCGTCGGATCGTTCCCGGGCGCAGCTTACGACCGGAAAGTACGCCCCGCTAGCTGGCCCGCTCCGAGTCGGTGTACGCTGCGCGGGCCCGTGGAGCAGGGAGTTGACGAGCGCAGTGGGTCCGTTGCCGATTGTGTGGGTGGAAGTCGGGACGAAGGCCGATGACGCCGCGGCGTGCAGGAAATATAACCTTGATGGGTGTATCGCTAACGTAATATTAAATTCCCGGCCGGACGCATCGGCGGGCGTTCATCGCGGCTCGGAGGCGATTACATGCTACTTTCCACGGCGTGCGGGCAGCGAGCAAACAAGCGTTGATTGGGCACGGGACGCGGCGTTACAGTATACCTCCGTCTTTCCGTTGAGTTACGCGACGCAATCAATAACGTTTGCTATTGACCACCCCCGGCTGGCCGCCCTGGCTCTGGGGATATTGACCCGCGGGCTGCTCGAAAGCAGACTGGCGGCGAACACCGATCTATTGGACGTCTGCGCCGGACGGTTTTTGCCCAGGGATAAAGACGGCCTCGCGAGGCCGGGCACCACCCTCGTCGCATGGCCGGACCTTTTCGATGTTACATCGCGCTGGTTGCTGGCGCGGCTCACTTCACTTGAGTTATTCCATCATAACTCATCCCTCGCGGCGATCTCCGCGAGATTGCTGAGCATGTGGGCCTCGGACTGCTTATGTCACGCGAGCGCCGATGAGCGGCTGACGGCGGCGAACGCCGCGGCGGTGGTGCTTGGGTGCGAGCCCGCTATTCTATTACGTTTAGCCGCTGTTGAGGTTGCCTTTGGTTCCCCCGCCACGGCGATCAATGCTGCGGGGAGGGCGCACGAGGTGGCATCGCGTGGCACCTTTGCGGTCGATGCGGATCACCTTCTTCACCTTCATGCCGAAGTGAGCGCAGGCTGCCGGGATGACTTGGCGATGGGGCGCATCGCTGCGGGGCTGAGTTTGGCGATACTTACATCGAAGCCCAACCTTCTTAAGCACGTCTCTGAAGACCTGCTTGATGAGTTGACCTATTCGGCTGTGTTCGTGGGTCGTGATCAGGATCGCGTGCTGCTCCGCCGCGTATTTGCGCGGCTAGAGCAGTCGGCCGACTCGCGGATTGGCGACGCGGCGGGCACAGCGGACTTCTCAATAGGTAAACGCGAGTCGGTTTCGCTCGCCGCGCCGCACAGCGTGGCCACGAACGACGCGGTTGGGGAAGCAATGAAGTCTCCGAAAGCAACTAAGCCACGCGCTGCGCGTCCAAGAACTCGCAAGAAGGCTGCGTAAGGGTCCGCCAAGTGTGCGGCAACGGTCCTAAAGTTGGCGACTTGAATATGTGCCCCCCACCTCACTAGGAGCTGAAGATGTCGCCCGAACAAACTACTTATCCGAAGCCGCCGTTCATGCGCGGTTTTCTGCCCGGTTTGGTTTTGGGACTCGTGGTTGGCAGTTTGGCTGGCGCGTTCTTGCCACCGTTGCTTACCGAGGGGCCCGGATCAGTGGTGAAGGGAGGAGGCGGAGCGACTTCCAAGACTGGCCAAGGAGAGGCGGAGCGTGAGCCCAGGCGGGACCCGGATGTAGTTTCGCCTCCTGCCCCGACCGTAACCACTCCCGGCATTTCTCCTACGGGAACACCTCCACCAACGGCCCCAGTTTCACCCACTAAAGAAGTGGCGCCCGGGGCGCCGACGGAAGGTCAGCCGGGGGCGCCGGTGCCCGAAAGGTCCCCTAGCCCAAAGTAATATTAAGTAAATGGTGGTCGGGCACGGTGGGAGAGATGCGGGCGGGCGAGAGTTGTACAGTTATAAGTCAGAACGGCGTGTGAATGATCCCAACTTTGGAGTTTGACGCGAGGCTGGCTCCCCATTTATTACAGTTGACCGCCGCGCTCAAGCGCGTCGAGGCTGTTTTCGACGAGCAGTTGGCGAGCGACCTTCCTCCCATCATGCAGTTGGTTTCGCACGTCGAGAAATACCGGGGCAAGATGCTTCGCCCGATGCTGGTTTTGTTATGCGGCCAGTGCGTGAGCGGGGACGATGGCCTGGTGCCTGGGGCTCGCCATCTGGCGGCGGGCGCGGTATGTGAGATGGTGCACATGGCCACGCTGGTGCATGATGACGTGCTGGACGAGGCGGACACCCGCCGGCGCGGCGACACGGTTAACCGCCTGCACGGCAACGAGACGGCGGTGATCCTGGGCGATTATCTCATCGCGTCCGCTTATCACTTATGTTCTTCGAAGGTGGGGCACGAGGGGTCGTTGGCGGTGGCGCGAGCCAGCACGGTGATGTGCTCCGGTGAGCTGTTACAACTGCATCACCGGGCGGATTTTTCGCTGGATGAAGCGACTTACTTTGAGATTATCCGCCGTAAAACCGGTGAGCTTATAGCGACGGCTTGCGAACTTGGCGCGGTGCTGGCGGGGGCCAGCGACCCGGGCATCTATTATAACTTTGGGATGGAGCTGGGGGTTGCGTTCCAGATTCAGGATGACCTGCTGGACTTAACGGGAAGCGAGCGGGTGGTGGGTAAGTCGGTAGGCAAGGACCTGGAGAAGGGTAAGTTAACACTTCCCATCATTCACATGCTGTATAGTGCCTCGCGGTCACAGCGGGGCGAACTGCTGCTATTGCTGGAACAGGCCTGCGTAGACAGCGGACTGGGAGATCGTGCCGCCGCGGCGGCGATGTCGACGATCGCCGCGTGCCTTGAGAGTTCGGGGAGCATCCGATACGCGCGTGGGGTTGCGAGCTCGTACGTTGATCGGGCGAAGTCGCGGCTGGGGTGCTTGCCGGGGGCGCAGGGTGCGGAGAGGGGCACATCGGCTGCGAAAGAGATATTGCTTACAATGGCCGATGCGGTCGTGGCCCGCGCATTTTAGCGGCGTGGGCGCGGGGGCGTGTTTATTTGGCGTTTGGGCGTGCGCAGCGCGGCTGATATGGGACGAATTTCTGATCTTTACGCACGCCGGATCGTCAACGTAAACGTTAACATCGTCGCGGCGGGGCTGGTCGCGCTGGTTCCTACGGCCGTTGCGGCGTTCGCCGCGGAGGCGTACCTGGGCGTCAAGCACCCGTGGCTGATGGCGACAATTACATTTACGGTGGATGCGGTCGCGGATGTAGCATTATATTATTTCTTGCATTGGTTTGCCAACTACATGCCGCGTGGGGGGAGGGCGCGCGGAGTCTCCGCGGCCTACGGGCACTTGCCGTTTCTGAAGGACGCAACGCTGGCACAGTTGCAGCGGCTGTGCCTTTCGCCCCTGTTTTATTCGCTCGCGCTGGGCGGCCAGTTCGTGCTGGCGAGCGTTTATGGGGTCCCGGTCTTCTGGGCGACCATCGCGGGATTTAGCATCGGAATTATGGTTACAAGGGTGATCCACACGGCGTGGATGATTCGCGCAGAGCGACGGGCGCAGGCACGCGGCGCGGGAGGAGTGCCCCCCGCGCCGTCGTGATGTTCACAGCAAGCGAAACAAACTTACGCGACCGATGATCGGCGGCGACGTAATATTACGATCGAGCCCGCGGCGATCAGGCCGAGGGAGCCGGGTGTGGGGACTAACTGATCCTGCACGTTCTCGTTGTGGAGGATTGAGATGGGCGACTGCCCCCCGCTGTAACCGCTGCTGCTCACCGCGTTCAGCCAGCTCTGCGAGAGGGCGACGACGGCGGCGGGGGAGTTGCCGGTGAAGACGCCTGCAGCGAGGTCTGCGCCGGTGTCAAAGGCGAGTTCCCAGACCGCGATCTGGAAGGCCGACGAGGTGTCGCCATCGACCACGCTGCTCTGGTAAGACGACCAGAGCCGCCCCAAAAGCACTTCCTGGAGCGGGGTGTAACCACGCATCGCGGGGGTCTGGACATCGAAAACATAATCAGTGGCCGGTGCGACGTTCTGATCCAGCTCCACACAGTACGCACGGAAAACGGTGGGAAGGCTTACATCAATGCCCGGGCCGGGGGCGTCTTGCCGCGTCCATTCAAAAGTGACGGCTGGAACGTTACCACTGAAGACGCTGGTTAAAGTTACGTTAGTATCCTGCTGATAGAGGCCGTTGTAACGCGCCGTCACGGTATCGGCATTGGCACAGGCCGCGATAGCGGCGACCGTCACGGACAAAGTAACAAATCGTTGGATCATCTTATCTCTCCTCTTAAAAACTACATCATCGGCGTAGCCAGCATCAACGCGGAAACGCTGCCGGAGGAACGCCTTGCATCCCACACTGGGAAACCTATGCCGATAGTTTACAGTGAGGTGCGATGATTGCAAGTGGTAGAAGCATAATATGAGTTGCTTAGTTGAATTCAGGAGTGTCTACAAAGGTTATAATACCTCCGGGGTTTAAGGCTAGCAAGGGTTATCAGTCGCCGCGTTCTGATAACTCGCGATGTGTAGATTCGGGGCGGGGTGTGCCGAGCGTCCGCCAGTGGTCATCGTGGTTTCCTGGCAGGGTCGGAAGGTTCGCGGCACTTGAGCCGTTTGGGCATCTTGCGTGAGAGCCTGGGTCAGATCGGTGCGGCTAGCGTGGGCGGGAGTCTTTAGAAGCCCCAGAGTTACCGGCCGTCGCTACAGTCTGCGGCTCTATGGCACGCACGCCCATTCCAACATTCACAGATTCATCCCGGCCGGTGCTGGGGGCTTTGATTGCAACTATAATTCTTTCTGTGGGGTGGTCGCTCGCGTGGGTGCTGGGTGAACGCCAGAACACCGCGAGTTGGGCGGCGCCACTCACCGCGATCGTAACATTGATGGTCGCCGTCCTTGGTGCGTGGAAGCTGGTGGGGCGTGTGGGACGGCAGTACATGCTGCTGGGGGCTTTGCTCAGCGCGCTGGGCGTGTGCCTGATCTATCCGATTGCTCTTACCATCCGCGGCGGCTTTTATAACGATCCTGCGACGCGGAGCGGGTTTTCATTACGTCACTTCGCCGCGGCGTTAGAGGACCCGCGCGTGTGGAACGCGTTGAGCAACTCGTTTTTGGTGGCGCTGGCCACGACGATAATTGCGACGCTGGTGGCGCTCCCGCTGTCGGTGCTTGGAGCCAATTATTCGTTCCCCGGCAAGAAGTTTTTCAGCGCGGTGGTGCTTGTGCCGATGATCCTGCCGCCCTTTGTGGGCGCGATCGGGATGCGGGCACTTCTGGGGCGGGATGGCGCGGTCAATGCCTTGCTAGGTACCGAGTTTGACGTTCTGGGAAGCGCGAAGTATTGGGGGGTGGTGGTGGTTCAATCACTCTCGCTGTACCCGATTATATATCTGAATACAACCGCCGCGCTGGCCAACCTTGACCCTGCGCTGAACGAAGCGGCCGAGAACCTGGGGGCCAAGGGGTGGCGGCGGTTTTTCTCGATCACGTTACCGCTGATCCGCCCGGGGATTTTCGCGGGCGTAACGATCGTGTTCATCTGGGCGTTTACCGAGCTGGGCACGCCGCTCATGTTCGGGTATAATAATATTACGAGTGTTCAGATCTTTAACGGGCTCAAGGAGGTGGAGAACTCCGCAAGGCCGTATGTGCTCACGGCGTTCATGCTCGCTACGGCGGTAGGGCTTTATCTCATCAGCAAGAAGTTTCTGGGCGGGCGCGGGTACGCGATGTACGGGAAGGCTTCACGGGCGGGGGGCGAGCGTGAGCTCACGGGTCTGCGCGGCTGGGGGGCCACGGCGGCGTTTGGATTTGTTACCTTCGCCGCGGTGCTGCCGCACCTTGGGGTTGTGATCACGAGTGTGACCGCCCCGGGGCAGTGGTACGCGACTGTGCTGCCCACGGAGTTTACCGGGGGTCATTACCGCGAGGCGCTGGGCGCGGCGGATGCGTTTGCTTCAATTAAGAACAGCCTGTCGCTGTCGCTGGTGGCGATGATTGTGGATTGTGGGCTGGGCGTGCTGGTCGCTTATCTTATCGTCCGCACGACCATCCGGGGGCGTGGGCTTCTGGATGCGCTGTGCATGCTGCCACTGGCGGTGCCGGGGCTCGTGATGGCATTTGGTTATGTTGCGATGAGCCTCAAGTGGCCCTTTGGCAGCGATGGCCCTCTCTCGCCCTTCGCGAGCATCTTCGCGGCGGACCCCAACCCGGTACCGTTTCTCATCGTGGCGTACGCGACCCGGCGATTACCTTATATCGTGCGGTCGACGGTGGCGGGGCTTGAGCAGACCAGCGGTGAGCTTGAGGAGGCCGCGGTCAACCTCGGGGCGAGCCGGTTCACCGCGGTTCGGCGCGTGATTATCCCGCTAATTCTTGCCAACATCATCGCGGGGGGTCTGCTGGTGTTTAGCTTCTCGATGCTTGAAGTAAGCGACTCGCTGTTGCTTGCACAGCAGAACAGGGACTTCCCGATCACCAAGCAGATCTGGGCGTTCATGGATCGGCTGGGGGACGGGCCTTATATCGCGAGCGCGATGGGCGTGTGGGGGATGGCTTTACTTACAGTTACGATCTTTGCTGCGAGCCTGCTTCTGGGAAAGAAGCTGGGGTCAATCTTCAGGGTGTGAATTTGGCGGGGGAGCCAGACGTGAACGATGAAAGCTGCTGATCTGCGGACCCAACGAAGCGGGGCGATGTGCCCCAATCGGCGGCAGCGGAGGACCCGCAAGTGCCCGCGGATGCTGGTCAGTATCCCAGTGATTGTAAGTTGATAACGAGTGCTGGTAAACCGCCGCACGGGGGCCTCAGCGCAAGCGTGCATGGTTTATCAATCGGGAGTAACGGGCACGGCCCGCGAGGTTTGTGCTTAACCGTTTCGACGAGCCAAGCGATTGAAAAAACATAACCGACGTTAGTCGGTTATGTTCGATGAGTTACTTAATAGTCGTCGCCGTGGTCGTGATCGTGACCGCCGGCGGGCTTCTTCTTTTCCTTGATCTCGACGATCGCGGCTTCGGTCGTGAGCATGAGGCCGGCGATGCTGGCGGCGTTCTGCAGGGCGACGCGTTCGACCTTGGTGGGGACGATGACACCCATCTTGATGAGGTCACCGAACTCGTGAGTCAGGGCGTTGTAACCGAAGTTGGTTTCTTCGCCTTCTTCGACCTTGTTGGCGATGACCGAGCCATCGAGGCCGCAGTTGGCAGCGATCTGCTTGACGGGTGCCGCGAGCGCACGATAGATGATGTCGAGCCCGGAACGTTCATCTCCGTCGAGCTTCTTGCGGAGCTTATCAAGGGCTTTGCGGGCGCGGAGGACGGCGACGCCGCCGCCGGGCAGGATGCCCTCTTCGACGGCTGCGCGGCAAGCGTGCAGCGCATCTTCGACTCGGGCCTTCTTCTCTTTCATTTCAACTTCGGTCGCTGCGCCGACGTTAATCTGAGCGACGCCTCCGCTGAG
>Ga0105049_10006612_pt1 | contig 13494 bp, 7 predicted proteins | sample MAT06_FD_78087 | JGI IMG/M metagenome (GOLD analysis project Ga0105049, IMG submission 78087) | Freshwater microbial communities from Lake Fryxell liftoff mats and glacier meltwater in Antarctica - MAT-06 | ecosystem: Environmental > Aquatic > Freshwater > Ice > Liftoff microbial mat | place...
AGCCGCTTCCGAACGCACTGGTCCAGTTGGTCACGAAAGCGAATCCTTCAGAAGTGCGGTCGGTTCGGTCCGATACGACCGGCCGTTTTGCCTTCGATTCCGTTGCAATCGGGCAATACCTCATCGGCTTTCTCCACCCGAAGCTCGATTCGCTGTTGCTACGGCCTCCGGTTACCTCGGTCGACATCGAGCAGCCGCAAGCGGCGATTATCGTGGCGCTCGGCATACCGTCCGCAACGGCGCTCGCGGCGTTGTTCTGTGGACCGACGGCTCCCAGCGAGCACCCTTTGGGCCTCATGCTCGGCCGCCTGCGAACGTCGGACGGTTCACCGGTCGACTCGGGACAGGGTGTGGTGCGCGCACGATGGCGCACACTGCGCGTTGACGACACCGGTGTGCGCGCGCGCGTCGATTCGACGACCTACTCCCTGCGCGTATCACCGGATTTCGTGCTGTGCGGGCTGCCGCACGAGGGTCCGTTCACGACGCAGGCATGGCTCGGAGCCGACTCGTCGGGCGTCGTCGAGCTCGAGGTTCCAGTCGATGGCATCCTGCGACGTGATCTGTTCGTCTCTGCCGGGTTACGCCGTGGGCAGATGGTAGGCTTCGTGCGAGATCCCACCGGGGGCGGTGTAGAACGGGCGCAGGTGGCGGCCGCCGAGAATTACGTCGCCACGGTGACCGATTCGAGCGGACGCTTCGTGCTGCCGCGCCTCGCACTCGGCACGCAGTCGATCGACGTGCGTGCGCTCGGCTACCTCCCGCGTCGCCTCGTGGTCGATATTGTCGACGGCGGGTTTGAGCCGGAGCGCATCGTGTTGCAGCGCCCGCCGCCGACGCTCCGAGCGGTAACTGTGCGCGCGGTGCGATCCTACGCGGGTTTCGAGGTGCGCCGCACGTCCGGCGTCGGCGTGTTTCTTGACGAAGCGGCTATCACGCGGCGCAAGCCGTTCATTTTTGCCGATATCATGAGGTCGCTGCCCAACGTAGTCGTGCTCCCGGTCAAATCATTCAGCGCCAAGTTCTACACGCGTTTTGGCCGTAGAAAATGTGAGCCTTCGGTGTGGGTGGACGGGGTCGAACTCCTGAGCGGCACACAAGATCTCGACGCATTCGTCGACGTCAGCAAGGTCCGCGCTGTGGAGGTGTATTCGTCGCCTGCCGAGGTGCCGGCGGGATTCGCCGGTGATCCGTTGTGTGGTGCGGTCATCATCTGGACGCGTCGTCCCAGCGAGTGAAGTTGCCTCGAGTTACCGGATGCTGAACACGTTGCTCAATCGATCGGACTCGCGCAGCAATGTTTGTCCCATATTGCGGATGTCGAATGGCATTCGATAGACGCCGACTACGGTGAGTGGTACATCGACAGCCATGCCACTGTCACAACGTGGTCTGCGCTTCTGGCTTATCGGTGTTGTTTCGATGTGATCGGTGTCATCCGTGTGCCGGCTTTTGCTCTTGTTGTTGTTGCAATGGAAAGTCGTGGTGGGTGGTGGGCTTGGGGTTCTGGGTTCTGCGTTTTGGGTAGTGGGTTGCACCGGTGGGGTTTGAGAATGCGGCGACGCGTTACGGTCGCCGCTTCGACCCCGCCAGTACGCGGTAATACTCCTCGACCAACGCGCGATACTCCGCCGGCGCCGCCGCACGCGCACCGGCGGCTGGACGACCTTCGGCTCCCAATCCCACCGATCGATACAGCGCGAACTCGAAGTTCTTGAGCCGCTCCAGCATCGCCGTCTGCAACTGCTCCATCCCCTTCGGATCGCTGAACGCGCGGCCGTTCTCGAGCTGACGCAGTCCTTCGATGGCCCGGTCCAGTTCACGCGTGTCAACGCCCTGCGCCGCCGCCTCGCGACGGAGCCCCTCGGCGTTCTCACGACGCAGCCGGAACTCGCGTGCAAACTGCTCGGGCGTACCGGACGGCATCACCGAGCCGCTGTTGTTGCCGGGTGACATCTGGCCGTCGTTCTGGCCAGACGGCATTCCGCCACCACGAGCGGGCCCGTTTGCATTGCCGCCGCGGCCGCCGTTGGCTTGTTGGCCGCCCTGCTGACCTTGGCCCTGGCCTTCTCCCGGCTGCTGACCCTGGCCCGGCTGCTGACCCTGGCCTTGCCCCTGTTGGCCGCCCTGCTGACCTTGACTCCCCGGTTGGCCCTGCTTCCCTTGCTGGCTGTTTTGCTGCCTCTGTGGCCCCTGCTGCCCGCCCTGCTGGCCTTGTTTGTCGGCCACACGGTCCCGCAACGACTCCAATCCCTCCACCAGCGCACGCGTGCGCTCCAGTGTCCGCTCCTGCGTGCGTGCCGCCGACTCGCCCTGCAACGACCCGGACGCGGCTCGCAGACGTTCCGCCACGTCCTTCAGGTTCTCGCCGATCTGGCCCTCGAACTCCGACGCGTACTCCGCCGAGCCGCCGCGCATGACCTGTTTGCTGAAGTCGATCTTGTCGGCCACCCGCGTGTCGCGAATGCTTTCCGCCGCTTCGCCCAGCTTGCCCGCCGCCTTGGGCTGGTCGCGACGCGCTTCGCGGGCGAGTCGGTCGGCGTCGGCTTCCAGTTTGCGCACGTCGCTGCCGAGGGCGTCCTTCTGCTCGCCCAAACGCCGCTGCTGCTCGTTGCGCGTATTCGGCGCCGCGCCTTGCATCGACTTCACTCCCTCGGCGATTTCCTGCTGACGCGCCTCGAGTTCACGTGCGCGATCGGACAGCTGTTGCACGCCACGATTCACTTCGTTCGCGCGCGTGCCCTCGAGATTACGCGCCGCACGATTCAATTCTTCGAGCGCCGCGTTGCCTTGCGCTGCCGATCCGCTGGAGGCTCGACGCATGGCGTCGGCCGCCTGCTGCAGCCGCTGCGCGGCGTTACCGAGTTCGGGATTGTTCTGCTCACGTGATAACCGCTCCAGTCGACGCGCCTCTTCCTCGGCCTGACGCGCGAGTTCGCGCTGGGCACCGCTGTTCGCCTGTTGACCCTGTGAGCCTTGCTGTCCCTGACCGCTCTGCTGCGTCCGGCCACTACTGCTCGAGGCACCGCCGCTGCTGCCCGATGATCCACCGCCCTGCTCCTGCCCCAACCGCTGTCGCATGGCTTCGGCCTGACGCTGCATGCGCTCGTTCTCCTGCTGTTGACGCTGCGCCAGTTGTCGCAGCTTCTCGATCGTTTCATCGACTGCCTGCTGCGCGCTCTGCTGCGATTGCGACTGCTGCTGCACCGCTTCGTACTGATTGCGCAGCTTGTCGGTCTCGAGCTCGAACAAGTCGGCCAGATCTTCAGCCTTCTGTCCACCACCTCCGCCACCACCACCGCCGCCGCCACCACCGCCCATCTGCACCTGTACGTCGCGATAGAGCGCCTCGGCGCGCTGCAGATGCTGCAATGCCTGCTGCTCCAGCGGCAGCGCATCGGTACCACGTCCACGCCCCAGCTGCTCCTCGGCCAGCTTCATCGCGCTCGCCGCCGTTTCGGTCTCCACACGGATCTTGGCGTACATCGTGTCGCCTGCCGCGAGTCCGCGCTCTTTCAGACTGTTCGCGAGTTTCTCCACATCGCCACGTAACCGCCCTTCGGCAATGGTGAGCGTCGTGATGTCTTCACGACGCTTCCTGGTGGCGGTGCTGCCGCTGGCACTGCTGCTGTCGCGCAGCCAATTGAACGTGCCGGCCACCACTTCCTTCTGCCGTGCCACAAAGCCTTCGGGCGAATCACCCTGCGGACCACCGCCACCGCCGCCACCGCCGCCCTGTTGCTCGGCCTGACGATAGTCCTTCGAAAACGGACGCACCTCGAGAAAGTAGACGTCGCTGCTGCCGGTGTGCCCCGATCCGTCCTTGGCCACGGCGTGGTACGCTACGAGATCTCCGGGTACCAGCGACATCTCTTCGAGGAACAACGTGTGCGCCGCACGCGCATCACGCGGACGACGCGTCGTGCTGTCCTGCATCACGATGCGCTTCTCCGGTCCGCCGTTCACGCGATAGCGCAGTTCGAGCGCGACCACGCCCAGGTCATCGCTGGCTTGCACCGCCACCGTGACTTCGTCGGTGTTCGACGCCTTCGTGTCGCGCCCCGGCTCTTCGATGGTCACGCGCGGTCCACGATCGGGAATGGCGTCGATGACGTACTCCACCGAGCCCGCGACGGTGGTGCCGTCGGTGGTGATGAGGTCCACATGATAGAACCCGCTCTTCGCCACGCGGAAGCGACCGACCACCGTACTGTCACCGTCGATCGTCATGGGCGCCGTCGTGCCGTCGTCGAAGCGAAGCACGCCACTGGCTACTTTGCGCGTGACCTTGGCGTGCACCACGACCGTGGTGCCCACGATGGCCGCCACATCACCGCCGTCTTCGACGTGCTCGGCGGGCATACCGCTGTACGCCGGGAAGTTCAGGTCGAGCGACACGTTCGACACCGCCGGCAGGTCGTTCACCGTGAGCAAATAGGTGGGTGACCGCACATCGGCCGACTCCACGTAGTACTCGGTGGGCTTCGTGATATCGAACAGACGCGACCTGAAGCGCGACGAATCGGCTTCGGGACTCATCGGCAGTCGCTGCCACTCGCTCAGGGAATCACTGCGAAACACCAGTTCAGCGCCCTCGGCGGAAAAGCCGACCAGCGCCGCGTGTACCTCGATCGCCCCGCCGCGCGGCACGGCCACGTTGCCGGGTTCGATGGACAGCGCACGCACCGGTACCGCCGCTTCCGCCGTGCCGAAAGGCACGAACAGTAGTTTCGCGCCTTCGCGCACACGGGCCGGACCCGCCACGAACATCAGCACCGCGACGGCCGCCACACCACCCAGCATCTGCACCGCGCGCACCATGCGCGGACGCTCCAGCGCCGTGCGCTGCTGCAGCGGCGCGATAGCCGCACTGGCCCGCGACATCAGGCGCGCGGACAACGCTCCTGACTGTCGCTCGTTCTCCGGCACATGTGCTTCCTGCACGGCGGTGATGAGCGACTGCTCGAGCTGTGGCGCGCACTCTTCCACGTACAGCGCGAACCGCTCATCGCCGGCGCGTTTCATGAGCGGCAGCACGAGTCCGCGAACGAACGCGGTCGCGATCAGGGTGTAGCCGACCAGCCGCGCCATAATCGGGGCTCGACCGTCACCGGTGAACAGCGTGAGCACGAGTATGGTGGCCAGCACGGCCAGTAACACGGCCGCGCCGATCCAGACCAGCGACTCGAGGATAACGCGCTGACGCCACTGACGGCGCAGCAGGCCGAGGGTGGCGAGAAGTTGACGGTCGGGACTCATGTGGAACTCCGGTCGGAAGCGGACGCGGACGAAGACACGGACGAAGACGACGGTATCACAGGACGGACGCGTCTGGCCACGGCGCGCCATCCGCGCGTGGCCATGATCGTTTCAGCCACCAGCGCCAGCGCGACGATGACCAACAGTACACGCCACGGATTCTGGCGTCGCTCTAGCTCGACCGTCGTGGGCGGCGCGTTCGACGCCATCGTACCGGGCTCGGCGTCTCGAACACCGAGCAATAGTTCAGTGGTATCCATGGGGGTCAGTTCGGATTCGCTGGCCGGGGCATTGGCCGCGACCCGACCCACGGCGGCACCGGTCGCACTCACCGCAAATGCTTCGTACAGACCGGCGTCCGCGAGCGGAACGGCGCTGCCCAGCGAGTCCGCTTGTGGACGGAGCAACGAACCATTCGGAGCGCGCACGACGGGGTCCTTTACCGACGCTGCCAGCGACCAGCTCTCGCTCGTGGAACGCCAGAGCGGGACCGCATCGCGTCCCGATGTATGCAGCACGAGCTGCCGCACGAAGGGCAGGAACGCCGGTTGGAGCGGGAAATCGCTGCGCTGTGCATCCAGCGGTACCGCGAGTACCACGAGACGTCCTTCGCCGATGCGCTGTTCGAGCACGGCGGGAAGTCCATCGTCGAAGCGTGCCAGCACATCGACCGCGCCGGCAATGTCGACGCGCGGATAACGCAGGAAGCGAACGGCGCTCAGGGCGTCGGGCACTTCGCGAAACGGCGTGAACAACGGATGTTCAATGCGCACGTCGCGTAGTGTGCCACCACGATCGGCCAGTCGATCGGCCAGGCCGCTCATGCGCACGCGCAGCAGCGGCAAGTTGTCGCCACGCTGCGCCGCCAGTCGCGAACCGGCCGCGATCACCACGCCACCGCCTTTGGTCATGTGGTCTTGCAACGCGGCCACCGATGACGCCGATGGCAACATATCCCAGAAGAGCACAAGGCTGGTGCGAGCCAGGGCTTCGCGGCTGACCGGCGCCGATGCGAGGCGGTCGATCTGAATGGCGGGCGCGCCACCGATGGCCAGGGCACGCTCGAGAAACAGTGCTTCACTGGCCGCCCCTTCCGATGGCATCACCAGCGCCACGCGCACGGCATCGTCGCGCGGTACCACGGCGTACAGCGTATCGTCGGCCACCAGCGCATCGGCCTCCAGCGACACCAGCAGCGCCACCGCATCATCGGGCGCCGGCACGGGCGCGAACGTGACCACCGTTTCGCCGTCGGGCTGCAGCGACACCTCACTGGTCGTGGCGTCGCGACCGTTCACGGTGAGGCGTGCCTTCACCTTGCGCGCGGCCGGCAGTTCGTGCGACTGCACGCGCGCTTTGACCGCCAGCAGCGACCGCGTGCCTTCCACGACGCGACGCGCTTCGATCACGCGCACCGCACTGTTGGCACGTTCGGCGGCACCCACCGGAATACTGCGCAACTTCACACCGGCGGGCAGGTCGATCCCCGCAATGCCGGCCGCGCCTGCCCGTTGCAAGTCGGAAATCACGACGATCTCGGCCGCCGCAAATGGCGCATCGAGCAGCATCTGTCGCGCGGTGCGCAAGGCCGGCGCGAGCCGTGTGCCGCGGGCGAGCGGCTTGAGTGTGGAGACGGCCGCCATCGCCTGCGACTTGTCGTCGCTGAGACGCTGCAGCACCTCGGAAGCGTCGTCATACGCCACCACGCCGATGCGATCGCCGGCGCCGAGTGCGTTCACGACCGCACGCGCCGAGTCGAGGGCCCGCGGCCACACGCCTTGGTATCCCATGCTGAGCGAGCGATCGACCACCAGCACTACGGCACGCCGTCGCGTCTCACCGCCGGCAGCGGCGCGGTCGGTGAGCACGGGGCGCGCGAACGCGAACACCAGTGCCGCCACCGCCAGCGCGCGCAGCAGCAGCAGCGGCCAGTCGGTGATGCGCTGCCGCTGCGATGTACGGATGGGCAGCTGCTCGAGGAACATCAGCGACGGGAACCGGAACGGACGGTCCTTGTCGCGATGCCGCAAATGCATCAGCAACGGGATCGCCAATGCGGCGAGACCGGCCAGAAATGCAGGAACGAGGAATCCGATGCCCATGAGCGAATAACTCGGTTAGTCGATCGCTAGCGTACCCGACTGCGCGAAAGTCGCGCGTCGAGGTACGCATGGAGTGCTCGGTCGAGCGGTTCGCTCGTGTCGAGGCGCACGTAGTCGGCACCGGCGCTGGTGAAGCGCTCCTGGAGTGCCGCGTGATGTGCGGTGATCAACGTCTGGTACTTGTCGCGCAGTTCGCCCGGGCGTAGCGGCAACAACGCACCGCTTTCGGCGTCTTCGAAGGTGGCCGGCATGTCGCCCGGCAGTTGCTTCTCAGCGGGGTCCACGACGTGAAACACGATCACGTCGTGGCCGCCCATACGCAGCGCCGCCACCGCGCGGCCCAGCGCTTCCGGCTGTTCATAGCAGTCGGTGACGAGCACCACAATGCCGGTGCGCGTGGTGAGATGGCCGATGCGTCCAATGGAGTGCACCAATCGGCTCGGGCCCGACGCTTTCGCGCGCGACAGGGTATGCAGTAGCAGCTGAAGATGACGCACCGAGGGCGGCACCACGTCTACCAGCTCTTCCTTGAACGTGGCCAGACCGATGCGATCACCCTGTGACTTCGACAACCATGCCAGCGACGCTACGAGAAAGCGCGCGTAGTCGAACTTGGTGACGGCGCCGCTGCCGAAGTCCATGGAGCCCGACGCGTCGAGCGCGAAGATCACGCCGGCGTTGGTATCCGCATCATACTCCTTGATGTAGAACCGGTCGGTGCGTCCGTACACGCGCCAGTCGATGCGACGCAGGTCGTCACCGGGCTGGTACGAGCGATGCTCCGCAAAATCCAGCGACGATCCTTTCCGCAGCGATCGATGCTGGCCGTGCATGAAACCGTCCACGACCGTGCGCGCCAGCAGCGCGAGGTCGGAGATGCGCGCCAGCATGGCGGGATCGAGAAAGGACGCGGGAGCGGTCGCCACGAATCGCTCAGAGCGACGAGCGGGGAAGCGGCACGCTCTCGAGCAGACGCCCGATGAGCGAATCAGTGGAGACCTTCTCCGACTGCGCCGTGAAGTTCACCAGCACGCGATGCCGCAGCACGGGACGTGCGAGCGCCCGCACGTCTTCGAAGCTGGCACTGGCGCGCCCCTGCAGCAGCGCCCGCGCCTTGGCGCCAAGCACCAACGCCTGCGCCGCGCGCACCGACGCGCCGTACGACACGAACTGCTTCACATAATCCGGGGCACCGTCGCCGGGGCGCGAGGTGCGCACCAGCTTTACGGCATAGCGTGTGACGGCGTCGGCGATCGGCAGGCGACGCACCACGCGCTGATACGCCAGAATCTCCTCCTTCGACACCACCGGCTGCACCGCCTCCGGCGGCAGCGATGTGGTCGACTTCACCACGGCCACTTCGTCTTCTTCCGGGAGGTAGTCCAGCAAGATTTCAAGCATGAAGCGATCGAGCTGCGCTTCCGGCAGCGGATACGTGCCTTCGAGTTCGATCGGATTCTGCGTGGCGAACACGAAGAACGGCTTGTCGAGTTCGTAGGTGCGCCCCTGTACGGTCACGCGACGTTCCTGCATCGCTTCGAGCAGGGCGGCTTGTGTCTTGGGCGGCGTGCGGTTGATCTCGTCGGCCAGCAACACGTTGGTAAACACCGGACCCGGCATGAACGCGAGACGACGCTGGCCCGTGGCCGGATCGTCCTGAATGACGTCGGTACCGGTCACGTCGCTGGGCATGAGGTCGGGTGTGAACTGAATGCGCGAGAACTTGAGATCGAGCGCACGCGCCAGCGTCGAGATCAACAGGGTTTTGGCGAGACCGGGAACGCCTACCAACAGACAATTGCCGCCGGCGAAGAGCGCGATCAGCGCCTGCTCCACCACGACATCCTGCCCGACGATGACTTTGCGGAGTTCGGTCGCGATGCGTTGACCGGCGCCCTGCAGGCGGTCGGCAAGAGCGCCGTCATCGAGACGGTCGAGTTCAGACGTAGAAGGGGCCGGAGCGGTCAACTGATTCCTCGGGGGCTAGCGGGTCAACGCGTAGATGATGTAGTTCACGCCGAGCTTGTACGCTTCGTTCGACATGTCGAGCGGGAACATCCCCGTGTCGGAGAACTCCCAGTACTCGGACAGGTCGTTGTTGTAATTCACGATCGCCAGCATGCGCTTCTTCGGATCATTCTCCTCGAACACTCCGTAAAACACCGACTTCATGCCTCGGTAAATCGGATGATCGTACTCGAGACTCTTGATGCGGTAGAACGAGTCGAAAATCGGATGGGACAGATCCAGTTCGATGGGCCGCAGGTTCGGCAGCACCTTCTTCATCTGGCTCTCGAAGTTGAACCAGTGCTCGCCGGCGAAGTCATCGAAAATGATGAAGCCGCCTTTGGCGAGATAGTTCCGCAGCCCCAGCGCCTCGGCGTCCGACGGCCGCCAGAAGCCGGCCTCTGCCATGTAGGCGATGGGGTACTTGCCGAGCTGTGGATCGTCGAGCGTGAGGATGTTGCTGGCATCGATCCGCACACGACTGGTCGAGAGCTCACTCACGATCTTCGTGAAGTGGCGCTCCCCGCGCGGATAGTCGTGACTCCACGGGATGTCGCGACCGCCACGGAAGCCGCCGCCGCCGAAGTCCGGCAGCTGGTACTTCACGCGTACAAAGGTCAAGCGTCCGTCGTACGGCACGTTCGGCAAAAACTCGGGCGAGCCGCGCCGCTGAGCCTGCGCCGACTCCATGGGAGCCAACGATGCCAGCAGCAGTGTGCCGAGCAGCAGTGTGCCGAGCAGCAGTGCGCGAGTGAGTGATCTCATCTTCCGCGAAGCTCCAATAGCAGGGTTTGTGCCTTTTCGAACGACGGCGCCTCTTCGAGTACCTGCAGCAGTTCGCGACGGGCACCGGCAACATCACCGGCGTCGCGCAACGCGCGCGCCAGTTCGTAGCGCGCATCGAGCAGGTCGGTGGGGGCCATGGCCACGATCGCACGACGTTCCAGCACGGAGCGGACGTGATCCCCCTGCGAGGAAGCCAGAACGGCCAGGCGCGTGTGCACGGTGGGGTCGTACGGCCAGATCCAGTTGAGTCGGTCGAGCGCACGCATCGCGCCGGCCTTGTCGCCGCGTTTCTCACGAAGGTCGGCCTCCATCAGGTTGGCTTCCCACGCCGTTTCGTTACGACTGGTCACGTGTTCCAACATCGTGAGTGCGCGCGTGGTGTCACCGGCCGCTCGTGCCATCTCGGCGAGATACCATGTCGGCCCGTCGTCGCCGCCGTACTCCGGGAACATATCGCGTGCCTCTTCGAACAGTGCGCGTGCGGCATCACGGTCCGTCCGCATCTTCGACGCGGCTTCGCGCATGGTCGACACGAACTTGCCACCGCTGCTGTCGTTCGGCGACGTACCACGCACCGCACTGATCGCCTGCGCGAACTTGCGCTGCGTGTACGCCTCGAACTCGGCGTCGATCTGCGCCGGCGTTTTGCCCAGCACCTTCTGAAACACGCCGGGCGTATCCATACCGTCGCGATATGCCGTCAGCATGGCCGGCAAGGCGGCCGCACCGCGCGACGCTTCCACCATCTCGCAGAACAACGACGCTTGGTAGTAGCTGAACTGCGTCTCCTCGGGGAACCGCGGCCTGAGAAAGCCGTCGCTGAGTTGGCTGATGGGGCGCAGTTTGCCGTTGGCCATCGCGACCACGTACGACACCGTGGCGTCGGCGCCCCAGCCACGTCCCACGCGCCGTTCTTCAAGCACGGACAGTCCTTCCGATAGCCAGCGCGGCACGCGATGGTCCGACGCACCCAGCGTGAAGGCGTGCGTGAGCTCGTGCCACGCGGTCGAGCCCCAGTTGAAATCACCCTTCGCGCGACCGTTCGGTGTATCCATTGCCAGTAGGCTGCCGAAGCTCACGCCCAGCGCACCAAGGCCGGCGAGGCCCACCGTGCGCACCGAAAAGTCGGCGTGGTAGCGATAGAACTCGAGCCGGATCGGGGTGGGTGGCCTGTAACCGTACCGTATGGCCAGCGAATCATACGCTTGCTCCAGTAACGGCACGATGTACAGCGCCAGCAGATCGGCCTCTTCGGGCGGCGCCACCACGCGGAACCGTCCGCGGTCGATCGTGCGGAACGTCTTCATCTTGTCGAGCAGGTCGAGCGTGTTCTTGTGCCACAGGTTGAACGGGTCGAGCGCGAACGCGCGCTCCAGCGCTGCCCGACCGGCATCCATCTGCCCGACGCGTAGCTGGTTCGTCCCCAGCACCCCGTATGCCGGGACATACAACGAGTCGTAGCCGACGGCCCGCTGCGCCAGCGTGACCGCCTCGCGGTACCGACGCTGCCGCACCGAGGCTTCTGCGAGCTCTGTGTAGAACACGGCAGGCGCCGGCTGCAACGCCGTCACGGCAGCCAGCGCCTTCCGGAACGTGGCGCTGTCGCCATTCAGGAACGCCATCGACCCCAACACCGACCAGCCTGCGGCACTCGATGCATCGGCGTCGATCGCCCGCTGCGCATATACTGTTGCCGAGTCGTACGCTTCGGCGTCCCGGTGCATCTTCGCCACGAACGCGAGGGCGTCGGTGAAGCGCGGATCGCTGGCGATGCTGCGACGCGCCGTGGTCATCGGATTGCCCGTACCCTCGAATTCCTCTACCCGCGCCAGCGCCAGTAACGCCTTGGCGTCGGTGGGCGAGCGACGCAGGATCCCTTCAAAGGACGATCGCGCATCGGGCGCGTTGTACTTCTCGAGGAACAGCTCACCGGCCCGTTGCTGCGCGCTGAGGTTGTTGGAGTCGGCGGCGGTGGCGCGATCGAACGCGGCGAGTGCCGACCGCACCGCTTGGGCATTGCCGACGCCCAGCAGCACGAAGGCGCGGCCGGCCGACAGGTGCTCGTCGCTGTTCCGGGCGCCGCCCTGTTCGTACGCAACCGTAATGCGCGCGGCGCGCTGGGTGGCATCACGACGGTCACCGCGACGGGCCGACGTTTCCGCCGCCGTGATCTCGGCGGCCCATCGATCGGGACCGGGCACACGTGGTATCGCTGCGGCCGCTGGTTGCGCCGCCGCACGGTCCTGCCCGCAGGCCATCATCGGCGTGAGCGCCATCGGCGTGAGCGCCGATACGGTTGACCACATCCAGGCCGAACGCCGCAACGCGAAACGTCTCATGACCCACCTCCCGCCGCACGAATCGCTTTCGTTTTCTCCGCCAGCGCGAGCAGCAGTCGCTCGAGTTCCGCGTCGTACGCCTCGGCGGTCATTGTCGCCTTCCTGGTGCGCAGCGACGCCACTTCCGACTCGAGCGCCTGACGTTCGGCCAGCAGCGCGGCGATGCGCGGGTCGGCCGAGGCGGCGGTCTTGCCGAACGCCAAGCGCGACGCCAGCAACGAGTCGCTGATCAACGCGTGCTCGGTCTGCATGCGATTCGAGCTGGTGTACACCTTGCCCACTTCGGTGCGGGCGAAGCGGAACACTTCGAACACGGACAGACGCCCGTCCTTGTCGGCGTCGGCGGCATCGAGCCCAAGCGCCCCGGCGAAGTACTGCAGAAACACCGACTCGTTGCGCTCGTTGGAGGTCTTGGTCGCCGTCACCACCACGCGATTCGCCGCCTTGAGCACAGGCACGAAATCACCGCTGCCGGTGGCGGCATTCACGAATACCACCTGCTGTTTGCTGAAACCAGCCAGCCACGACGCATACTCGGCTGCGGTGGCATCGGGACCCGGCAAGTTCACTTTCGATTGCGCGCCCTCGCCGCTGCCGTGGCCCATGAGCATCACGAACAGCACATCGCCAGGCTGTACGCGCGACGACAACCGAAGAAACGCCTGCGCGATGTTCTCGCGTGTAGAGCGCCCCGACGACAACGCGGTACGTGTGGAGTCTTCGGTGAGCACGATCAGGCTGGAATCACTCACGCCCCAACGGTTCACGGCTGCATGGCGGGCCGACTGGGTGGCTGTTTCGAAGGCGCGCTTGAACTGCGGCGCTCCCGACAGGCCGACCACCAGCAGCACATGCGTGCGCTGCGCACTCAGCGGCAGCGCGACCACCATCGCCAGCGCCCCGTGCAGCACCAACGTCCGCAAAGTCCGAGCAACCCGACGGCTCATGCGAGACCCCTCCACCGGCGATAACTCCACTCCGCGCCGAGCAGCAGCGCCACC
>Ga0105049_10006614_pt1 | contig 13492 bp, 8 predicted proteins | sample MAT06_FD_78087 | JGI IMG/M metagenome (GOLD analysis project Ga0105049, IMG submission 78087) | Freshwater microbial communities from Lake Fryxell liftoff mats and glacier meltwater in Antarctica - MAT-06 | ecosystem: Environmental > Aquatic > Freshwater > Ice > Liftoff microbial mat | place...
GAGGCCAAGGCCCACGTCGATGAAGGATTCGGCGTCACCAACACCCGCACCGAACACATCAAGTTGTACGACTCGCAGGCCGTGCTGCAGGCCTCGGTCTATCTCAGCATGTACAAAGTCGATGTCACCCTCAGCGGCTGGAACGAGGCCGGGGAATCCATCAAGTTCGCCACCTGGTACACCGACACCCGCCAAGGCTGGCGCAAGGCCTTCGCCCACGAATATGGCCACGTCGCCACGTGGGAACTGGGTCCTGAGGCCAAGAAGATCGCATGGTGGGTCGCGGAGGGTGCCGCCGAACTCGCGGCCGAGAACATGCCGCCCGACTCGCGTGATTTCATCGACCGCTGGGCCGTGCGTGCATGGAAGGAGAACACCCTCGCCAAATGGGAAGACCTGACCGACTACCGCACAGTGCCCTTCGACCTGCGCATGCACCCCTACCGCCAAGGCCACGCCTTCATGGCGTTTATCTCGGAGAAGGGCGGGCGCGAACAACGCAACGCCTGGCTCGCGGCCCTGTGTCACGGCAAAACCCTAGATGAAGCGTCGCAGGAAGTCTTTCAGGTCAACTTTGCCAAACTCGATACCCAGTTCCGGGATTCCCTTGCCGCCAAAGCGGGCGAGAAGCCCGAGCCCGACGAGAATGCCGACGCTGTTCAAGGGCCCGTCCCGGCGGATGCCGCTCTTCAGGGCATCGAATCGACCATACTCGCCATGGAGGCCGCCGTCCTCGACGCCGACGTCGATGCCTACATGTCGCGCATCGTCGACGACGACAGTGAGTTCTGGCACGAGCAGAAGTATTTCGCGAACGACCTCACCCGCTTCAAGCCTGAGGAGTTCGACCTCGCCATCGAGAACGCCCGGAGCGAGGGCGACAACGACCGCGTCGTCACCGCCAAACTTTCGATGTCGTGGAAGATCCCGGATCGCGCAGCGCGAACCATGGTGCACGATGTTACCTTCCGCCGCACCGACCTAGGCTGGAAGTACGCCGGCGAGGTGTGGGCCAACCATCAGGGTCCGGGCGTTTTGGTGCTTCATCCCAAGGGGTTTGATGACGTTGCCGCCGAAGCCGTGGAGTCGTTTAGCGAAGTCCGCGGCCGTGTCGAGGAAGCCTTTGAACTCAACGAGACCGACTTCCCGAAGCACATCCAGAAGATCAAGATCTACGGTTCGATGAAGCACTTGCAGGCGTCCATCTGTCTTTCGTACGAAGACGGCTTGGGCGGCTGGAACGAACCCAACGAATCCATCAAACTGCTCGCGGGCCGCAACAGCGCTTCCAAGGGCTCCCTCAAGACCGTTCTCAGTCACGAATACGGTCACAACTGCACCTTTCAGTTGGGGCCAAAGGCCAACGAGATGCCTTGGTGGGTCTTGGAAGGCGTTGCGGAACTCTGTGCCGAGAATGTCGCCGGTGCCCGGGCCCCCGATCGACGGGTCGAATCGTGGGCCCGCCGCGGCCAACTCGCGGACTGGGCCGACCTGGCCGATTTTCACAATATGAAGCCCGGCCTTTCCGGCAAGGTGTACACGCAAGGCCACCACATGATGAAGTACATCAGCGAAGAAGTTGGGCGAGAGGGCCGCAACCGATGGATGCGGCTGCAATCGAACGGAAAAACCATGGACGAAGCCACGCAAGAAGTCTTCGGCTTCGACTTCGCGGCCTTGGACGCCCAATGGCGGGGCACCTTGCCGCCGTCGGAGCCGGCGGAGGAGCCCGCGGACAAGGAACCGGCGCAAGACTCGGCCGGAACGTGATGCGGCTGGACTGAACGAATCGGCCGGCGCACGCTTCGCGGAGCGGCCGACGCCGTCAAACGAAAAACCCCCGCGGCGTTTCGTCGCCGCGGGGGGTCGGAGTTCTGTCGTTGAGCCACCGGGTGGTTTTGCTTAAAAGTGGCTCAGCCCACCACGTGATTCAGCGTTTCGGCTGGTTCAGCAGCCGCCCGCCTCGAACCGGCCGAAGAAGACGTTGATGTCGTCCGAATCGACGTCGTCATCGCCGTCCTGATCACCGCAAGAGTCGCCGCCTTCAAAGTTGCTGAAAAAGGTGTTGATGTCGTCAGAGTCGACGTCGTCGTCACCGTCCTGATCGGCCTGGCATCCGAAGGTTTCCCAAGGGCAGCCGCCCACGGGCGGGCACTCGTCGGACGTCCAGTTGGCCCGGCCTTCGGTCGTTTCGTAGAAGATGGCGTTCAGGTCCGGGCAGTTGGTGCCCACCACCGCGATTTCGATGGGATCATTGAAGTATCCACCGGGAGGGGCGCCGAGCGTGTCGGTCGCGTAGGAGCAGCCGCACAGGCGGAAGAGGGAATCGGGCGTGAAGCCGTCGGCAAGGCCGCGAGCGTCGGAGACGTCCGGGCCGCCAAACTGCGTGGCATACTGGAATCCGAGGCCGTCAGCCACGTCACCTTCGCGAGCGCCGATGGCGTCGACAACACGCCTCCAAGGCGTGATGTCCAGAACACCGTCGTTGACGCCGGTATCAAGATCCTGACCGACCGCCCCCGTGAATCCTTCGACGATCAGGTAGGTGTTTGCGCCGTTCTCGATGTCAGGAGCAAAGTCCTGGCCATAAACGACGGTCAACGGGTCAAAGCCCTCGAGCGGAACGTTGTTGGCGTTGTCCTTCCAAAGGAAGAGGCGGTTGGCACCCGTTGCCCTTCCGCTGAGGCTCAAAACCTGATCAATGGTGCCCGCGGGGCCGGCTCCGTTGCCGTTGTCGTCGCCTTCGATGACGAGGATGGTCAGGCCGGTCATATCAAAGTTAGGGGCATCGCTCAAGAGTTCGAGCCATTCGAAGCCCTGATCGCCACCCGGCGGGTTTGCAAGGGTTTCGTTGATCCGAACCTGAGCCGATGCGCTGGCCACAAGGCCGGCTACCGCCGCGAAGCCGAAAAGGAACTTACGCATGATCAAATCTCCTCTTGACGTTCAACCCGCGAGTTTCGCCGCCGCAATTGCACTGCGACACTCGGCGTAACCCGCCTCACAATCCGCGGGCGTCGGCCAACAAAGTCCGGGCCCGATCTCTCCAAAGTTTCAATCTATTTAGCCTGAAAGAGTTCAACCCAAAATCAGAAGTTCACGCCGGCCTTGGTCAGCCAGCCGCCGTACACCTTGCCCTCGAGTTCGTCGTACACGGCCGTCCGCATCCCTGCGATGAAACCCGCCGAGGCCGACCACATGCCGTCACGCTTGACGCCGTCGGAAAAGAGCATCACGTGTCCGTCCGCGAACATCAACTGACCGTAAAAACGGTCGTGCCTGCGGGCTTCGTCATCAATCCGTGGCCCCCTGCCGTGGGCAGGCCCCATATCGTCAAAATCCTGTCGCCCCCAGCCCGCTCCGCCATAGCCGGGGAGCCTTCCCTCGCGATACGGTCCATCGGTCAGCACCTTCGCGCCGATCAGTTGGTCACCTTTGTAGTAGACAAAGTTGGCTTCATCGACGGTCGTTTCATAGGTCCCGTCTCCCATGAGCAGAACTTTGCTCGGTGTGCTCGTGATGCCGATGGATTTTTCGTTCAGGGGACCCTTTAGAAAAGCACGGTCCTTGACGTTGACGGCGATGTTGCGCGGGTCTAGGACATCCGTGTGGGCCATCTGCCAGTTCTGGCAGTAATTGGTGTTATACCCCGCATCGATCAACTGATTCACTTCTTGGTTGTCAAAGGGTCGGTACGCATCGCCGCTCGAAAGCCGGCCCTGGCTCAGGGATTGTGTCGCTTGAGCAGGGCTGCTCGGGCACATCAGTTTGCCCGGAAGGGCGTATTCCCCGTTCACGAAATCCGCTACCCAGCCGGTTGTGTCGATCGGGCCATACCCCTCGGTCCGCTCATTATCCCACGAACCGGAGGAGAGGTACCCCTTCTGGGCATTCGAGTACGAAAGCGCAGCCACCCCCAACTGTCGGAGGTTGCTCGCGCACTTGGTCGTCCGACCCGTCTCTCGGGCGGTGCCCAGGGCAGGCAGCAAAATCCCAACTAAGAGCGCGATCACTGCGATCACCACAAGAAGTTCAATGAGCGTAAACCCACGCCCCAAAGTTCGATCGGTCGTGCCTGTTCGCATGCGCTGACAGCCTCCCAAAAGTTCAGATTCCTCAGAAAAGTGAGGTGCTGAACCGTAGAGCAACGCGCGTTTTGTGGCGTTCAGGCCGCGTGTTGATTGTATTAAGAAACGATCAAGATTGACCGTCAGCGGGACGTAAGCGCCTGGGGCTTGGCCGGTGTAAGTTTTTGTGGACCATTTAGATGCGATGAAGACGAGGGCCGATCGCCTCAGAGCGTCTTACTGAGAATCGCCGACCGGTAGTTCGTGTACGGCCACTGCCAGAACTCGATGAACCGATACCCTCGCTTTAAGTAAAATTCCATCAAAGCAGAATCCGGCTCAGCCATGCTCAGACCCAGTTCCCGCGCCCCGCATTCGCTCGCCCGTTGCTCAGCCTTCTCGAGCAGCAGCCGACCCATCCCCCGTCCCTGAATGTCCGGATCAACCGCAAACTGCGAGAAGGAATCCACAAACGAATTCTGAAACCAAGGAGGGCCTTGGTCGGCCTCCTCCTCGTGAAACAGAATGATCCCGACGATCCGCTCGCCAATGTGGTGCGCGGCATCGCGCTCCACCGCCAAGTAGCACTCGCCCGCGTAACACCGCCGCCGCGTCGTCTCGTCGTCCTGCCGACCCGCCAAAGGCTGCAGCCCCATCTTCACCTGCCCCGCATACGCGCGGTGCAGCAAACCCGTGATCTCGGGGATCGAGTCGCGGTGCGAAAGCAGTCGGATGCTGATCGGTGTTGCGTCGGCGGGCATGAGAGGGTCGATGGTATGGGAACCGGCGGAAGGACAGCGAGGAGAGCACCTTCGGCCCGTTCCCTCGACCGTCATCCGACGCCGTCTCTCTATCTATCGTTCCGAATCGCCCCGCCGTGGTACGTCCGCTCCAGTCCGTCCGAGATCCAACCCTTCCCCACCATGCCGCCCACCAACAGCACCCAGATCCGCGTCCGCTATTGCGAGTGCGACCCCATGGGTGTCGCCCACCACGCTTCATACATCCCGTGGCTTGAAATCGGTCGGACCGAACTCCTTCGCGCCAGCGGTCAAACCTATCGAGACCTTGAAGATCAGGGTCTCCTCCTCGTGATCGTCAAACTCGAAGTCCGTTACCGCCGGCCCGTTCGCTATGACGACATCGTCGAAATCCGCACGAACTGGTCCGGAGGCGGCCGGGTCAAGATCGAGCACGCCTACTCCGTCGCCATTCTCGAGACGGCCGGCACACCCGCCGACCACGTCGCGGCGACCGCCACATCGACGCTAGGGGCGATCGGCCGCGATGGAAAGATCCGCGAACTGCCCTCTCACTTGGTCTGGCCGCTTCCGCCCAACGCCGGATGACCCTCCAGAATCTGACGCGATGTCCCGAAAACGCGCACCATTTCGGTCGATGGGCAGAATTTTTGCATCGAAACCCCGCCGCATCGTGTAATCTGCTTATGGCCCCGCGAATTCCTGCTTTGGGTACCTTCCGGGCCACGCCGATTACACTTTCGTCGCGCTCCATTTCCTGCCTCGGTTCCCCCGAAAGCACCCCATGCTTCCCATCCTCGCTTTCGCCATCCTTCTCGGTTTCAGCAGCCCCGAAGCCGAGCCCGTCACCACGGTGCGCATCGGCGAAACCCGAATGATCGCCGTCCCTGCGGGCGGCATCGCCGCACTCCCCTCCACCATCGATCTCAAAGCCCCTGTAGCCGCGGCTTTCGAGATTGTCGGGCCGGCCCTCCGCTCCATACCCGCCGATCGCATCTTTGTGCGGGTGCGCGGCATCACAACCGGTACCTCGGTTCTCTCAGTCGCCGGTTCCAACACAGTCATCAATGTCGTCACGGCGGACAGCGCTGCACCTCCGCCCGCCTGTTTCGCACCCAGTCATGGCGCCACCTTCTGGGGTTCCATTGCGGTCGGTGTCGAAGCGACGGACGCCGTTGGTCTGGCGGGCGTTGAACTCGAGGTCACCGCTCTTGGCACCAAAGAGCCCATGATTCTGAAATCGGCGACCTTGTCTGCGAAAGGTTGGGGGCCGCTCCGCACGGCGACGTTTAACCTTGACGCAGATGTGATTGCTGCGGACGCATGCACGCTCGTCCCGGTTTCAGTCGGTGCCGATGGGTCGCGCACGCCCGGGGCGGCCATCCTGCTCAACGTCGTTCGACCCACCGATGCCGGGCTCACCGTGCTCGAGGCCGAGACACGCTACACCGTTGACCGTCCCAAGCGTTTCGCGGACACGCGCCTCTCGGTCGGCATGGACGACGCCGCGAGTGGGAAGAGATTCCTCGCCAACTATTCCGCCGAACCGGCGATGTGCGCTCCGCTTGTGGTGGAAAGCCCGGGCTGGTACCAGGTCATCGGTACGTTCGGCGGTTCGAGCGCGGCGGGCACATTGCCCACGGTCTCGCTCGTGGTCGATGGAGCGCAATACGGCGTCACCAACACCCGCATCGTGCGCGAGGCTTGGCACCGCGTGCCGCTGGGTGTGCCCGTGCTCCTCGAAAAAGGCGAGCGCGTCCTCACGCCTTACTTCGAGACCGATTTTTACGTCGAACGCCTCGCCGATCGGAATCTCAAGATTGATCGCATTGAACTTGTCCGCGTGCGCGACGGAGCAGCATCGGATGTCCCTTCCGACGACGGCGGCATGATGTCCGGCGGCAGCATGACCGGCGGCACGATGGGCGGCATGACTGGCGGGTCCGGTGGGGCCGGCAACGCTGTTGACGATGCTTGGGGGCAGGCCGCAGCCCCGCTGCGGATCGCCTTTGAAACCCCCATCTACGGCCAGACCGTGCCCGGTGATGTGCGTATTTCCGGGCGTCTCTGGTGGCCCGACATTGAGTCGCCCCAAGCCGCCGCGCCGGTCGTTTCTTTGTTTATCAACGGTCAAGAGCACTCACGACAGTGGTCGGCCGCTCCCATCTTCGAGCCCGATTCCGGCGCATGGCAGCAGGGGCGGAACACCGTTCAACTGGTCGGCCGAACCGCCGACGGCGCTGCCGCCTCCACCCCCGTCCAATTCGTCGATTGGTCGGGCCCGGTGGCTCCGACCGAGACGCCCCATTTCGTGCGGTTCGCCCCCCGCGACCCCGCTTGGACGCCCGCCTCCAAGGGTCTGCTCACGAAGATGGAGTGCGATGAGCGCTGCGCCTTTAGACTCAACAGCCCCGGGTCCATCGAAGCAACACTGCCCGATGACCTGACGGGTCGTTTCCAGATTCTGCTGCAAGCCAGCGGCGAGGCCTTCGAAGGCCCGCCCATCGCCAAGACCGCGCTGGTGGTCGGTGAGACGGTGACCGCCATCAAGGATGCGGAGATTCCGCACTGGATGGACGGGCATGAAGCCGGTGAAGTGACTCTTGAGGCCGGCCCCAAGTTGCTGCGGATCACATTCCTGAATGATCACCTTGAGACCGGCGTGGGGGACCGCAACCTCGTGGTCCAGTCGTTGGCGCTGCGTCGGCTGCCCACCGCCCCCGACACCACACCGCCCATCGTTCGCGTGCTCTACCCCGCGCCGAACGCCGCTTGGGAGGGGTTCATGGCGGACGCAGTGGTCATCGAGGCCGCCGACGACCGCACACTCGTGGAGGCCGAGTTGATCATCGATGGCGTGCAGACCGGGCTCTCTCGCTGGATGCCCCGCGAGTTCGGCCGCATCGTGCTGCCGATCATGGGCCGCACCATGGAGCCGGGACCCCACACGATCGCGGTGCGGGTGCGCGATGAAGCGGGCAACACCACCACCAGTTCCGATCAAACGTTTGAACGGCTGCCCGAAGCCTCCGCCCAGCCCACCCGCTATGAGCGGGCGGTCCACCTGCTCAACCGGTTTGCGTTCGGTCCGTCCGAGGCCGATCTCGCGGACCTGCTCGCCGAGGGCGAAGATCGGTGGCTCCGCACGCGTTTGACCGCCAGTACCGAGGAACCGGGCGACCTGGCGGCCCTCGGGCGTGGTCTGGCCTTCTACCGGAACCCGCGATCGGAGTACGAGGTGAAAGGCCGGGCGGTGCAACAGGCCATCGGGACCACCAACCCTGTGCGCATGCGGTTCACGTTCTGGGCCCAGAACCACTTTTCCACTTGGGTGAACAAGACCGAGGGCGAACGCAAGTGGGCCGAGCACGTTGCGTTCTCACGATTGGGTGTCGCTTCCTTCCCTGAGTTGCTCTTCGCGAGTGCTACCGGGCCCGCGATGCTGCGTTACCTCGATCAGGACACAAGTTTTGCGGGCGGCATCAACGAGAACTACGCCCGCGAGATCATGGAACTTCACACGCTGGGTGTGAACGCCGGGTATTCACAAGCCGATGTCACGGCGTTGGCCCACCTGCTGACCGGCTGGACATCCGCACAGATCGGTGATGGTCGCAGCGGCGGAGAGATCCGCCTGCACTCATTCCGCTTCGACCCCGCGCTCGCGGAAGGACGCGAAACCGAGCTCCTCGGAGTCACCTTCCCCAAGGCCGCCAGGGCGGACAGGTTTGATCGTGTCCGCGCGGCTCTCGAGTTGCTCGCGGCTCACCCCAAAGCCGCCGAGTTCGTCTGCGGAAAACTGGCATCGCATTACACCCAATCGCCCGCCAATGGCGTCCTGGTGGCAGATCTCGCCAAGGTGTTTGAGGCCACAGGGGGCGACATGCGCGATGTCCTTCTGGCATTGGCTTCGCACCCGCTCTTTTTCGCCGATCGCAAACCCCGGATGGCACACCCGCTCGACTACGCGCTCCGGTTGATCCGGGTCACCAAAGCCAATAACCCGTGGTCGGCCATCGATTTCCTGCAGAGGTCGGGTGCCGGCATGTTCGATCGTGCTACGCCCGACGGCTACCCCGAGGATGACGCCGACTACGCCGATTCCAACGCCATGGTGCAGCGCTGGGCGCTCGCGCACGACCTGCGGTGGCCCATCTCCAACCTCGCCTTTCCGAGGCTGCGATGGGGCAACGCCACCGAAGATGCACACTGGGCCCAGTACGTCATCGATTCGACCGCCATCCGCCTCACCGGCAACGTCCTCGGTGAAACCTCGAACACCGCCATGCTCACCGCGGCCCAGGCCACCGAAGGTTCGCCGCACGATCGCTGCCGGGCAATCGCCGAGTTAGTGGCCCAGATGCCGGAATGCAATCTCAAATGAACTCGTCAACCTGATCACGTACCGCTCGACCGCTGAACTCAAGGCCAACCATGAACCTGAACCGCCGCTTCTTCTTGCAATCCTCGGGCCTCCTCGCCGCGTACATCGGTGTTTCGCCCATGGAGGCCATTGCCAATGCCGGGTTGGTGGCGTCGCGAAAAGGCAAGACAGCAAAGGGCAAGACGCTGGTCGTCATCTTCCTGCGCGGCGGAGCCGACGGTCTCAACCTTGTGGTCCCCTTTGGCGACCCGCATTACCGCAAACTTCGCCCTTCGCTGGCGATCGGCGCTCCCGGCGCGGGCGACAATGCCGCGCTCGATCTCGACGGCACATTCGGCTTGCACCCCCGCCTGTCTTCGCTCAAACCGTTCTTTGACTCCAAGGTGATGGTTGCTGCCCACGCGGTCGGTTATTCCAAGAACACACGGTCGCACTTTGAAGAACAGGACGTCTGGGAAACCGGCGTCATCGGCAACACCGTCGGTTCGGATGGCTGGCTCAACCGGCATCTTTCGACCAGCGATGGGCACGGCCGCATCCGGGCGGTAGCCATCGGCGACACGCTCCCCAGAATCCTCCGGGGCAAAGCCCCCGCGTATGCCCTGCGGGGCGTCGAAGATCTCTCTCCGCCAGAGTCCGACGGCTTAGGGGCAGACAAAGTGAAAGCCGCCCTCGAACACGCCTATTGCACCCCCCTTCCCGGAGACCGCGACGCCGCCCGCGCCTTGCTGGCCGACACCGCAGGCAACACATTGGAAGCCATCGACGACCTTCGCGCGATCGCCGGCAAGAAGTACCGCCCGAAATCACCGTACCCCGAGACCGACCTTGGGCGCAGGCTCATGCAAGTGGCGCGGCTCATCCGGGCCGATGTCGGCCTGGAAGTCGCCGAAGTGGACTTTGGTGGGTGGGACACGCACAACGCGCAGGGTCGAGGCGCCGGCGGACAGTTTGGCGAATTGGCCGGCGAATTGGCCGCTGCTGTGGCAGCCTTCATGTCCGACATGGAAGACCGCATGGACGACGTGGTGGTCGCAACCCTGACAGACTTTGGCCGAACCGCCGCCGAGAACGGCACCGGCGGCACAGATCACGGTTGGGCCAACTGCATGCTGGTGGCGGGCGGAGCGGTCAAGCGGGCCGCGGAAGCCAGGGTCGCCGCAAGCCCGATCGTCACCAAGTGGCCGGGCTTGGGCCCCGATCAACTCCACGACAAACGCGATCTGCTGCACACAACGGATTTCCGCGACGTGCTCGCCGAACTCGTCCGGGTGCACTTGGGCAATGCCAACCTTGAAAAGGTCCTGCCCGCACACGACTTCAAGCCGGTCGGGCTGGTGGCCTAGCGCAAAAAGAAAGGACGGCCGCGTGTTTCCATGCAGCCGCCCGGAGAAAGAGAGAGTTCGTAAACGCCGCTGAAAAGTCGCCGCCCCGCCCGAAAGGGTCAGGTGAACATCAGGTCAGCAGCGCAGTGAGGTCTTTGAGGTTGGCGATCAGTGTCGTCCGCATTTCGTTGATCTTGGCGTCGGTGAGTTTCAGTTCGTCACGCACGGCCGCATCCACCGTCGTGTTTGCCAAGTCCTGGCGGAAGCCCTCTCCGGTGTCGGCCGCCAGGCGATCGGCAACATAGACGATGCACGAGAGCGTGCGGCTTTCGGACGCAAGTTCCATCGGTCGATGGTGGTATCCGGTGACGAGGGTGAAACTCTTGGGGAACTTCCACTTCTCGCAGAGCCCCGAGCCAAAGTCCTGATGAGTCGCCTCGTACACCGCGAGTTCCGCCTCCAGCATGTCGTTGGCCGGAACCCCCGCCGAGTCGGCCCCGACCCGACGGAATACCTCGATCAGTCTGTTGCGATCAAACTGCATCTCGACCATAAAACCGATGTCGTGGATCAAACCCGCGAGGAAAGCTTCATCGGAAAGCCCGAGTTTCAACGTGTTTGCAACCATCTTGGCGGCCGCGGCGGTAATGTTGCTGTGCGTCCAAAGGTCCTTGGCCGAAAAGTTGGTCGTCAGTTCGCCGCCTCGGAAAAGCTTTGACAGGCTCGCCGCGATCGCGATGTTCTTGACGGCGTTGAGGCCCAGCATCACGATGGCCCGGTTGATGGAGCCGATCTGCCCGGGCAGGCCGTAGAACGAGGAGTTCACGACCTTCAGGATCCGGCTGCAAAGGGCCGGATCGTTCGCGATAACCTTGTGCAGGTCCTGCGCGGTGCTCTTGGGGTCTTCCACGAGTTCCACGATCTTCATCGTGATCTCGGGCAATGTCGCGATGTGGCTGATCTCGCGGATCGCATTCGAGACAATCTGTTCGCGCTCTTGTGTCACCACGCCCATGTCGATGGCTCCCGCCGGAAAGATCGGATCGTCCGGTAGAGAGTCAATCGGCGGTTGGTGCGTCCGACTTTCGCCAGACCAAGCCGAACGGGCGGCTCAGTAGGAGTTCCGCTTGCGCAGAATGGCCGATTCGCCCGGTTCGGTCCGGGCCAACGCCGCCGCAATCCGCTTGCCCGCATGCCCGTCGCCATAAGGATGGCCCGCAACAGGAGCGGCTTGGGCGGCCGCAATGGCCCGCCGAATCGCGGCCTCGTCGGGGGTATCAATATGGATAACCGCCTCGGTGCGTTCCCGCCCCGCTTGACGTCGTCCGATATCCACCACAGGCACACCGAGGACGGCCGCTTCGATCAACCCGGCAGAGGAGTTGCCGATCAGGACGCCTTTGGTTGCCGCGAGGTATTTGAGCAGGCCGACGAATTGATCTCGCGGCAGGTGCTCGAGGGCCCGACCGCCCCACTCGCTGATCGCCTTGGCAATGCCGGTCCGGCCCGCATCGTGGTTGGGCGCCAACGCCAAGACATGGGCGCTTCCCATTGCGGCAAGGATCCGGGCGGCATCCGCTTCCTCAACCTCGGCTGAGCGGCCGATCGGGTGCATCAGGAAAATGGTGGTGGGGGAGCCGAGCGACTGGAAGTCGCTTGGCGGAAGGTTCGGCACATCGGCGAGGCCATCGACGGCCGGGCTTCCCACTTCGATCACCGTTTCCGCGCGTTCGCCCATGCGGCGAAGCCGATCGGCGGACTGGGCGGTGGCGGGAAAGTGAAGGTGAGCGAGTTTAGTGATGGCGTGCCGCATGGCCTCATCGGCGACGCCCTCCGCACGATCGCCGCCGTGGATGTGGGCGAGCGGAAACCCGCCGATGGAGGCTGCCGCGGCCGCCGCGAAGGCTTCGATTCGGTCGCCCAAGACCACGACCCAATCGGGCCGCAGTTTCTGGAACGTTCGACCGAAACGGGCGAGCCCTCGGGCGACGGATTCGACGTCTTCCTCGCGGCCGTGTTTGCCGGCAATCTGCATGGGCACGATGTCGGCGATCTTGAAATGGGCTTTGACTTCTCGGAACGTTTCGGCAGGCAAGATGAGGTGCGAGCCCGCTGCGATCACCGCGAGTTCGAGCGTGCCCTGCTGATGAATGGCGGTCATCACCGGGCGCAAGAGACCAAACTCGGCACGGCTGCCGGTCACGACCGCGATGCGACGTGGAGTGCCTTCCGCGCGGGGTTCACCGGAAGACGGGCGGATCGAGGGTTCGTTATCCCAGCCATCGCCGATCATGGTGAACGCCAGAAGAGGTGTGAGCAACGGGACATCGGATCATGGACTCAGGACAAGGTCGTCAGGAGTAAGCGGGGTATCGGCCGGGACGTAGCGTGCGAGGGTTCGCGTGAGCGTGTCATCGAGTTCGTAGGGTGGAATGCCGCTGCCGGGGCGTTTGATGGTGAGATCGGCTCGCGTGAGGGTTTGGCCGGCGTGGAGGTTGCGGGTGGTAGTGAGAGACTGCCGGGAGACGGTACGGACGTCCTGCTCGATGTGCAGAACCTCCTTGACAAAACTGAGTTGAACCCGACTTGCGGTCTCTTCCCTCGAAGCGTGCGCGAGATCGGCCAATTGGCGATAGTGGAGGAATCGGGCGGGTTCAAGCGATGCCCCGTGGTCGGGCCCAGGCGCTCTGCGGCTGTAAGTAAAATGCTTCTCAAGGATTTCGGCACCAAAGGTGACCGCGTGCCCGCCGCTTTCTTCGCTGTCCACGTGGTCGCTATAGCCGACCGGCCCGGAATACGCCGCACGGAGCGCCGTGATGCCGGAGTATGCCGCGAACTCGATAGGCGTGGGGTAACTGCTCACACACTGCAGAAGCGCGAGCCGCTCGTGCATCGGCCGCAGCCAGCCGACACAGCGTTTCACCTCGTCAAGCGTACTGGCGCCCGTGCTCACAA
>Ga0105049_10006616_pt1 | contig 13490 bp, 9 predicted proteins | sample MAT06_FD_78087 | JGI IMG/M metagenome (GOLD analysis project Ga0105049, IMG submission 78087) | Freshwater microbial communities from Lake Fryxell liftoff mats and glacier meltwater in Antarctica - MAT-06 | ecosystem: Environmental > Aquatic > Freshwater > Ice > Liftoff microbial mat | place...
AGACTTCAGACACAAGACTTCAGACTTCAGACACAAGACTTCAGACACGAGACACGAGACATAAGACACAAATTTCGTTTTTTCTAAAGGGGTTGTGTAAAGAGTGTAGTCCATAATTTTTCAAAAATATCAACCAAATAAAATATGGTTTTGTGCTTATTTGCCAGCGTTAATAAAATTTGTACCGACAATAATGACGGTTAATAAAACTAATATTCGGCAAAAGCATAAATAATTTTTTTAATAATTACTCTTTACACAACCCCGGATGACAAAAACTATTAGGGATTTTAACCCGGAAGGAGACACTAAAACACTAAAACACTAAAACACTAAAACAAGCAATTCCCACAAAATGGAAAAAATAATTTTTTCAATGTCGGGCGTCAACAAGACGTTCCCTCCCAGCAAACAGGTATTAAAAAATATCTGGTTATCCTTTTTTTATGGAGCAAAAATTGGTGTGTTGGGCCTAAATGGCTCCGGAAAATCCACGCTGCTGAAAATTATTGCTGGTCTTGACCAAAATTATGAAGGCAAAATTGAATTCGAAAAGCAATATAAAATTGGATATTTAGCCCAAGAGCCTCAAATGGACGAGACCAAAACGGTGCGGCAGATTGTGGAAGAAGGGGTGCAACCCATCGTGAACTTGCTAAAAGAAAATGAAGACATTGGCAATAAATTGGGAGAGGTGACCGACGACGATGAAATGATGCGGTTGATTGAACGCCAAGGGGAGGTACTCGAACAAATAGAACACCTCAACGGATGGGAAATAGACTACCGTTTAGATGTGTTCATGGATGCTCTCCGTTGCCCTGAAAATGACCGCCCGATAAATATCTGTTCTGGTGGAGAACGCCGCCGGGCAGCATTGGCTCGCCTGTTGTTGAGCCAGCCTGATATCCTGCTCTTGGACGAACCAACCAACCACTTAGATGCTGAATCGGTGGCCTGGTTGGAGCAATATTTACAAAATTTCCCGGGCACCGTCATCGCCGTTACGCACGATCGCTATTTCTTAGATAATGTAGCGGGTTGGATTCTGGAGCTCGACCGGGGAGAGGGTATTCCCTGGCAAGGCAATTATTCTTCCTGGTTGGATCAAAAAGCCAAACGATTGGCTCAAGAAGAGCGGCAGGACGACAAGCGCCGCAAACAATTGGAGCGCGAATTGGAGTGGGTGCGGATGTCGCCCAAAGCCCGCCAAAGCAAAGGCAAAGCCCGCTTGAGTGCTTACGAAAAAATGGCAGGCGAAGAAGGAAAAGAAAAAGAGGCAAAACTAGAACTTTGGATACCCAACGGCACGCGCCTCGGCGATAACGTGATTGAAGTAAAGAACGTAACCAAAGCCTTTGGCGACCGAATATTGTTTGAAAACCTCAACTTTACGATCCCCCCCAATGCAGTAGTGGGTATCATTGGCCCGAATGGGGTAGGTAAATCCACCTTATTCAAAATATTGACGGGCCGCGAAAAAGCTGATAGCGGTACGGTAACGGTTGGTGATACCGTAAAAATGAGTTACGTGGATCAGAGTCACGAAGGACTATTGCCGGAAAAAACTATTTATGAAATTATCTCGGAAGGTAATGATTTGATTACGGTGGGCAATACCTCAGTTAATGCCCGTGCCTATATCTCCCGATTCAATTTTGCCGGAGGCGATCAACAGAAAAAACTCGGTGTGTGCTCCGGTGGTGAGCGCAACCGCGTACACTTAGCCATGACGCTGAAAGAGGGCGGTAATGTGTTGCTTTTAGACGAACCTACCAATGATATTGACGTGAATACCCTGCGGGCCTTGGAAGATGCCCTCGACAATTTTGCCGGTTGCGCCCTCATTATCAGCCACGACCGCTGGTTTATTGACCGCTTGGCTACGCATATTTTAGCCTTTGAAGACGATGCCGAAGTAGTTTTCTTTGAAGGCAACTTCACCGATTATGAAGCGGCGAAACGAGCAAAGTTGGGAGATGTGGCCCCGCACCGCCCACGAGTAAAACACGTCATGTAGGACAGTTCACAGTAGGACAGTTGAAAGTCGGACAGTCCACAGTCGGACAGTTGACGGTCCACAGTCGGCCGTTATGTTGATTGATGATTATCTGATGTGCGATGGATAATGAAAATGGAAAAATTTATAATAAGTAGGTAAATAGAAATAATCGTAGTTTTGAATTTCACTAATTACCTTATTATCAAGGGTTTGTGAGACTGTGGACTGCCGACTATTGACTATGGACTACTTAAATAGCCAATCCATCAACCTGAAATAAAAAAATAGTGGGCTGCTCATCAATTGATGTAACCTCTTCAATTCATCCAGAACATCGAAAAATCTGTGTAATAATAAAAAATTGTTACGCGTTTTTATCTGTAAATGCATTCCCGCGCTATTAGTTCATCGCTTCCAGTATCCGTGCCGGTTGCACCAATTTGCCGGTCTTAGCCGTATTGGTTGTTTCCGCTCCCGTGTTATTGAATAATTGAAAAGCCTGTTGTGTCGTCAGAGACGGTTGTAGCGCTTTCATCACGCCCAAAATGCCCGCTACACAGGGCGTAGCCATAGAGGTGCCACTCATGCGGGCGTAACGATTGTCGGGCAAGGAAGACAAAATTTGGACACCGGGTGCCGCTATACCCAATTCTGCCGGGGCATCTTCAAAAAAATTAGAAAAAACGGCTTTTTCGCCGCGATTATCCACGGCAGCAACCGTAATAGCATACGGACTGGCAGAGGGCAATACCCGCGATGCTTTCTTGTTATCGTTTCCGGCGGCTACCACTACGATAGCGCCTTGCTGATTGGCGTATTGAAATGCCTGATCGTAAAGGCGTTGTGACAGGGCATTGCGCTGGCCACCGAGCGACATAGAAATGACATCCGCTCCCTGATCTGCGGCTGCTGCAATACCCGCCAAAATGGTTTGTTGCGTACCGCCGCCGCCATCCCCCAGCACTTTGATACTGGTGACGGATACCCACCCATTGCTGCCGCCGAGGGAGGCAATGCCGATGCCATTGTTGGTCACTGCTGCTGCAATGCCGGCGCAGTGGGTGCCATGCCCCACCACATCGCGGTCGTATTTTGTGTTAGTGGAAATATAATTTCCTTTCAGGTCTTCGTGTTCTGCGTCTATTCCGGTATCTAAAATGGCGATTTTGGCTTTTTTAACGGGTGTTTTAAGGCTCAATAAATTAAAAAATGCGCCAAAATCCAGCATCGGAAATTGATCCATATTGTTTGCAAGGGGATCATTTACGGGGTAAAGTGCCGAGCCGGCAGTGGTGTCCGCTGCCGGAAAGACTTGCAGGTCTTCCGGGCTGAGGGCTATCACTTCATTGAAGACCACGTCTTGCGTCAGCCCGCTATTGGTGAGCAGGTTAAAAATTTCATCACGGTCAGCCACAAATTCATCGGGTATATCGGCAGTATAATAATCGTCCAATTCCGTTTGGTCAATATGCTGAAGGTCCGGGAAAGTTTTTTGGAAGGTTACTTTCCAGGGCATCAGCATTTTTTTGATCACCTCCAGGTCGTGGTCATTTTTTGGGTCAAACAAAATTTCACCATCGGATGCCACCAGAATAGTCTCGTCGGTGGTTGGAATACTGTCAGTTGGCAAAGTTGTCGGCGTCGCTGTGTACCCCGCACTGCTGCGCAGATAATTGAAATATTGGAGATAACTACCCGCGCCAATACCAGCCATCAGCAAGAGCAGGGCGTATTTATTTTTGAAAAAATACTTGGAAAGGAGAAAAACGGTCGCCAAAACGACGGTGTCCCGCAACAATAAGGACAGGGTATTGATGCTGCCGTTAGTGGTTTGTACGCCCAATATGGACAACCAATAAGCTGCCAGCGAAACCAGCAACAGGATACGCGGCACTTTCATTACGGGCAAGGCGCGTTTGAAAAAGAACCACAGCACCGTAGAAAGCGCCAATGAAATCCAGGAAGCAGCGTAAACAGCGGTAATCATAGCGTGAAACAGGTTTGGGTTTTATCCATACTTCACTGAAATAAGGATAACCACAACAAAATAAGCTATTTAAACGAAATGTCAGGCACTTACCAGACTAATTGCTATTTAAATGCGATCAATGGGGCCAAAATGCCGATAAAAATTAGGAAATCACTTCAAAAGACAGCACCTTCACCGGGGTGCCAGACATGAAAATAGAGGCACCTTCTTCCACAATCGCTACGGTCGCTTTCACGTGCAGGTGCTCCCGTTGTAAAGCGGACGGGGCATCAACGATGCGCCATTTTCGGTATCGGCTATCTACAATGCACCAAAAGCCGGTGGCTAAGTCAATGTGCCGGATTTTCCCGGTGATGATTCTTTGTTGCATAAAAAAGGGGGTCAATATTTGAGATGATATACGATCCTTAATTTATCTTGCTCAAGATAAAGCAGGCTGTTTCCTAACAGCCGATGCAAAGGTAAATAAAAAATCTGATAATTCCCAAAAAACCCTTGGCTCTTTGTTAATTTTTGTGGCACAGCCCAATGACATTTATTTTATATATAAAATAAATCCATGAAATACCGGGGTGCTACCCAGAATCTTGTGCACACAATGATTTGAGTGCTTGACACATTTGGGGAACCACAATATATTAAAGGGGAAAAGTTTAACAAAACTTGTCAACCACCCATGTTTCCCTATATTTCATATTGCTTTCCCCCAAATATGTCAAGCACTCAGATAGATTCATTATTGAGTAATATGGAAGTAAGTGATTATGAAATTGTAAAATACGACATTGAAGGGGTATTAGAAGCACAAAGGAAAGAAGAAATTTCAATACAAAAAGGAGCATCATGCCACCATATCGATCTATCTTTTCAATCTGATGTAAAAGGGATTGCACAAGTTGTTTTTAAAAATAAAAACAACCGACAGATATTTGAAACTAATGTTGAAGTAATAAAAGGCCAAAACAATTTAACGTTTACCGACATTTTAATAGAAAGCAATGACCATGATACAGTTATAACACAGTTGACTTTACCCAATTTACAAGAACATTGGGCAATATTCGCAATTGATTGCCCCAAAAACAATAAATCTGTTCAGCAGCATTCCAAGTTTGAGGTAACTAGTGCCGCGTCCAGTAAATGGGGTGCAGATTGGCGAGACCTATTTTTTGCTCCATTAGGCATGAGGAGGGCGAAATGCGGGACATTTTAACCGACGAATAACGAAACGGAGCGAGAAATAAGGCCGCAAAACGGTGCGTTATTTACTGGACGCGGCACTAGTATTCAGGTTTACCCTAACCCCTTTAATGATGAAATTACGGTTTACTTTAGATTTGATGAACAAAGGATGGTCACACTTGATGGTACTAACGCCATTGGAGAAAAAATCTATATACTTGACCAAGTGATAGTCAATAAACAAATAAGTAAAAAAATTAATATATCCTTCTTGCCATCTGGCCTTTATTGGTTGACTGCAAGAGGGAAAGACGGCGTCTTAGCAGTACAGAAAATCATCAAACAATAAAATCATCACCAATTTCACAACACTCACCAATGCTTATTCTTAACAACCTTTTCCTGCTCGCAGCCTTTTCCATGCTGATAGCCTGTTCAAAATCCGACACCCCCGAAAACTTAGTGCAAGACGACCTTATCGGCAACTGGTATGCCGAAAAAGTGACAACCTTGCACCCTTCTTATGGGCAGTCCTAATCAAATAGTTGTGAGCAAATGCTCAATAACCAACTATGCAAACGCCTGCGTTACCACTTCCGCCTGCTCCTGCTCGTGTTTCTTCGGGAAACCCGTAGCCGGTGAAGCTGAAGCAGCACGGGCCGCACATTTCCAGCCGTATTCCGAATGGTTGACGGCGATATAACTCCAGGCACCCATGTTGGCGGGTTCCTCTTGGGCCCACACCAATTGCGCGTTGTTGTATTTTTTCAAAATGGCCTCAAATTGTGTTTTCGGAAACGGATAAACCTGCTCCAAACGGACAATAGCGGCATCCGTGCGTTTTTCTTCCCGTTGGCGTTTCAGCAGGTCATAATATACTTTGCCGCTGCAAACGATCAGTTTTTTTACCTTTTTCGGGTCTGCCTGCGCATCATCTATCAATTCCCGGAAGCGGTTGCCCGTCTCTAATGCCGCGATTTCTCCCAGATTGAACGGCGCACGCAACGTACTTTTTGGCGACATTACGACCAAGGGTTTGCGGAAAGGACGCGCCAATTGACGGCGCAATAAATGGAAAAAATTGGAAGCAGACGTGACATTTGCGATCGTCACGTTGTTTTCCGCGCAACCTTGCAGGAAACGCTCCAAGCGGGCGCTGGAGTGCTCCGGCCCTTGTCCCTCATACCCGTGTGGCAGCAACATCACCAAGCCGCTCATGCGCTGCCATTTGCTCTCGCCGGCAAAAATAAACTGGTCAATGATGGTGCCGGCACCATTCACAAAGTCGCCAAATTGCGCTTCCCAAAGCACCAGAGCATGGGGTGTACCCAGCGAATAGCCGTATTCAAAACCCAACACAGCGTATTCGCTCAACAGAGAGTTGTAAATGCGAAATTTACCCTGATTGGCCGATATATTATCTAAACGATTGACTTCCAGGTCGGTATTAGCGTCTTTTATGCAGGAATGACGATGACTAAAAGTGCCGCGTTTCACATCCTGACCGCTCATGCGCACATCTTTTCCTTCCAACAGGATACTGCCATACGCCATCAGTTCGCCCAATGACCAATCTATCTGCCCATTTGCCACGAGCTGTTTTTTGGCATCGGTGAGTTTGGATATTTGCGACAAAGGCGTGAAACCTTCCGGGAACGACAGCAGGTGATTTAACAGTTGGTCTATCATTTCACGGGGAATACCCGTGTCAGGACTTTCCTGATAATCCGCATCGGTCGTGTGTTTGGTGAGTGCCCGCCAGGCTACTTCCGGTTGTTGATAGCTGTAGGGCAACGGATTTTGCCGTGCATTGTCCAAACGCGCCTGAAGATCAGCTTTAAATTTGGCATCCATGTCATTAGCCATTTGCCCATCTACATCACCCCGGGCAATGAGTTGCTGGTTGTAAATCGTGCGCGGGTCGGGGTGTTTTTCAATAATTTTCCACAGCGCAGGATGCGTAAAACGCGGCTCATCGCTTTCATTGTGGCCATTGCGCCGATAACACACCATATCAATAAATACATCCGAATTGAACCGCTGACGGTATTCGGTAGCCAATTCAGTGGCAAATACCACTGCCTCCGGGTCGTCGCCATTGACGTGAAAAACGGGGGCCTGCACCACTTCTGCAATGCTGGAACAATAGGTGCTGGAGCGGGCATCCTCCCAGCCGGTGGTGAAACCAATTTGGTTGTTGATCACCAAATGGATGGTACCACCCGTGTTATACCCCGCAAGGCTCATCATCTGAATGACTTCATAAACGATGCCTTGCCCGGCAACGGCGGCGTCGCCGTGGATCAGAATAGGCAAAATGCGATCAAAATCGCCTTCGTACAAAATATCCAATTTGGCGCGACAAAAACCTTCCACTACCGGGTTGACGGCTTCTAAGTGGCTGGGATTGGGCAATAACTTGACATATACCGAGCGGCCATTGAGGGCCTGTGTTTGAGAGGAATAACCCTGATGGTATTTCACATCGCCCGAACCATAACTTTGATCGGGGATACTTTTGTCTTCAAATGCACTAAAAATCTGTTCGTAGGTTTTGCCGACGATATTGCACAACACATTGAGGCGGCCCCGGTGCGCCATACCAATCACTACCTCTTCCACGGGTGTTTCACTCTCCGCTGCTTTATTGATCATGGCATCTAAGGCCGCAATAGCCGATTCGCCACCTTCTAAGCCAAAGCGTTTTTGACCCACGAATTTAGTGGCCAAAAACTGTTCAAATCCTACGGCACCGTTTATTTTTTCCAAAATCCGGCTTTTTTTCTCAAAACTGAAATTATAGCCGGGTTCCAGACTGCGGTTTTCAATTTGCTCGCGCAGCCACTGGCGTTTGTCTTTGTCAAAAACGTGGGTGCTTTCAAACCCGATATTACCCGTGTAAAGTTGTTGGAGTCGGTTGACAATATCCCGCAAGGAAGCGTTGGGCAGCCCGATTTCAAACCCGCAGGCAAAACGAGTGTCTAAGTCAGCATCAGAAAGGCCATAATCGCTCAAATCCAACTGCGGCCTGCGGTCTTTTCGCGGTTTCACCGGATTGGTGGTAGAAAGGGTGTGGCCCCGGTCGCGGTAACCGTGAATGAGGCCAATCACACCAAACTCCTTAATGAGTGGAGCATGGTCGGGGGCTGTTGCCACCGTGCCATTAGATTGCCCATTGCCATTGGCGGTACTTAAAGCAAAGTCAAACCCCCTAAAAAAGGCTTGCCAGTCTGTTTCTACCGAGGCGGCATCTTGTAGCCACGACTGGTACAGGGTGTCAATATATTGTGGATGAGCGTTGAACACGGCGGATACGTCTTTCATATATTTTATACGCAAAAAAATTTTGCAAAAGTAAAACGTTTAAAGTAAACGGATCGTTTAAAAATAGAAATAAAAATTTGATAGTGTATGCGACCATTCCATTAATTCATTCCCGTGCTATTCAATTTCCCCCCGTAACCGGGCAGGTGCAGATACCCTTCTTGCCTAATTTCGGCGGGCAGGTTGAACCGGGCAGATACTTCTGCTACTTCTTTCGCTTCTAAGCTGCCTTTTTCCATCAATAAAGTAGATAAGGTAATTAGAAATTCGCGCTGTTGAAGCAGTAATTGACGCGTTTCGTTGACTAAACCCGTCATCAGCTGTTCTACATCGGGATCGGTTTTGAATTTATCCATGGACCATCCATATTCCAAGGAATAATTGGACTGATACCGTTCATCAAAACCGTATCTGCGCACAAAATCCATGGCCATCATGGCTGCCTGCTCGCGGTCATTAATGCGGCCAACGGTGGCATCGCCTTCCCCAAAAATGGTCTCTTCCGCGATGCCGCCCGCCAAAAAGACCATTATTTTTTTCAAAATACTGTCCTTCGTTTCATAAATTTCGTGCGGGAACGTAAACCCGGAAGCATAACTGCTGGCTACTTTTGATTTCAACTGGAGCGGTGCCAAACCAAACAACACGACGTAAGCCACCGCGTGACCGGCTTCGTGTACGCTGACGTTGGCTACCACATCATTAATATTTCCCTGACGAATTTTATCTATGCGGCCAACAAACGGTATTTCTATTTTTTTGTTGGCCATTGCGCCGGTGATGCATTTTTTTTCATTATCATAACCGATAGAAATGGAAAAACAATCCGTGGTAAGGGCTTCAAACAATAATTTACTCAGGTGGGTTTCCAAAATATCCGTTACGCTGCTAAATACCGGCCGAACACCCTGCACCGGAAACACCCCGTTGCGATAAATCAGGGCAAAAATATCGTCTGAAACTACAATTTTCACGCCGAATTTTTCTGCCGTGCGTTCAACAATTTTACCCACCTCTTTTCGGATCAGTTGCTCAAAATCGGTCTTGCGCAGGCTGGGATAAATAATGTGAATATTGCCAAATCGGGCCACCTGCTCCGGTCTGAATCGGCGGGTAAGCGCGTTTTTGATGTCTACCGCCGTAATTTTTTTGGTAAAAGCATGGTAAATATCGGCGTTTACCTCACTGTCGGAAGTATGCGTGGCCATTTGAAAGGCTTCATCTAAATTGCCACTGATGATGATGAGCATTTGGTTGTAATCCACCGGCTCATATACTTTTTTGCGTTTTTTCGCATCAATGATTCGATCCAACATCTGCAGTTTATTCAGGTCGGCCAAGTCCACCACTTCATCCTCAAAGCTCAGGAGTTCTTTCAGGCGGCGGGCCTCCCAAAGCCCGATGGATTCCAGCATGGGGTCTTCTTCTTCCGGGTCTCCAGGTTTGCGGCGGGCGCGTTTGCGTTGATTGAGCCGATATTCCTGCACATACCAGTCAAAATCTTCGCGTTCGCGGCGCGCCAAGCGGCCATCGCTCAGGAGTTCCCAAAAATCGGCAAATTTTGTCATCGGCACCGGAGAGCCGTCGGGTTCTACCGTGTAAAAACGCTGTATTTCATCAAACAAGACAATGGAGGGTTGGTTATCCGTCAGGTTGTGTGCCTTCAAAATGGCGTTCACACTGCTATAATAGGTGGTACCATCCGAATTGCCTAATTCTACTTCGGCAAATCGCTCCTGATAATCAAGGTAGCGCACCATTTTTCGCACCAAATCGGTCTTGCCCACCCCGGTCATCCCCCACAGACAAACAATGATGGGACGGGTAAGAATTTCGGGCATCAGGTACCATACCTGTATGTAATCCAACAAGTTATCAATGATCTCATCAATACCGACAAAATCAGATTTAAGCTGCACCCGGAGCATTTCCAGCGCAGCCTGGCGCTCGTGCAAGCGCTCTTTGTTAATGCTAAATTTTGGTTTTTCCATTCTGCTGCAAAGAAACGATAATTTTTATAATAAAGTTCCTACTTTTGCCGCAAGAGCCTTGAAATTCCGTGTGAGATTGAACTTTTCGTAACAATAGCAGCATCCTTCTTTTCAGTTCATTACCCGTGTCAATCTCTCCGACGGCTCCGGCAAAGGCACCCAGTACCTGCGCTTTATCGGCACAGAAGGCATGATCGAAATGGGCTGGAATGATGTAAAAGTGACCCATTTCAAAAGGCCGGAAGCACCCGGATTTGGCGGTTATGATTCGTATGAAAGTTTTTCGGCCAAACAAAAAACGGAGTTCAAAAAATGGTACGATATGACTTACGCTGGCAAGTCTGAAAATTGGACGAACTACAATGAAGTCAAATATGCACCGGAGGACGATTATGACGATCGCTATTCGCGCATGGTCAATTTCTTTGAATCCATCCGAACCGGGAAACCCGTGTTAGAAGATGCCACTTTTGGCCTTCGGGCAGCCGGCCCTTCCATTGCAGCCAACCTTAGCGCTGACTGGAGGAAAGCCGTTAACTGGGATCCGATGAAGATGAAGGTGATAAAAAAGCCTGCTTCCAATTAATCACTCGTTCCTCTTACCTTGCGCATATCATCCATTCCGACCCTCCACCACCCAGGATTCACCCTTTTACCCTTGGCTCGCGCTCCGGGTTGAGCGCTCTGTCACGCGCATTGCTGCGGTGTTGGAGCAGGAGGGTGCTTGTCTCGTGGGCTTTACACCCCCAAATGGTGCGGACGTATGCCGCGCTCCGAAACCCGTGGCAGTACTTGCTCCAGAATGGGCAGATGTTTTATATCCTCGTATGCCTTTTCTTTCCATTCCCAGACAGAGAGTTGTGCTTTTGATACTTTAATTTCCATATCCTGTCAATTCAGTTGGTGTTGAGTAGGAGCAGGAGCGCACCTCCTTGGCCACTCCCGCTACCCCTCCGAGAACCGTACGGGAGGCTTTCACTTTATAGGGATCGAACGTTTACAACACCTGCCCCGTTTCCTTTTGGGTGGTGCGGCAACGCGGAGGTGGTTGCTCCAATTGCCGATTCTCGTGGTGTACGGGTTCGTGACAGTTGGGGGCAGTGGCACCAAGTTGTCATCCGAATCTTTGCCGCCACGGTGTTTGGGTTGCAGGTGATGCCTGTCTCAGCCCGTTTCGGTGGTGATTGCCGGATGACCGTGTGCGCATTTGCCCGCCTGTCGGCGGTAAAGATATTACAAAAGATTACGTCCGACAAACTTTCCGATCATTTTCTCTTGCTGACGACGCTCAAAACACACTTCCCACTCCGGGTCATACACATTCGCCGCCGCTTTGATGCGCGGGGAGCGTTTTGTTTTCACCGAAGTGTGCCTGATGCTCTTCAATTAGTGTTTCTGTCAAAAATGGAGATGCTGCACGCTGTAAATCTAATACCTCATGCTTTACACTTTTTAGTATATTTACCGAATCTAACGCACCTATCGGGCGTAATAGTTCAACTTCTTCGCCATTATCTTTTATTATTGTTATCTTTATTTGCATTTGTGCGCTTTTTCCGCAAATATGAGACTTTTTTCCCGGCAACGACTTTTCTGCACTAAGAAAAAAATGATATGCCTGCTCTGATAAAGGCTTTTCGGCGACCGCCCGCTGATAGGATTCTTTTTGATTACTCCGCGCAAATATCACATAATTTGGGAAAAAAAGGAAATATGCTTCGTTTAAAGCATACTTCCCTTATGTTTTTTGTTAAAACATCGATTGTGCTCTTTTACCCTACGACTTTCACTTCGCGAAGGCCGAAGTTGGAACTTGTATTGGGTGGGAACAGATAGTCTTGATCCACATCAGCGACAATTCGCGCTCGAAGGCTGGTGGTGCCGCCGGATGTAGCACTGCCAGCCTTACCAAATATCCGCACGGTGGGCAGGCTTTCGCCTGGGTCAATGACATTCCAGCCATGTGTCCCGCCAAAGTCAATGATCATGCCGCTAACCAATTGATTGAGTATTACGGCGCTACCATTCAAATCTTTGACGTTGCTAATAATAACAGGGGGCGGGAAGCCGGGCATGATCAAAAAATCGCCTTTGACTTGTAGTTTGGCGACCGCGGAATCCACCATTTCCACCCGAAGTCGGACGTTTTTGATGCGGACGCCGCCAGTGTTGGTAGCCCTAATATCCACGGCAAATATTTCGTTGGGGTTGAGGATCGCCCCGGCTTCGATGACCACGCCAATGGTAACGGTGACATTGTTTCTGAGGTAGGTCGCCGCTGCACTGCGGATGTCTGCAAGATTAATTGCCATAATTGATTGTGTGTTTAGTGAATGTATGAAGTTGAAATAATGCTTTATTTATTTGTTTGCCCTTTAGTTTATCCAAGTGCAAAAAAGTACCCTCCGTCCACCTATTTTTTTACTTTATATCTTTTGAGAACCTCAAAACACCTTACATTTGCCGTTCACTCGTCCTAAAACAAAAAAATAACACGCCTGTGGGTACTTTTCCGCCGTTGCCCCAACCAACCACAGATAAAACAGCAACACCGCCAAACGGGTACAGCGATGCGCAGTTGATGCAGCATTTGCTCGGCAACGCTCCGCAACGAGAAGCGCTGTTCGCTTACCTGTACCGCCGCTCCGGGTGGCGGGAATGGGTGCTTCACCATGTAAGCACCTCGGGTGGCGATGTGCCCGCTGGAGAAGATGTGTTCCACGAGGCCCTGATTCTTTTCGACCGGAACATCCGCGAAAAGCGCTTTTTGGGTGAAAGCAGCTTAAAAACTTATTTCTAGGCATCGCCAAGCAGTACTGGTTCAACCGCCATTGCAAAATAAAACCGCAAACCCTCCCAGTCGAATACGACTCCCTCGTCAATGAAACACCAGAACACATAGCCCTGCAAGCCGAGCGACAAAAAATCATCGAGGACATCCTGCTCCACTTGGGGGAACATTGTCAAAAGGTGCTCGAATTGTATAAACATTCCCTAAGCA
>Ga0105049_10006617_pt1 | contig 13490 bp, 8 predicted proteins | sample MAT06_FD_78087 | JGI IMG/M metagenome (GOLD analysis project Ga0105049, IMG submission 78087) | Freshwater microbial communities from Lake Fryxell liftoff mats and glacier meltwater in Antarctica - MAT-06 | ecosystem: Environmental > Aquatic > Freshwater > Ice > Liftoff microbial mat | place...
CCCCCTGTTCGCACAAAGCAATCGAGAACTTCGTTTTTGATAACAATATCTCCAGAACATTCCAAAGTAGCACCTGAGTTCGCGTAGAGAGTTTCAATTCTTCGACCCGCACGAATACGACCTACTTCTTTTCCGATCACTCCGCTGCGAACAATCACTTCACCGCCAGCTTCAATCTGGCAAGCTTCTGCTAGCTTCTCGATGATCACCTCAGAAGCCGACTTCACCTGAAAGCCCGGCAAGACACTGCCTCGGATCATTACCTTAGCGGGACCCGAGTCGATGCTCCCGGTCGAGAAATCCACATCGCCAGCAATATAAAGGCCTTCAATCACACGAATCGTCTTGCCGGTAACTTCTACAATTCCATCGCGAGTCGAAAAATAATCAGGCCCAGAAATTTTTACGCCTTCCCCTGCAATGATGGCATGATCTTCACCTAATTGGCCTGGAAGTCGCTCTCCTAAAACATTAAAACCGTCCGTCCCTCGAGTCGCCTCTTGCTTGACCATCAAGAGCTGCGAACTTTTTACCATGTGATAAACTCCACTCGACTTGTAATCGACGCTACCGTCTTGGCGAGTAGATGTTTTTCCACCTTCGGCATCAAAAGCCATCCGATAGACAGCCGGTTTGCCAACTTCAGGAGAAACCCCTCGGGCGACGTCGACCTCTAATGGCTCCCCGCTCGAAAGGCACTCTCGAATCGCGCTCCGAATTTCGTCCGCTAGAATTCCAGACTGAACTCCTTTTCCTTGAAGCATTTCAAACACCTTATCTTCTCGTAACTGAAAGCGTGGATTGCGAGAGGGATAAAGCTTTAACGTGGCTGACATTTTGTCGGCTTTAATGTTTACCGGCGAATGCAAGACTAAGCGCTGATCTTCAACAATCACATAGCCTGGGACTTTGGAGTCCACTGAAATCTGGTTGCCATCTTTCGAACGAGTGATTCCAAAGCCCACTTGCCAAGGCAAGTCGATACCCCGATCGCCCACGATGCGCCGCCCAAAGACGGACTTTCCGTCTACGCCATTTCCGGGAGGGGTCTTCGAAGCCAAAACTTCTTTAGGCCTTACGAGATCCAAAATCGTCGCCTCAGAATTAGGCTTGCCATCGAGATAGGGATCTACGGCCTCGCCGTTGTACTCAATATAATAATCAATCTTTGAATCGGTTCCATTCTTTGAAGGAATCGATTTCGCGACTTCGACTGAAAACAACGACCCATCTTCTGGACGAGCTTTTTTCAGTGATTTCTCAATCTCGGCTTTTTCTAGCTCCACTCGGACACCTTCTTCGGTGGCAAATTTATGAATTGAATCATAAGTAACCGGCGTTCCGAAATCGCTTCGAGAAGCGATTTGCATTCGAAAGAAAGTCTCCTTCGCGTCTATATCTACGACCGAGTTCAGTTTCAAAAATCGATTGGCCCACGAGATCGTCCCGAAAACTTGTGCTCGATATTGAACTCGAGGGGGATCTTGCTCACTCCCCTCTAGCCCCACTTCTTTCTCTGAGACATCGCCTTCACATTTAACTTCGACGTCGACCGGGTTCATATTCGGGGGAGGATCAAGCCTTTCGCGATAAACGTTAAAGCCTGCTTCAGGCTCGACGGGCAGTATCTTCTCTAGAATGAGATCATTGGGCGCCGCAAAGAGGGTGCGGGCTTTGGTCTTTCCAAAAAATCCTTTTTCTTTAAGATCTTCAGGGTTGAAATAATATCGGAGTTTAGCATTCTTGCCGGGTTTGACGGGTTGGCCGGATGCGACTATCAAACTTTCTTCTCTCTTTGAGGTGAGATGTAATTCTTCTAAGATTTTTTCACTCTTTTCTCTGTCAAAGCCAAAAAGTACGTCCGCATCGCGGAGAAGCTCTTGTAAATTTTTGAAGGATAATTTTTTTTGAGGAAATAAATCCAAAGAAACCGACATTTTATCGGGTGAAATCTTGACTAAGTTTTCGACGTGAATTCGATCTTCATCAATCTTCACTCGTCCGTAACTCGTGGCATACAGAACGTCCTTATCGACCTCTCGTTTCTTCACAACATTCTTACCCGGGTAAACGGGCTGCTCATTGTAGAGGCGTCCTCGAAGACTTTCTCCAAATACGGTCATTCCATCTCGAGGAACTGAAGGAAAGGGCACCACCGCGATCGGCTCATCCGGAAAAACAATTCCCAGCTTAGCTCTTTCTTTGTCGATCTCACGAACGCCTTCGGGCACGCGATACGCAAACTCTACTTTCCCCGCTCGGCCGTCGATCGGCTGAGATCCCTTGGCAATCACGATTTGCGCTGGCCACTTTCGAGTAGCATCAATCTCCGACTGAATCACTTTAAGGGGAAGAATTCCAAAAGAAATCCCATTCGCTTGGCCCATTTCAATAAGATCTTGAGCGTTGAACTTCTTGCCTCTAAAGGACGCCTCACCAATCAACACCGCTGCTTTTAGGCCCTCATCGAGGTCGATGATCTTGCTTTCTACTCGAAGGCGAATACCTTGCTCGAGAAAAAGCTCTCCAGCGGTCTCTACCAAATATACTGTCTCAGCATCTCGATTCTCAACTTTTATACCCTTACCCACTGGAAGCCCAAAGCTATCCTCTACGGAAAAAGGAATCGCCTCGCCATAAATATTCAAGCCCGGCAATCCGCGAACCGCCAAACCCGCCTTCGCAACTTGATCGCCTTTTCTGCCGAAAACCTGTTTGCCCTTAGAAAACAATTTCAAATCTAAAACCCACTGTGGTCGACCCACTTGAGCCGCTACCGCGGGCTGACCTTCGGCAATCACGATATTCACCAAACGACTTTGGTCAGAACTTATTGAAACAAACTTAAAAAGCTGCTCTGTAATTAAATCCGAATTTATTCCAAACGTAATACCCTTACGCTTCAGGTGATCCAAAACGAAATCTGTCGTTAACTTGGGGGTATCCGCCCCAACACTTGGCTTAACACGCTTGAGAATTACCTTCATTTTATCTTTAGAAACTTCAGTTTCTACCAACGGATAAAGAGTAATCGCTTGAAAAGAGTGCTGATTCTTTTTTGATTCAATAAAATGCAGATCAATGTCGGGAATTCCTAACTCCACCGAAAGTTTCTGCTTGGCTTTATCTGGATCGTCTTCTTCGACGCGAAAGACCTGCACTTGTTAACCCCCACCCAATATTATAATGGGATTAGCTCGCTACGTCAGGGGGGGCCTGGATCTTACAATTTGCGATACCATCCTGATTCGACGCGCGTTTTATGCAGCTTCAACCCATTCGCAGGAGCAAAGGCACCTGAAGCGGCTTCAGCTCCGCCACGCAGCATCTCCGAAATTGAAAAATTTTTGCCACTGGCGATCTCGACGCAAGTTCCAACAATTCCACGCACCATTTGATGCATAAAACCCTCTCCTCTGACGCGAATTTGGTAAGAAATCGCTTCTGAGAATACTGGATGCTTCGTTTTTCTCAAATCGATCTGCAAAACTCTTTTTTGAGTGTTTATTTTATCAAGTTTTTTTACCGACCTTGCTTTCGAAAATCCTCCGAAGTCATGAAGGCCTTCACAGGCCCGAAGAGCTGATCGAAGCTTTGATTCGTCTAAAGGCTGCCGTACCCACCAAATCCGCGAGTTCGCGAGAGGATCCTCAAGCGGAGATTGAAATATTTGATAACGATACTCCTTCGAAAGCACGTTCGCTTTCGGGTTGAACCCAGATCGCAGACTTCCGATCTCCCACACTCGAATTTTGGGACCTAGAAGTGCGTTCAACGAAAGCCTCATCCTTCGCCTCGCTGTCTCTGAAGAATCTAGCCAAAGTCGGCCTCCGCCTTTTAAATAAAAAATCTGATCGTAAGCATGAACTCCCGAATCCGTGCGACTGGTGGAGCTTAGTCGAGCGCGCAGTTTAAATAATACAAAGATAGCCTTCTCAAATTGATCTTGAACTGTTCGGCCATGCCGTTGACTCTGAGAGCCCTGATAGTCACTGCCATCATAGGACGTGCGAAAGGCAAGATAGTCTTCGGGTTTCATAACGATTCACCAATCGACGTAAAATCCAGCCCCAAATCCATAACCACCGGTCTGCAGAATCTCTGCCGTACCATGCTTCAATAATCCAAAACCTTGATAGCGCCCAAAGAGACTCAAGCCAAAATCCTTCGCCCCCCACTCCTGATCAATATCTTGCTTGGTACTCTCCGTATAGACAAAAGTAGCCATGAGTCCAACCTGCAGGTCACCACCGAAGTCTCCTCCATTAATTCTTTTCTTGGCTGAGGTCGAAGCGGTTCGTCTTTAAAAAAACGTTGGCCCAATGAAAAATGCATCGAACCAGAAAAAAGATCTTCAGCGGCGTAAACACGGGAGTAGAGTCCAAAAGACAAAAGAATCCCCGCCGCTACGGAAAACCTGAAAACGCTCCACATTGCCCTAATCTAGCCAGACTTTCTCAATCATTCAAATAAGTTACAAATCATCAATCGAAGAAAAGCTCGTGTTACAATAATAGGCCAAGGGGAAACGCTCCATGAGCTTTGAAAAGAACATTGAAGATCTCTTTAATTCTGCAGATGCCGATCCATCGAAGGAGCGTCTAAAGAATGAAGAACTTCCTAAAATAGAGCTTCCACCCCTCGAAGGCCCTACTTCTAGCGCAGAGAGCACCCCAAGTGCTCTAGAAAAACGTGAATTCACAAGAATTGATCTCACCGAAAAGCAGATATCGGTTCGGTTTCATAACCAAATGCATTTTGCAAAACACTACCTCGACAATATTTCGGTCGGTGGAATGTTCGTGAAGACTAAAGAAACTTACAAGATGGGTGCCATTGTGCCGATCGAGTTCGAAGTAAAAACTTCTGAATTTGGATCGCCGGACCTCTTTCAACTTCGCGGAAAAGTCTGCCGAGCGATTCCTGAGGGGGTTGGACTAGAGTTTACCAATCTCGATCAAGTCACTCGAACTCGACTTGAGAGCTTTGTTCAGTCGATTCTTCCGCGTGGAACTCAGGTGCGCACGCAAGCGAAGCAATCCACCATCGATAAATTGGAGCTTCTGCGTCAGGAACGTGCACAAAGAAGTGCGAGTAGTAAAAAAATCTTCCTTCAAGTGTGCATGTTGATCATTTTAGGCGTGCTGAACTTCACTTTAGTGAAAGAAAAAATGAAAACTGGTGAGGTTGAAACTGCGGTTCGGGATCAAACAATCAATCTCGACGGTAAAAAGCTGAAGTGGAATGAAATCCGTAGCTTAGAACATACATCGAAAGACCGATTAGTGATCCACACCCAAGATGAAATGATCGAAGTTGATGTTCAATCAGTAGAAAATCAACTTCCACCTCATCTTCAGCAACAACTTCAGCTTTTGCAGTCTACTCCGCCGGCTTCAGATCGTCGGCGATCAAAAAATTCTGGAAATTTGATCAATCTTCGCGAGCAATCTCTCCGCCGATAGAAAAAATCTTAAGAAAAAATTAATTAGGTATTGCAACAAAGAAAAAAAATCATAGAATGAAAGGTGAATGTGTGACCTCAAGTTGATAATCAGCTTGAGGGTTACGCAGTAACAAATGAGTAATAAATACTCGATAGGGTTGTTTGAATAAAACAATCAGGAGTTGAATCAGTGGTTTTATCCCACCAGGTCGAAAGACCAACGAGGACGGAGTCCCTGATTTAATTCTGTAACTCTACGAAGGAGAGAAAAATGGCTGCTAAAAAGAAGAAAGCTAAGAAGTCGACCAAGAAAAAAGCTTCTAAAAAGAAAAAGAAGTAATTCTGGCGTTTCAAAAAGAAAAAGCCGCTCGAAAGAGCGGCTTTTTTTTTGCATTTGGACCCGGACTTTTAACAGCCCTTACAGGTCCGCCATTGGCTGAACTCAGATATCAGCCCCTTTGATGGTCTTTCTGCCATTCTCTTTGGTTCTTTCTACAGCGCGTTTGATAATACGCTCTACCTCGGCATTCAACGCATCGATAGCATCGCTACCGGTGTTGCAGTCTTGTTCTTTGAACATTTCTCGAACTTTCGATTGAACGATTAAACTCTCAGCCATTTCACCACTCCTTATTGATATGATTCATTACGTTTTTCTTATTAAACTAAATTGAAGCTTTGAGAAGATTAGAAATTAGGATGCCCTCAGGTCAAATAAATCCTCTACAAAGTTCTCAGATTCGAAGGGTGAAATGTCGTTGACATTTTCACCATGCGCCATAAACCAAATTGGCTTTTGTAAGGTCTGAAACAGTTGAAAAATAACGCCCCCCTTTGAAAGCCCATCCATCTTTGTCAAAATGAGTCCCGACAACTGAACAGCCTCATTGAATACCAAAGCCTGCTGAACCAGATTCTGTCCTAAAGTGGAGTCCACAACCAACCAAACGTCGTGGGGCGCGCCAGGCTGAACCTTGTCTGCGACTCTCTTCATCTTCTTCAGCTCTTCCATTAGATTTTTCTTAGTGTGCAATCTTCCGCTCGTGTCGACGAAAATCATGTCGCAATGAGCAAAGTGTTTCAAACCATCGAATATCACCGACGACGGATCTACCCCTTCGGATTCTTCGTCTGATTTTTTTTCGGAGAAGAACTCAATTCCAGCAATTTTACAGCCTCTTTCGATTTGCTCGATGGCCGCCTTACGAAAAGTGTCTGCCCCTACTACTCCTACTTTTTTTCCCATTTGTTTGAAGTAGGCTCCCAGTTTTACGATGGTTGAGGTTTTGCCTACTCCATTGACTCCCACGACAAAACAAACCCAGGGCCGATTCGATTCCCAAGGAAGTTGCTGACTTTGAGCGGGGCGGAGAATCTCTTTCAACCGACTTACGAAAAAGCTTTTGGGTTCCATGTCCGTCTTCAAAAGATCACCCAACAACTGATCGGCAAGCTTTGGACCCATATCGGATCGTATCAGAGCCTCTTCCCACTGCTCGCGATCTTTGCTAGCCGACGACAGCAAGGGAAGCCAACTCGTGAAGGCTTTCGACCACTTTGCTTTGCTCGGTAGACTCGGGGTCGATTGCGGCAGAATTTCAGAAGCACGCTCTACTTTTGAAACTGGAAGACTCGTCTTTGGCTTCTTTAGAAGCCACAAAACCAATAATCCAATCAGGAGTAAACCAATGCCAATACCGATAAGTAATTCGCTGTTCATGATCCTGGGAATTAAAGGGCTAAGGCCAAAAAGTAAACCGAAGGAGGCTTCTTAATCAGGCCGACCGAGCGCTGGTACCCGAAAAAGCTCGAGCTTCAGCTAAATTCACACCCACAAGCTTGGACACCCCAGGCTCTTGCATCGTCACACCGAACATAGTCTGAGCTACTTCCATCGTGCGTTTGTTATGAGTGATAACAATAAACTGAGAAAGCCCGGCCATTTCTTCAATAATCTCATTGTACCGACGAGTGTTCAGATCGTCTAAAGGCGCGTCAACCTCATCTAAAATGCAGAATGAAGAAGGTCGGTACGAGAAAAGCGAAAACAACAAGCTAATGCTCGTCATCGCTTTTTCGCCCCCGCTTAAGAGAGACATGACTTGTACTTTCTTTCCGGGAGGCTCGGCAAAGATTTCTACGCCCGACTCCAACAAATTATTCTCGTTGGTCAGACTCATATAAGCCTTTCCGCCTCCAAACAACTTAGGGAAAAGAATCTGAAAGTTATGATTAATAGCACGGAAGGTCTCCCGAAATCGGAATTCGGTAATCTTGTTGATACGATCAATAATGCTCTGCAAAGATTCCAAGGTTTTCAAAAGATCGGTCTTTTGATGGGTCATGAACTCCAAACGCTTCTTAATCTCTTCGAACTCTTGCAAAGCTACTAAGTTCACATCACCAAATCGCGCGATTCGATCACGGAGTAACTTTGAACGTTCTTCTAAGCTAGCGAGGTCCACTCCACCACTACTTTGAAGCTGCCCACCGTCAAGTTCTTCATCTTCGGTTTGCACGGGCAAAGACTGAATAAACTCCGCCAAGCTTAACTGATAACGCTCGTGAACGATTTGAGAGAGCTCTTCTACTTGGAATTTCAAGTTTTGGCGTTCAAGCTCTAGCTCTTGAAGCTGTTTTTGAAGGTGATCTTTTGCTACTTGCAGACCTCTTCTATCAAGCTCTTCTTCGTCGACTCGAGTCTGAAGCTTAGCGGTTTCTTCTTTTACCAAAGCTACCGATTGCTCCAAACGAAGAGATTCATCACGAGCGGCTTTTTGTTCGTCTCTACAAGCTTGGCCTTTGGTATTTAGCCTGGTTATCTCTTCATTCCAAAGTACGATATCTTGGCGATAGATGCCCTCATTATGCTGATACTCTGTCTGCGCCATCGCCGCTTGGATACTTCGCTCTTGAAGACGATCGAGTCGCTCCAACAACGCGCCCAATTCAATACGAAACTCTACCCAATCTCCGTCCATTTGAGATTTATGAATCTCTAGGGAACGAAGTTCTGATTTTCGAGCACCAAGTTCAGTTTCACTAATCAGCACTGATTCATCATTTGGAATCTGACGAATAGCCCCTTCTAGTTCTCGAATCTTGATATCTAGACGAGCCATCTCTGCTTGCGTCTCTTCGAGACGCGCGTCGGACTTCGAACGACGAGCATCTTCGTGACGAATCTGCTGATCCGCCACCGTGAGCCTCTGCCGGTCTACTCGAACCTGATCCTCGAGCGTCCGGATCTGAGCTTTAAGATTCGCGAGCTGGGTTTGAGTATCTTGAATCTGTTGTTCAAGATCACTCAATCGCGAAGTCGCCTCTTGTAAGAGGCGTTCAAGCTGATCGGCCTCAGCCCTTCGTGAGAAGGGACTGTGCTCTCTTTTGACGGTTCCAGTTTGATGGATAGAATAACCTTGAGTCAGAGGAAGCAATAATCTTCCTTCAGAATCAAAACAGGCATGATCTTGATTTTGAATGTTATCTAGCCATTCAATCGATCTTAAAAAATCTTCGAGTTCAGGACGACTTACCGACTCTACTAAATCCCAAGCCGATCGAGAATAGCTGGTGGGGGTCCCGGTTTTTAAAATGCTAGAACGGCGGCTCCCTTGATCGTTAGTGCTACCCTCTTCTAAAAAGTATTGGCCTAATTGAAAAAGAATCTTCTCCCCCAAAGCTCGCTGATCTGTTCTCAACTGAATGAGTTCTAATAAAAATGGAGAATTTGATTCTTTTTTAAACTCGAGAGCACTTAAGTCATAGCCAACTTGATGCTGTTCTAAGGTTTCTAAAGATTCGAGAGCATTTTTAAACTCCGAAAGCTCGCCCTGAACTTTTGCTTTGGCTTCAAACTGACTGCCCAAAGAAACATTAGTGGCCTCCAACCGAAGCCGAGTGTCACTCAAATTTGCTTCGACTTCTTCTAGTTTGGCCTGCCCTTCAGCTCGGTTCTGCTGCAACTGAGACAAGCTCGCTTCAATTCGCACACCCTCAGCACGTAAGCTTTCACTCATCGATTCAAACTCGGCCCACTTTAATTCTTGATTAACGCGATCGGCTTTTAAAAGTTCAGCACGCTCTTTTCGGGCCACTGCCTCCGAACGCAATCGCTGAATCTCGGCCTGAACTTCAGAAATCTTATCTTTCGAAATCTGTATAGCCTCTTCGATCTCTCGAATGGCTAGCTTTTTTGTTTCTCCTAAAGATTCTTTAGAAGCTTTTTCACTCTCTAAATTATTACGCTCACGAACCAGCCCTTCTTTGGCACCTTCTTGATCTCGATGCTTGGCTTGAAGTCTTTCGACGTCTTTGGATCTATCGGCCACTTGATTTTCGAGCATGCTAACTCGCTGGGCCGCCAATTCTGCATCCATTTCAAACCTTGCCGCTTCTTCACGACGACGGAGGAGCGAATCCATTTCAGTGGCCAGTCGCTTTTCAAAATTCAGAATTGAAAGCCGCACAGACTCTAACGAAGTTTCTTTTTCGAGAAGCTGAGTACTTGTAGCCTGAAAATCATTTTTTGATTTTAGCAAAGAATCATCGTTCTGAGCGGCCGATGAATCGATCCGCTTAACTTTAAGATTTACAACTTTTTCGTCGACCTGTCGGAGATCTCGCTGAATTTCTCTAAACTTCTCAGCCTTCTCGACCTGGCGTTCCAAACTGCGAGCATTCTTCTCTAACTCCAACAAAATATCGTGGACCCGCTCTAAATTATGCTTTGTCGCGTCCATCTTGCGCTCGGCAGATTGTTTACGGACCTTGTACTTAGCGACCCCTGCCGCTTCTTCAATCAAGAAACGACGGTCCTCAGGCTTCGCCAAAACCACTTGATCGACTTTTCCTTGAGCCACAATCGAATAGGCTTTGGCTGAAGAACCTGTACCCAAGAAAAGATCATTCACGTCCTTGAGCCGACAGACGACCTTGTTAATCAGATACTCGCTCTCGCCACTTCGAAAAAGACGTCGGGTAATCATGACCTCTGCAACATCCGTATAAGGAGGCGGGGCCAAACGATCCGCGTTATCGAATACCAAACTCACTTCAGCAACATTTGAATTTTTTCGAACAGGGGTTCCTGCAAAAATAACATCGGCCATGTCGTTACCACGAAGGCCTTTTGCCGATTGCTCACCCATGGCCCAACGAATGGCATCTACTATATTGCTTTTTCCACAGCCATTGGGACCAACCACCGCAGCAATCTGACGATCAAAATTTAACTCCGTTCGATCTGCAAACGACTTAAAGCCTTGCAGCTGAAGTTTTTTAAGCTTCACGCGGTAATCCTACCTCTTTCAAGATTTTCAGAGCCTAACATCGTATTTGAATCCAACCCTCGCCCCCACTGACGGCTCACTTCAAATCCTAAGACAGCGGCCGCAACTGAAAGATTCAGGCATCGTACCGATTGAGTCGGAATCCGACAAGAAACAATCGTTGGCAAGCCCTCGAAATTCCAAAAGCTTTCAGGAACTCCTTCTTCTTCGTTTCCAAATATTAAAACCACGTCGTTGCCATAACTATTCTCGGAATGAATTGTCTCACCGTCTTTTGTCGCGAAAAAGAATTGAGTTTGTGCGTCTCTCGGAAATCTCTTCCAGAAATCTTCGAAATCGATATAAACGTCGGGCTTTTCTTCGGGCCAATATCCAACACTAGTACGTTTTAGTTTTCGATCCAAAAGTTGAAAGCCAAGTGGCCCAACCAAACTCATCTCGCCTCCCAAGGCCAGACAAGTGCGTGCGATACTCCCTACATTTCCAGGAATTCGAGGAGCCACCAAAACCATCCGCAATCTCATTTTTTACCTCTCTCGCTTTACGACCATTTAAGGGTTTTCGAGGCTGCTCTTTAACTCAAAACCCGCGCCAGAAACATCATAAAGATAAAGCCGATCAGAACCGGTTGCCGCTACGATTAAACGCAGTCCAATAGGGTCGAAAATTAGTTTTTGAGGCTTTGTATTTTCAGGAAAAGTCTCGATTTCACTCACAGAATCCGAACCTAGGTCGACAGAGTAAACTCGAGATTGAGTAGCCCCAAGCTTGTCATCTTCAAGTCCTAAAACCCAGGCTCGAGTAGCAGATCCCCCACTGTTGGCGCCTTGCCCATTTACCACTAAGTCTCCAAGCCGAGCAAATCGCCCAATAGCGGGATTCACTCCCGACCCTCCAAAAGAAATATTCTTCTCAAAATCTCCACCCTCATCTTGAGCTAAGACGGTCGTATTTCCCTTACTAGTCGAGTCACGCTCTCTACTCAACTCGCTACCCGGCACTTTATAAATAAGGTTGTTGCTTCGAAGTGAGAAATAAAAATCATTCGCAAGGTCTCTATCGAAACCTTGAAATCCATCCTCTTTCGTACCCTTTACGCCCTTTGCTCCGCGAATGGCGGTGCGGGGATTAAAAAGTAAATTTGAAATGTTGTCGAAGTCGTAAAATCGAAAACTAAAAATCGCTTCGTCTAAAAAGGATGCCACAACGAAAAGTGGATTATTCTGAACAAGAGTGGTTTGTGCTAAAATCTTTCCTGCGCCTCGACCTGCCGCTTCTCCGCCTGAAATTTCTCGAAGCCGGTCTCTGCTCGTTCGCCCTTCCATTTGAAGTAGCGCTCCAATCTGATTTACTTGCGTCCCTTGTACTTTGATAGAATTGGGGCTCGCTTTTGCTCCTGGCAATTCTTTAAAATCATTCAAGTCAAATAAATCTAAAGACTCTCGATTCAAAAATTGGATACTGCCAGTTCCCTCGGTCAAGATCGCCAGGTAAGAAGCCTGGGTGGGATCCGTAAAATCTCGAGTCCACTCGGTTAATGAAATCGGATTGCCCATCAACTCGATACTCACTGGGCTTCCCTTAGCATCCTTACGGGGAACGAAAGATCCTCCAGCAAGCTCGTAAATTAAAACTCGATTTTCATTGCGATCAAGAATGAAAAGCCGATCGAGATCATCATCAAAATAGAAATCGAGAACATTACTGGGAATCGCTAACGAGATTTCTTCTTTCAATACGAAGTTGTCACTACTGAGATCGTAGAATTGAAGACTGCCGCTCGAAGCCAGCCCTCCACCATTTGTATTCGTTACCCCCAGATAACGAGCCCCCTCGATCGTAGTCCATCTCATCCCAAAGGGCCGATTGAGCTTTTTCAAATCGAAGGGTCGATTTCCAGCGAATTCACCCTCGCATCCTGAAAGGCCCATTAAAAATAAGCCTGCTAGCAATACAAAACTTTTCATTTTGACTTCCTTTGTAAACGCGCCTGACCCAGGGCGAGGCGGGCAATCGGTACTCGATACGGTGAACAACTCACGGTATCGAAGTTTAACTCTGAGAAAAAATTGATGCTGGCCGGATCGCCACCATGCTCACCACAGACGCCCATTTCTAAACCTCTTTTTTTCTTTCGCCCTTTCGTTACGGCCATCCGAATCATTTCTCCAACCCCCGCAAGGTCTAGACTCTCGAACGGATCTATCGAGAAAATTCGCTTTTCAATATAGGCAGGCAGAAACTTCGAAGCATCGTCTCGCGACAAACCCATGGTCGCTTGCGTGAGATCATTGGTGCCGAAAGAAAAGAAATCTACCAACGGGGCGATCTGATCGGCGACCAAGCAGGCTCGAGGCATCTCAATCATGGTTCCCCAGCTCACCCACTTTTTAAGACCGATCTGGCCGATCTTCTGTAAATGATCATCGAATCGCTCTTTCAGCGGAACCAAGATTTCTTGAAGCTCCTTTGCTTCAATCGCCAGGGGAATCATAATTTTCAGGTACGTCTTCACTCCACGCTTTGCATTTTCGACCAGAGCTAAGGCCAATGCATCTACCTGCATACGATAGATTTCGGGGTGAGTGATTCCCAAGCGACATCCGCGATGCCCGAGCATGGGATTCTGCTCGTGTAGAACTTGAATACGAGAATGAATTCGAGAAATCGCCACTCCAGACAATTCAGAGAGAGCTGCTATTTCTTCTTGATCGTCTAAGCGAGGCAAGAATTCGTGGAGCGGAGGATCAAGA
>Ga0105049_10006620_pt1 | contig 13489 bp, 9 predicted proteins | sample MAT06_FD_78087 | JGI IMG/M metagenome (GOLD analysis project Ga0105049, IMG submission 78087) | Freshwater microbial communities from Lake Fryxell liftoff mats and glacier meltwater in Antarctica - MAT-06 | ecosystem: Environmental > Aquatic > Freshwater > Ice > Liftoff microbial mat | place...
CTTCGGCATCCGCTTCACGCTCCGCCCGTGTGCGGCGCGTCGGCGACAGGAAGGGATCGGCATGCGACGCTGTCGGCGAATCATTCGACACGTCAGGCAACCCGTCTTCCGTACCCTCAGCAGCATCTCCAGCATGCGGGTCGGCGACCGAATCGGTGGACCCTGCACCAGGTGCCGCACCAGGTGTCGCCCCGCGCGCCGCGCCCGGTGCAACGCCCGACAAGATCAGGCGCAGCTCGCCCGCCATCTCCTCGTAGTCGCGCTCTGCGAGCGACAGTTCCTGCTGCTGCACCATCTGCTTCGTCTCCAACATCGCCACGCGTTCCTGATGCTGTGCGGCGAATCGCTCGGCGATCGCGACCGTCTCCTGGTCGCTGATCTCCGCGGCCAAGCCCTGCCGGCGACGCACCGTCTCGAGCTCGGCACGCTCAGCGGCCAGGCGCGTATTGGTGGCCGCGAGCAACGCACGCAGGTCATTGAGCCCGAGCTTGGCGTGCACGAGCGCGTCGCGCATGGACTGCGTCGCTGCGCGGCGTTCATCTGGATCGAGGCGCGTGGAGAATCCACGCAGGGCGTCGCGAAGCGGTTCGAACATGGGCGGGAAGAAGATCGGTGAACGTACCCGTCGTGCGTCCGAAGGATAATCGCGGTCAGCTGGACGCCCGCCACCTCGTGTCGTCGCGCACTTGGCGCATCAGACGTTCGGGGGTGTGCACGTTGGGGAAGAGCAAACGGTCGCTCACCCCGTTCAGTGCCACCCGTAACCGCGGAAAACGCTCCGCCGCCGCGGCGAAAAGTGGGGTCAGACCGTGCTCATCCGCCATCTTATGGTCGGCGGCGAGTCGAAAGCCACGTTGCCCCATTTCCTCGAAGTACCCCAGATCGGGGCCACCTCGGCGCCACCGGCGCTGTTCGATGTGGTCCGGAAAGAGCCCGCTGAGCCACAAGGCATAGTTACCCAGATGCGCGCGGGCCAGAAAGCTCCTCGACGCGTCGCCACCCTCCAGCTCGTCGCCGAGCGATGCCAGCGTGTCGTAGGTCGCGTCATCGTGATCAGCGATTTGCCGCGCACGCTGCCGCAGCCCGAAGTGCAGCAGGATCGAAGCCACGTAGTCGGCGATCGGCCGATCGTCTTCGCCCGCGGTGCGCAGGGCGTGCCGCACCACCACGTAGGTGAAGAGCGGCCAGGAAGCATGTGCCCCCTGCCGCGCACCGAGCAGGCCCTCGAGGAGGAGCGGATCATCGAGCAACGGATCGAGCCCTTGGTCGACCAGTTTGGCCTCAGCATGCTCCTGCGCGCGCCCGGAACCGCGGGACACGAGCCGAACCACCAGTTGAGCATCTTCGCGCCCGAGCCGAGCGCGTGTGTTCGCGAGAATCATGGCGCAGACTCCTTGATTTCACGTACCCCGATCTCCCCGCGCCGGAAACGCTCCGCCGGAGGCCTCACTCTGTTATTATCGGACGCACACCAGTACGTCAGCGTTTTTTCTGCTGGCTCGCGCGTCCCGTTACCGGTTCCTGTGCTCTACCTCGCCATTCCCGCACACAATGAGGTCGCCACCATCGGCGTCCTGCTTTGGCGGATCCGCACCGTGCTCGCTGAATTCCCTCGCGAGTACGAGGTCGTCGTATACGATGATGCGAGCTCCGACGAGACGGCGGAGGTGGCCGATCAGTACGCCCACGCCATGCCGGTCACCGTGCTGCGGGGTGCGTCGCATGTCGGATATGCCGGCGCGCTCGACGCGCTGATCCGGCACGTGTCGGCCCAGACGCGCTACCCGCGTCGGGATGCCATGCTGCTGGTGCAGGGAGACTTCACCGATCCGCCGGGCATCGTCCCGGAGTTCGCGCGCCGTTTCGAGGGTGGGGCGGACTTGGTCGTCGGGGAGCGGATGGTGGTCGCCGATGCGCCCGTGCCCGTGCGACGGCTCTTCAAGGCCGCGCATTGGGCCATGCGTCCGTTCGTGCGGGTAGACGGGGTGAACGACCTCACGGCCTCGATGCGCCTGATCCGGATTTCCGCACTGCGCGATCTGGTGCGACAGTCCGGCTCCGAGCCGATCTGCGTCGGGGATTCGTGGACGGCGAACGCCGATCTACTGCTCAAGCTGGTCCCGCTGGCCCGTCGGGTCGAGTCGGTACCGATGGAGCCCACGTACGGCGTGCGGATGCGCAATACGCGCCGCGTGGCGGTACGTGACGCCCTCGCCGCACTCAAGTGGGCCTGGGGAGCACGCGGTCGACGTGCAGTGGCTGGATCGGCCGCCGAGGCCGCCGGCGAGGCCGAGCGCCGTCCGTCGCGTGGGAGCGCGCCTTCGGCCAAGCGCCGCGAAGAGACCGAACTCTCGGTCGAGAAGCTGCGCGAGCGGGTACGGGACCGCCCGCGTATCGAGGACGAAGAGTCGTTCAACGGCCGTCGTGAGGGTCGTCGTCGCGAGCGTGAGCGCGCGAGGGGCGACCGGCCGGTCGATGAGCAGGGAGACGCGACCGCCGAGCGCGTGGCAGAACTGGCACCCGAACGGGCACCGGAGCGGGCGCCTGAGCGGCCCGCGGACAAGGTGGTCGCCGAGGCGCGTCCGCCTCGTGCCGAGCGTCCAGAGCGTCCAGAGCGCCCCAAGAGCCAACGCACGGACGCGGCGGAAGGCGAAGCCAAGCCACCGCGCCCGGCGCGCCTACCGCGCGGCGAACGCCCTGCCCGAAGCGACACTCCGAAGCCGCGCTCGCCTTACAGCGATCCGACGATCGAGCTCGAGGACCCGTTCGCGGCACCCGGGCCCAAGCGCGACAGCCAGGATCGCGCCATCGAGCGCGCGCTCGGACCGGTCGACCACGACCGCCAGGCCGACACGCCCGACGATCTGAAGCCGTTGGCGATGGTCGATCGCGACGATGACCGCGATGACGAGGTGGGCCACGAGAGCGAGGGTGCCGACAGCACCGACAGCACCGACAGCACCGACAGCACCGACAGTACCGACGATGTCGACGTCGCCGAGGGATCCGCGCCGCGCAAGAAACGGCGCCGCAATCGTCGCTCGCGGCGCGGTCGCGCCAAGAAGGACGGCACGAACGACGACGCCGCCGACGGTGCATCGGAAGGCGCTGATGAAGACGATGATGAAGGCGATGATGACGACGCCGCCCAAGGCGGTGCCGACTCCTCAGGCGAGCGGCTGATAGCCGGCGACGATGGAGCCGATGCGACGGGCGACGGCGACGAGTCGGATCTCGACAGCGCTGCGCGAGCTCGGCGTCGCGGACGACGCGGACGCCGGGGAGGAGCGCGCCGATCACGCGGCAAGCGTGATCAGGACGGCGGGGAAACCGGCGGGGCGGAAGCCGGTGGGAGCACCAGCGGCGGCGACGAAAGCTGAGGTCGGCGCGGGGAACAGCTCGGCCTCACCCCCGTATCGCTTTCTCGATCCGTTCCGCCGTGCTCGGGCTGACCACCCGGATCACGAAGTAAATCACGGCGCCGATCAGGACCACCCGGATCGCGAAGCCCAGCAGCATGAACAACAGCCCGACCAGCGGACCGAGGAGCCCGAAGACCAACTTCAGGGCGACCAGGCCAAGCATGGCGATCAGGCCTACGGTAAACAGGGTACGGAGCATCGTCTGCCTCAACGCAAATGGGGTAAATGTCCCGTACGATAACCATCGCGGGAAGTTTCCGCCCTCCCGAATTCTAGCTATTATTGTTTTGATGGTTACCAGGCTGTTTCCCGGGAAGGGACAGCGGACTACCTTCTCAACATCACGTCCCGGTCCACCCCGGGCCCTTCCTGTGCAGAATATGGCCGAGCAGTTGGTTCAGATCATGGGACGTCACCGTCGGGAAGCGCTCCCCGAGCGCAAACCGTCGTGGCTCAAAGTGAAGGCCCCCGGCGGCGAGAACTATGTGCGCCTCAAAAAGATGATGCAGGAACTCGACCTGCATACCGTTTGTCAGGAGGCCCACTGCCCCAATATCGGCGAATGCTGGGAGCACGGCACCGCCACCTTCATGATTCTTGGTGACGTCTGCACGCGGAACTGCGCGTACTGCGCCGTGTCGCATGGCCGTCCGCCCAAGTACGACATCGAAGAACCGTCGCGCGTGGGTCAGGCGATCGCCGAGCTCAACCTGCGGCACGCCGTCATCACCTCGGTCGATCGCGACGATCTCCCCGACTTCGGCGCTTTCATCTTCGCCGAAACGATTCGCCAAATCCATCAGCGCCTGCCGGGCTGCTCCATCGAAGTGCTGGTGCCCGATTTCCAGGGCAACGAAGACTCCATCCGTACGGTCCTCGAAGCGCGTCCCGACATCTACAACCACAATACGGAAACGGTGCCGCGCCTGTACAAGAAAGCGCGCCCCGGCGGTCGCTACGAGCGGCTGTTGGAGATCTTCCGGATCGCCAAACGCATCGCGCCCGATATCCCCACGAAAACCGGTATCATTCTCGGTCTCGGGGAAACCAACGAGGAAGTCGTCCAGGTCATGAAGGAGTTGCGCGCCGTCGACGTCGACATCCTCACGCTCGGCCAGTACCTCCGACCCTCCGACGGTCACATCGCGCTCGATCGCTATGTCACACCCGAAGAGTTCCGCGAGCTGTACCAGGTCGGGATGCAACTCGGCTTCAAGCATGTCGAAAGCGGTCCGCTCGTGCGCTCGAGTTATCACGCTTGGGAGCAGGTGCAAGCCGCCGGCGTTTGACGCACAGCGTCTGACGCACAGCGTCTGACGCACAGCGTCTTCCGTACTCACCACCCGTCCATTTCCCCATGTCGACAGCGAAACCCCGCAAGAAGGGCGAGCCCGTGCGCGCCGATACCAAGCCCGATGCCAAAGCCGGTGCGAAAGCCGGTGCCAAGGCGTCGGAAGGCGCGTCGGTCGCCACCAATCGCGAGCTGCTCTATTCGATGCTGCTGCAGCGCCGATTCGAGGAGCGCGTCGCCGAGATGTACGCGATCGGTCGCATCGGCGGTTTCTGTCATTTGTACATCGGACAGGAAGCCATCTCGACCGGCGTGATCTCATTGCTGCGTGCCGATGACTACGTCATCACGACGTACCGTGATCATGGACAGGCGCTCGCGCGCGGCATGACGCCACGCGCCGTGATGTCGGAGCTGTTCGGACGACAGGACGGCTGCTCGAAGGGCAAGGGCGGGTCGATGCATCTGTTCGACAAGCAACTCGGCTTTCTCGGGGGGCACGGCATCGTCGGCGGACACATCCCGATCGCCGCCGGCGTAGGGTTCGCGATCAAGTATCGCGGCGGTGACCAGGTCATCGTGTGCTTCATGGGCGAAGCGGCGGTGAACAACGGCGCGTTCCACGAAGCGCTCAACATGGCCGCGTTGTGGAAGCTGCCGTGCCTGTTCATCATCGAGAACAATCGGTACGGCATGGGCACCTCGCTCGAGCGCGCCTCGGCCATTCACGACATCTACAAGCGCGGCGCTTCGTATGATATGCCGCGTGATGTGGTGGACGGTCAGGACGTGTACGCCGTGCGCAAGGCGACCGCGGAAGCGATCGTCCGCGCGCGCACCGACGGCACGCCCACGCTGCTGGAGATCCGCACGTACCGCTTCATGGGCCACTCGATGTCCGACGCGGTCAGCGGCACCTACCGCACGAAGGAAGAGCTCGAGCAGTATCTCAAACGCGACCCCATCTCCCTGCACCGTCAACGCATGGAAGAAGCCGGCGAGATCACGCCCGCCGACCTCACCGCGATGGACGAAGAGATCAAGAAGATCGTGCAGGACAGTATCGACTTTGCTGAGCAGAGCCCGGAGTTGCCGCTCGAGGCGCTCATGGAAGACATCCTCGTCGAAACCACGAGCTGAGAGCCCAACGACCATGGCCGTTATCACGTACCGCGATGCGCTCAACATGGCGCTCCGCGAAGAAATGCAGCGCGACGACCGCGTCTTCCTCATGGGTGAGGAAGTCGCCGTCTATCAGGGCGCGTACAAAGTCTCGAAGGGACTGCTCCAGGAATTCGGCGAGATGCGCGTGGTCGACACGCCGATCACCGAACTCGGATTCGCCGGCGTCGGCGTCGGCGCGGCGATGGTCGGTCTGCGACCGATCATCGAATTCATGACCTGGAACTTCGCGCTGCTGGCGATCGACCAGGTGGTGAACGCCGCCGCGAAGATGCTCTACATGTCGGGGGGACAGTTCCCGATGCCGATGGTGTTCCGCGGCCCCAATGGTGCGGCCCTGCAGCTCGGCGCGCAGCACTCGCAAGCATGGGAATCGTGGCTGGCGCACATCCCCGGCCTCAAGGTCGTGGCCCCCGCCACTCCGTATGATGCCAAAGGGCTCCTCAAGGCCGCGATCCGCGACGACAATCCGGTCTGCTTCCTCGAAGGCGAGATGCTGTACAACACCAAGGGTGAAGTGCCCGACACCGATTACATCGTGCCGATCGGCAAGGCCGAGCTCAAGCGCGAAGGCGAGCACGTCACGCTCGTGTCGCACGGCAAGATGGTGCTGGTGGCGCTGCAGGCTGCCGACCAGATGGCGAAGGAAGGCATCACCTGCGACGTGGTCGATCTACGCACCATTCGTCCGATGGACGTCGAGACGATCACCGCATCGGTGAAGAAGACGAGCCGATGCGTGGTGGTGGAAGAAGGATGGGAAGTGTGCGGCGTGGGCGCGCAGGTGGTGGATTACGTGCAGCGCCACTGCTTCGACTATCTCGATGCGCCGGTGCTTCGCGTGCATCAGGCCGATGCGCCGATGCCGTATACCAAGAGTCTCGAAAAGGCCGCCAAGCCCGACTTGCCGAAGACGATCGCGGCAATCCGACAGGTTCTCTACCTCGACTGACCAAGCGATCATGGCAACGAAAGTGATGATGGAGGCGCTTTCTCCCACGATGGAGGAAGGACGCCTCGTGAAGTGGGTGAAGAACGTCGGTGACGTCGTGAAAACCGGCGACACGATCGGTGAAGTGGAAACCGACAAGGCGATCATGGAGCTCGTGGCGCGCGGTGATGGGGTGCTGCGCGCGCAGTTGGTCACCGAAGGCACCACGGCTCCCGTCGGCGCGGTGATCGGCGTGATCGCCGCCGCCGACGAGGACATCGCGGCATTGACTGGTGGCGCTGCGCCAACGCCGGCAGCCGCTGCGGTCGCAGCCCCTGCTGCTGCTGCTGCGACGGCCGACGCCGAACCGTCAGCGACGCGCACCGCGGCTCCCGCCGCCGACGCCCCGTCGGGACCCGTGCGCTCGTCACCGCTGGCGCGACGCATGGCCGCCGAGAAGGGCGTGAACATCGGCGCGATTCACGGCAGCGGCCCCGGTGGCCGTGTAATTCGTCGCGACATCGAAGGCGCCGCCGCGTCGGCACCGGTCGCGGCAACCACCGCGCCTGCCGTTGCACCCGCATCCGCGGCCAGTTCGTCGAAGTCCGCGCCGACCGCCGTCGCCACCGCCATGCAGATCGATGGCGAGTACAAGGACGTGGCGCTCACGCAGATGCGCAAAACCATCGCGCGTCGACTGGCCGAGTCCATCGGCCCCGTACCCACGTTCTACCTCACGTCGGAAATCGACATGACGAAGGTGGGACAGCTGCGCGAGCAGATGGTGGCGAACGGCGATCAGTACAAGGTCTCCGTCAACGACATCGTCATCAAAGCCGTGGCCATCGCGCTCACCCGTCACCCGGAGTGCAACGCACACTGGATGACCGATCACATCCGCTATTTCAGTGCCGCGCACATCGGCATGGCCGTGGCGACCGACGACGGCCTGATCGTACCGGTGATCCGCGACGCCCAGCTCAAGGGACTCGGCCAGATCGGCAAGGATGCACGAGAACTGGCGAAGAAAGCGCGAGAGCGGAAGCTGCAACCCGCCGAGTTCACGGGCGGCACGTTCTCCGTCTCCAACCTCGGTATGTTCGGTATCGACCAGTTCACCGCGATCATCAACCCACCCGAAGCCGCCATCCTGGCGGTCGGTGCCACGGAAACGAAACCGGTGTGGGAGAACGGCCAGTTCGTGCCGCGGCAGCGCATGCGCGTCACGCTGAGCTGCGATCACCGTGTGATCGACGGCGCCGTGGGCGCCAGGTTCCTGCAGACGCTGCGTAGTTTGCTCGAAGCGCCGATGATGATGCTGTTCTGATCGAACACTCCCGACTCGAAAGTCGAACGCGAAACTTGAGACTCACGTGAGTCTCGGGTTTTGCGTTCGAGTTTCGAGTTGTTAGTCCCCACTCATAACCCCGAACCCGAAACTCGATACCCGAGACTCACGTGAGTTTCGAGTTTCGCGTTCGAGTTTCGAGTTGTGAGTTCCCACTCATAACCCCGAACCCGAAACTCAAAACTGTAGTTATTTGGTGCGTTTTGCGCGATGGATCGTCTTCCTGGCAGCCCCCAACGCCTGGTCTATGCGACGATTCTCTCCGCGCTTTGCGCTGCTCTGTATCCTGTCCCTACTGTCGGCCTGCGCCGGCGGTGATTCGCCGGCCGGCCCAACGCGCCTGCCGCCGCCGCCTGCGCCCGCGCCGATTCCACCCGGCATCCTGAGCCTCACCGTGTCGGGCCTGCCCGCCGGCACCAACGCCGATATCACCGTCGCCGGCGTCGCCTTCACGCGCGCCGCGACCGGCACCGTGAGTTGGGTCGACGTACCGGCCGGCCAGCACACCGTGACCGTGCGCGCGGTGCGAACGGCCGACGGCAGCTTCGCGGCCTCTCCGTCCACCTTCAGCGTGATGGTGGTGAGCGGATCCACACCCGCCACGGCCACGATCACCTACGCGCCGCTGCCTACCGCCGTCGATCTCACGATCTCCGGCGTTCCGGGCGGCGTCGACGCCCCCGTGACCGTGTCCGTGCCGGGCGTCGGCGACATCGCCGCGGCCGCCTCGCGCGTGGTGACGTCCCCGAACTCGGGCCGCTGGAAAGTCGCCGCCGGTACCCTGCTCACGGGCGGCTTCCGCTACGCACCATCGCCCGCCGCCATCGACACGCTCGTGCTGCATGGCGACACCGCGCGGCTCGCGGTGCGCTACGACGTGTCCAGCGGGGCACTGGCCGTTGCCGTGACCGGTCTCTCGGCCGGGCTCGCCGGCGCCGTGCAGGTCTCCGGTCCCGAAGGCTTCAGCCGGACGGTGACCGCGACGAGTACCCTCACGGAACTCACGCCGGGCGCCTACCGGCTGATCGCCTCGCCCGTTTCGGCCGGTGGCATCAGCTTTCGGCCCGCCGCCGATACTGTCACCGTGACCGTGAGCGCCTCGCTGGTGGCGGCTCCGGCGACCGTGGCCTACGCCGCACAGGTGGGGCGCGTGGTGGTCACGACCAGTGGCCTGCCCGCCGACGCGGCGCCGGCATTGACCCTGACCGGCAACGGCCCCGCGCGAGCCCTCAGTGGCCCCGCCACGCTCGATTCTCTGCCTAGTGGCAGCTACGTCCTGTCGGCCGCGCCGCTCACCGTGGCGGGGGTGCGCTACCGACCAGCCACAGCCTCCCAAACGCTCGCCGTCACCACCGGCACGACCACCACCGCCGACGTCGCCTTCACGGTCGTACCCACGGTCGTCGAGGTACCGGTGTCCGGCTTGCCGAACGGCACCGCCGCCAACCTCACACTCACATCGCCCTCGGGTGACGCGACGCCGATCTCGGCCACCACGCGCATCAGCCCCGCCATTGCCGGACGCTGGCGGCTGAGCGCCGCCGGGGTGACCAGCGGCGGCGCGATCTATCTGCCCACACCGACCACCCGCGACACGAGCGTCACCGCCGGTGATACCCTGCGCTTGCCGGTGCAGTACAGCATCACCACCGGTTCGATCGCCGTGGCCATCAACGGCCTGCCCGGCGGCAGCGCCGGTCGAGTCACCGTGACGGGACCCGGCGATTACTCGCAAACCCTCACCAGCACGAGCACGCTCACCCTGCTCGTGCCCGGCAGCTACACCGTCACCGCCGCCAGCGTAACGGCGGCCGGCACCCTGTTCGTGCCGTCGCCCGCCTCGCGGGTGCTCACCGTGGTCGCCTCGCTGGTCGCCACCCCCGCCCCGGTGTCGTACGCGGTCGTGCCCACGGTCGTCGAAGTGCCGGTGTCCGGCTTGCCGAACGGCACCGCGGCCAACATCACGCTCACGTCGCCGTCGGGTAGCGCGTCGCCGATCTCGGCCACCACCCGCATCAGCCCTGCTGCCGCCGGACGCTGGCAGTTGACGGCGGCCAGCGTGACCAGTGGCGGCGCGAACTATTTACCCACGCCGACCACGCGCGACGCCACTGTCGCTGCCGGTGACACGCTGCGCTTGCCCATCCAGTACGCGATCACGACCGGCTCGATCGCGGTGGTCGTGACCGGTCTCCCCGGCGGATCCGCCGGCAACGTGATCGTGACCGGACCCGGTGGCTACGCGCAGAGCGTGTCCGGCACCACGACGCTCACCCTGCTGGCGCCCGGCAGCTACACCGTGACCGCCGCCAGCGTGTCGGCGACCGGCACCACGTACGTGCCGTCGCCCACCTCGCAGTTGGTTTCCGTGGCCGCCTCACTCGTGGCCACGCCCGCCACGGTGTCGTATGCGCTGGCCTCCGGCGCCGTGACCATCTCCGCCAGCGGACTTCCCGGCGGCGTCACGCCGACCTTCTCCCTCACGGGCACCGGCGCGCCGCGTATGGCCAACGGCGCCGGTACGGTCTCGTCACTGCCCGTGGGTAGCTGGACGGTCACCGCCAACACGGTGGTGAGTGGCTCGACCACCTACACGCCGTCGCCGTCGTCGCTGAACGTATCGATCACGCCGAACGGCAACGCCAGCGCCAGCTTCGCGTACGCCACGAACGCGGCCGCCAACTACGCGATCACCAACGTCTATCTCACGCAAGCGATTCAGCGGCTCGACAATTCGGTCACGTTGGTGGCCGGACGCGACGCGCTGCTGCGGGTGTTCGCGAGGGCCAACGCCGCCAACAGCGCGCGCCCCGATGTCCGCGTGCGCATCTACGACGGCGTCACCTTGCTACAGACCGCTACGATCACGGCGCCTGAGGCCAGTGTCCGCACCACGATCGACGAAGGCACGATGGCCTCCACCTGGAACGTGGCGGTACCCGGCGCGAACATCCGCCCCACCACGCGTGTGCTGGTCGATCTCGATCCTACGCTGGCCGTTGCCGACGCCGACCGCAGCGACAACACGTGGCCCACCAACGGCACGCCACAAAGCGTGAGCGTGAATACGGTGCCCACGTTCAACGTGCGATTCGTCCCGATCGTGGTCGGCGCCCTCACCGGCAACGTGACCACGGGCAACCGGGCGTCGTTCCTGTCGTCGGCGCAGCGCATGTTTCCGCTCAACACCATCGCCTCCGACGTGCGTGCGCCCTTCACGTCGAGCGCCACGGATATCCAGAGCAACGATGGCAACGGGCAGTGGCTCACGGTACTCAGTGAAATGAACGCGCTGCGCACCACCGATGGCGCGCCGAGCACGATGCATTATTACGGCGTGCTCAAGGTGTCGTATACCAGCGGCATCGCGGGTTATGGCTACGTGCCCGGTCGCGCCGCGATCGGTTGGGACCACCTCCCCAGCGGCGATCGCGTGGCCGCGCACGAGTGGGGCCACAACTTCTCCCGCAACCATGCCCCCTGCGGCACCTCCGGCGACGCCAACTATCCGCATGCGGGCGGCGTGATCAACTTCTGGGGATGGAACAGTCTCTCCAACACGCTCGTGTCGCCCACCGCGACCGACGTCATGGGCTACTGCGGCAACCAGTGGATCAGCGACTACAACTGGGCCGCCGTGATGCAGTACCGCAGTGCGTCGGGCAGCATCGCATCGACAAACGCGCCGGGCGAAGGGGTATTGGTATGGGGACGCGTGGTGAACGGCGTGATCCAGCTCGAACCGGCGTTCCGCGTGAACGCCCCGGCCAGTGCCAGCACGACGTCGGCGTCGCATCGCCTCGAGCTGCTCGATGCCACCGGCGCCACGCTGCTCGACACCCCCATCGAGGCGCAGCGAGTGGATCACGCCACCGCAACCGATGAGCGGCAGTTCGCCGTGATCGTGCCCTGGAGCGCCGTCCTCGAAGAGCGACTGGCGTCCATCCGGGTGCGCGACGCACGGTCCCCGTTGTTGGCGGTGGCACGTCAGAGCGCCCGTATGACCGCACCCGGCACCGGTGGCACGCCGATCGCCCCGCAGCTTCAGGCCCAGGTCGATCGCACCACCACCGGCCGAGCGCGCGTCACGTGGAACAGCGCGGCCTATCCCATGGCCATGGTGCGCGACGCAGAAACCGGCGCGCTGATGGGCTTCGTGAGGCGTTCGGGGGACGCGGTGGTGACGGGCGGACGGGCGGTCGAGGTGGTGTACTCGGACGGCGTGCGCACGATAACAGCGAAGTAAGGGGTCGGGAGTAAGGAGTACGGGGCACACCGACGGGTAAGGCGGCGAGACACCCTTCACGTCTCGCCTTGTGGGTGACAACAGGTGAGACTTTACGGATCTGACAAGTATGTCTCAGCCACCGAAGGCCTCCATGCTTGCAGATGACGCCGACGATACAACCGTGTGCTTCACCCCGTGCGCGCCGTGAACGGCACACTCACCCGTAGATCAGGCCTTGGTCACCCTGGCGTGCAGACTCCTTCCGGAGATTGATCTGCTCCGCCGCCCTCGCCACTTCCAGCGTCATCGCTGGATACTGGTAATTGACCTGCTCTCGAAGCCACTCGAGCATGTCCGTCAGGTGCCACAGAGATGGGGTACCGGCGTGCACGGGCGTCGGCGCACCCGCGGCATGCCGCTCGAGGAGCTTGCGAATGTTTTGCCGCGTCACGCCGGTGATCGCGGCGACATCGCTGATTCCCACCAGGTCGGGGGACACCTCGATCAATTTCGCGGTGGGGATCGCGCCATGAACGTCGCGCAGCGCACTGTCGATGGCCTCCTGAGCACTTCCAGCCTCCCGAACGAACTCGATCGCCACCCGCCCAGGGTGTCCGGTCCCCACAAGAGCATCCGTGCAACCAGCGGCCCCTAGGCGTTCAACGATCGCCTCGTGATCGCTGTCTGTCGGCGCGAGCTGATACGTCAGCGTGAACTCATACTCCATCGGTGCGCTCCTGGTTGCTCCGCTCATCCTCGCCGGCCGTGCAATTGTCGACCGCTCGACACAGCAGCCGGGCAAAGTTTCCCACGTTCTTCGGGGTACTCCAAATACTGGCTATGCAGAATGTCTCACCGCGGCACTTCGTGTTCTCCGGACAGTACATGCGCCCCCAGCAGTGGAACCCGCCCAGTTCGACCGTCCATCCATGCGCCTCGGCATGACGAAGTGCGTTCTCGATCTCCTTGTCAGGATGAGGGCGTCAGCCCAATGCGGTCATCTGAAAGTATCGGCCACAGGGCAGTGGTTGTCAAGTGACAACCGCAGAGTTTTCGCCAATTTTCGGAAAATCCGTCTCAGAAGTGA
>Ga0105049_10006621_pt1 | contig 13488 bp, 10 predicted proteins | sample MAT06_FD_78087 | JGI IMG/M metagenome (GOLD analysis project Ga0105049, IMG submission 78087) | Freshwater microbial communities from Lake Fryxell liftoff mats and glacier meltwater in Antarctica - MAT-06 | ecosystem: Environmental > Aquatic > Freshwater > Ice > Liftoff microbial mat | place...
GCCCGGGTTGTTTGAACCAATAGTATTAAACAGAAGTCCATTGTTAATTACTAAACCTAGTATCGGAAGCAGTATTGAAATGGGAATTTTCCAGGCTATTTGGTATTTCTGCCAAACGACTGCTTTTTTAGTAGCAAGGATAAAAATGCCTCTGATCACAAAAAACAGAAATACTAAGGTGCCGACAATGATTAAAATCAGGAGTACATGAATCCCGAAATTATGCTCAACTGGTTTCCAAAGAGGTAATAAAATTTGAGAAAACAGGTACCAGGAAATGGGAACAATACTGGCAAATAAGAAATTTTTCCAGGCTTTATGTTCTTTGACTTCGGACGTAAAATGGGTAACTAAAACAAACAAAGAATAGGCAAGTGTTGGCATCAGGAATGTGCCAACATATGAAATCATATTTCCTGATATCATCCATTGTGGAATGCTAAAAGGAATTATTTTGTCACTGAAACAACCATAAAAATAAATGAATGGAATAAAAGAAAGCAAAGCAAGACCACCATACCAAAAAGAGACCTTTTTCTTTTTTATGGTTAGATAAAATGCGTATCTAAAATTAAGGAAACCTAAAATACCTAACGTTAAGCCAAAGGTTTTCCAGAGATTGATATTCCCATGAGTTAAAAGGCTCTTTATAATGCTGAACTCCCCGATACTCAAAAAAAACAACACAACAATCGGAAATGTGTTTAGGATAAAAATCCATTTAGGATTAAGAAGGTTTCTCATTGCGATGGTGGTTATTCAGGATGCGTTTCATCAGAAAATAAATGAAAATCAGGAACAATAAATTCGTAGTTACCCCTATGGATTCGTGAAGTGATGAATGTGATCTTTGAGGCAGAAAATTGACCACCTGATTTTGGATGATAATTGAAGCAACAATTCTTGAGGCGTTCACAAATATTGTAAGGATATAGGCCAAGACCAAAACCGCAGGAATTATCAAAGCCTTATGCAATGGCTTATTAGCATACTTCAATACCAGGAAGGTCAGCATGCTGAAGCATAAAAGCATAAAGTTGAAACCAGAACAGGATTTTTCGATCAGGATGTTCAGTCTTTCATGATAATAGCCTTTGTCTGAAAAGTAGACTGATTTTGAACTTGTCAGTAGTCCAACGAATTTGTCGGTAGGAAAAAGTAAAAAAGCCAGGCTGTCATTGTCGGCGAGTTTGAAGCAGAATTTCAAGAAGATAAAAAGTCCGATTGCTATTAAATAATAGGGTGTGTTTTTGGTAGCTATCAATGTGTATTTTTAAAGTTCTGAATTTTTAATATTTCCTTTTCACTCTCTAGTTGCAAATTTCTGAATTGGTTCGGGTTTTATTTCTTTCAAACTAAATTTCCCCCTAACAGTAAATCTTAAATAGTCATCCGACCTATAAACAATTTCATTGTTGTCCGTTTTCATAACGATTAGTTCAGTATCATTCTTGTAAACCGAATATGCCGAATCTGAATATTTCTGGTTAAAAATCAGTTCTTTATCGTACGTATTAATCGTGTGAAGGGTTTGATCAATCGGGATAAATTTATGATTATTTCCAATGACAAAAAATTTGGATTCCTCCAGAGACAACTTTTTAAACGATGATTCCTCCTTCCTGAATTTGAAAAACTTTGTTCTTGCTGTTGCAGGCCCTTCCATTCTCAAAGAACTACCTATATATTTTATAACCAATTCATCTCCGGTACTATCCACCCTCTCAGGAAAAACGTTAGAGTCGAAAATAAATCTTTCAGCCGTTGCTTTTGTTTTACCGCCATGTCCAAAAATGAAAATTGATTTTGACTTAAGGATTTTCATGATTTGTATGTGTTCAAGTTTCGGATTTTATCAAGACAATCCTGTAATCCTTTTAATCATGGTTCAAGATTTCCATATTGCCTGAACCTTGATTTTCCTGATTTCAGGATTTTCATGATTTGTTTGTGTTTATTTTACGGATTTTATCATGGCAATCCTACCATCCTTTTAATCATGGTTCAAGACCTCCCCCACCACAATCAAGCATTCACAAACAAATCAATAGAAAAAAAAGCACCCATTGACTCCCCGATGGCATCTTTTTCGATTAGAAAACCATCGTGCCCGAAGGGGGAATCAATTTCATAATAGCTTGCCTGGGGAATATTTTTAGCGAGAAATTTCTGTTCTTCAACCGGAAATAAAATGTCTGACTTGATGCCTATCACTAAGGTTCTTGCTGTAATTTTTTGAAGAGCCGCCTCCTCTCCTCCCCTTCCTCTACCAACATGGTGGCTGTCCATGGTTTGGGTCAAGGCAAAATAGCTGAACGCATTAAATCGGGTGGCAAGTTTATGGCCCTGGTATTGTTGATAAGCTGCTGCTTTACGGATTTCAGGAAAAGTTTCTGTGATAGGATCTGTTTGTGAATTTACATACGTTTGATAATTTCGATACGAGAGCAAACCGATCGATCGGGCTACTTTCATTCCTTCCAGTCCGGCCTTTGGTTGAGATTCCAACCAGGTTTGATCGGCTTGAATGGCCATTCTCTGACTTTCATTAAATGCAATGCCCCAGGCAGAATGACTTGCATTGGTTGCGGAAATCACCAGTTTTTCAATTCGATCGGGTTGCATGATGGCCCACTCCAACGCTTGCTGCCCCCCCAGAGATCCACCAATCAACATGTGAATGGTGGGAATTTCCAGAGAATCGGCCAAAAGGATGAATGATTTCACTACATCCCGGATCGAAAAATATTCAAAATCGTGCAGATAGGGATTTTGGGTTTTGGGATTGATGGAAAGCGGACCTGTGCTGCCGTAGCAAGAGCCTGGAATATTGACGCAGATGATAAATTGTTTTAGCGGATTGAGAATTTTCAGATTGGATAAGGCTCCGGACCACCAATCATCCACATTGGAATTGGCACTGAAAGCATGGCAAATCCAAACGACATTGTTTTTCTGCTCATTTAAAGTACCAACGGTATGATAACCAAGGTTCAGTTCTGGATAAACATAGCCCGATTCGAGTTCAAAATCTCCTTCAAATAGATAATTATGTTCCTGCATAAAACGAAAAAATGGGCCGATAACACACCGGCCCAAATATATATCGAATGAGAATTAAACCAATACTTCTTTCAGTGCGGCAGCAAAGGCTTGTTCAAAATCATCTTTAATATCATCCAGATGTTCTATTCCCACAGAAACTCTGAGTTGCGTAGGTCCAACTCCTGCGGCAAGTTGTTCCTGGTCAGAAAGTTGTTGATGCGTGGTTGTGGCCGGATGGATGATCAAAGTCTTGGCATCGCCAACGTTGGCTAAATGACTCACCAGTTTCAAACTGTTTACAAAAGCAGCAGCAATTTCTTTATCGCCTTTTAATTTGAATGAAAGAACGCCACCAAATCCATTTTTAAGGTATTTCTTCGCCAGGCTGTGGTATGGACTGGATTCAAGACCTGGATAATTTACAGACTCAACTTCCGGTCGGGTTTCCAACCATTTTGCAAAAGCGAGTGCATTATCAACCGTTCTTTGCACCCGAAGTGACAGCGTTTCCAACCCTTGAATCAACTGCCATGAATTGAATGGGGAAATTGCCGGACCGTAATCCCGTAATCCTTCTACTCGCAGGCGAATGGCAAAAGCAATGTTTCCAAAAGGTCCGTTAGTTCCAAACACGTCCCAGAACTTGAGTCCATGGTAACCTTCCGAAGGTTCGGTAAATTGTGGATATTTTCCATTGCCCCAATTGAAGTTTCCGCCATCTATCACAACTCCACCAACGGATGTTCCGTGTCCTCCGATCCATTTAGTGGCCGAAGCAACTACAACAGCAGCTCCATGCTCGAGTGGTCGGAATAAATAACCACCGGCGCCAAATGTATTGTCAACGATCAGTGGTAAATCGTGATTTTTAGCCAGGGCAGAAATGGCTTCAAAATCAGGAATGTTAAATCCCGGATTTCCTATGCTCTCCAGATAAATGGCTTTTGTTTTGTCGTCAATTAATTTTTCAAAGGACTCCGGGTTGTCTCCATCGGCAAAACGAACTTCAATGCCCAGGCGCTTAAACTGCACTTTGAACTGGTTGTAGGTTCCTCCGTATAGAAAAGAAGTTGAAACGATATTTTCTCCCGAATTAACAATATTTGTGAGTGCTAAAAATTGGGCCGCCTGTCCGGAAGCGGTTGCCACTGCAGCAACACCTCCTTCCAGGGCCGCCATTCTTTTTTCAAAAACATCGGTCGTTGGATTCATCAAACGGGTATAAATGTTTCCAAATTCCTTCAGTGCAAAAAGATTGGCTCCGTGTTCTGCACTTTTAAAAACATAGGATGTCGTTTGGTACAAAGGCACAGCTCTTGACTGTGTAGTAGGATCAACCTCTTGACCTGCGTGGAGTTGAAGTGTTTCGAAACGGAGTGAATTTGCCATATTCTTGTGCGTTTTTGTTAAAATGAACGTAAATGAGGATGCAAAGAAATGGATAATTTTTATTAATCTACCTTAATGGTAGATTAATTTAGTCAATTTAATTTCCAGCTTTAAAACAGGGGTTGGAATTACTCTACCAAAACGAAGGTTGGAAACCTGTAGCCTAAAAACATTTTTATTTGAATCATGCTACGTTTTCGTAGCTTAAAAATACTTTATCGGTAATTTTGCTACAAGTTTGCAGCACATTTTTAAATTTATTGAAATATTGCTGCGTATAAAAGATCAGTAAGGTGTGTGGCTGACGATCACTAAGCCAACGATCATTTTTACGCCTTCCATACAACAAAAATTAAACGGCCTCATTTTTAATCAGATGGAGTTTTCGATCGAGGTAAGCGATTTTGGCTTGTTTGTGTTGCTCCTGATATTTGGTGAGTACCAGTGGTTTGAATTCTTCTTAAAAACGAACCATTTTGGAATACATCCTTGCCAGCTTATTTGCTGTTGCTACGATTGCAAACTTGTTTCCGACTTTTGATTTCATTCTTCTGAAATATTCAGCCAGCCAATGGTCGCTTCTTTGAAGGGCATTTGCAGCCTGTCTAAATGGATAACAATTTAATCAAAATCCAACCGAAAAGATCTGTGAATAAACCAGTTTCTGAAGGAAACGTCCCGACTTTAACAAATTTGTAAAAGCTTGAATTTCAGCCAATCAGATTTTAGTTGTATAAAAGGTGTTCGCAGTTAAAACAATTTAATACGCCCTTGCAAAAAGCACTCTTCCCGCAGAAGGCTTGCCTGTGACCATACAAACGCCCGATTGGCCGTCCTGATCCAAAGGAATGCAACGGATGGTTGCCTTGGTTTCGTTTTTGATGCGCTCTTCGGTTTCGCTTGTGCCGTCCCAATGGGCCAGAATAAATCCTGGATTTTCGTCCAGCTGTTTTTTAAATGTCTCATAATCATCCACTTTTTGGGTATGCGCTGTCCGGAAAGCGACGGCCCTGGTATAAATAGCGGTCTGAATTTCATCCAATAATGCAAGGATCCGATCTTCCAAACCTTCTAAAGGCACGGTTTCTTTGGTCAAGGTATCTCTACGGGCAAGTTCAATGCAATTATTCTGCAAATCACGGTTGCCAATGGCCAGGCGAACCGGCACACCTTTCAATTCATATTCCGCAAATTTCCAACCGGGTTTTTGAGTATCGCGGTCGTCCAGATGAACAGAAATACCAGCTCGTTGAAGCTTGGCTTTCAATTCTTTACAGGTGTCCATTAAAAGTGTATTATCGTCTCCAAAAACGATGGGTACAATCACTACCTGATGTGGAGCAAGTTTTGGAGGAAGTACTAAACCGTTGTCGTCGGAATGGGCCATGATAAGTGCTCCCATCAATCGGGTACTTACGCCCCAGGAGGTTCCCCATACATAATCAAGAGCACCGCTTTTGTCTGCAAACTTCACATCAAATGCCTTCGCAAAATTCTGACCCAGAAAATGGGAAGTCCCTGCCTGCAAGGCTTTTCCATCCTGCATCAATGCCTCAATGCAATAAGTATCCAATGCACCGGCAAATCGTTCATTGGGTGTTTTTACGCCTTTGATTACGGGCAAGGCAAGGAAATTTTCCGCAAATTCTGCATAGACGCCCAGCATTTTTTCGGTTTCCTCAATGGCCTCTGTTTTGGTGGAATGCGCCGTATGGCCTTCCTGCCAAAGGAATTCTGCCGTGCGTAAAAACAAACGGGTCCGCATTTCCCATCGCACTACATTGGCCCATTGGTTAATCAGTAAGGGAAGATCCCGGTACGATTGTATCCATCCTTTGTATGTACTCCAGATAATGGCTTCAGAGGTTGGACGAACGATCAATTCTTCTTCCAGCTTTGCCTCCGGATCCACCATCAGTTTGCCTTTCCGGTTCGGATCGTTTTTAAGTCGGTAGTGTGTAACTACTGCGCATTCCTTGGCAAACCCTTCGGCATTTTGCTCTTCGGCTTCAAATAAACTTTTGGGAACAAAAAGAGGAAAATAGGCATTGGAGTGCCCGGTATCTTTAAACATCTTATCCAGCGTTTGCTGCATTTTTTCCCAGATGGCAAAACCATAGGGCTTAATAACCATGCAGCCACGAACGGCAGAATTCTCGGCCAGATCGGCTCTTTTCACCAGTTCATTGTACCAGCCTGAATAATCCTCGCTGCGCTTTGGTAGTGTTTTGCTCATGTTGTTCTGTTGATTTCCTTAAATCAAAATTAAAAAGAGGGCGATTTTAGATTAAAATCTCAAAACAATGGCAATAGATTATTATTTTTACTATTTGTAAAGGCACTTGAACTCTAACCAAAGCTATTATGAAAACTATTCAATCCACCAGACTATTCATTACCACACTCTATACCATTGGTTCGATGTTGCTCTGGAGTTGTGCCAGTATAAGTACTTCCACTTCTGAGAACGACGATGCTTATTTCAACTCCGCCGATTTGCAAAAAGAAAAAGAATCAGCAAGGAATGTGGCACAAGCAACACCCGCTGCGGAAGTCACTTCAACTCAGCCACAAGCACAGGCTACTCCTCCAGACTATGTAAATCCGAATTATAAATCTTCCGGAAGTTCTGGGCAGAATACAAACGCCCAAAACAATTCCAACAACTATAATCAGCAGAATTCCAATCGGTGGGAATCTCAAAACTATTCTTCCCCTTACTATTCCAATTCGTATTTGGGCGGTTATTCCTGGATACCGGGACCCTTCAGTACTTTCGGCCCTTCCTTCTCCATGTGCTATCCGGGCTGGCATAGTTCTGGTTGGGGAATGAGCCTGATGCTCGGAAACCGACCTTACAATCCATGGATGGGATATGGTATGGGTTACGGGATGGGCTATGGAATGAATTACGGAATGGGGTATGGTATGGGATACGGAATGGGAGGTATGGGAGGTATGGGAGGTATGGGATTTGGTAATTCGATGGGGTTTAATTCGTTCGATCCTTTTTGGGGACCTTCATTCGGATATTATGGGTACAATCCATTTTCACCGTTTTATTATTCCCCATATTCAAACAACTACTGGCAAAACAATAACAATTCTTCTTCCGGAGATAATAACAGCAACAATGGCACAGGGCTTATCAAAACTAATTTGCCTATGTCTGGAATGACGGGTACACCCAGCTCCCCCACCGGAGGTCGTTCAGGCCCGGCTCCAACGGGAGGTCGCCAACCGGGAGATCAAAATACTGGTGGACAGCCTGTGGTTGTTAATCCAGGAGTAAATCCGGGCCGACAGGCTGCTCAGCCTAATCAAAACACCAATCAGGGATTCTGGAGACCAAAGAGTACGGAAAAACCGGAGGCTCCTACTCCGGGAGATAATCCAAGAACATCCGACCGCGATGGCGGATGGCAATCTTCTATATTTCGCACAGAACCAAACCAAAATGGAGGTCAAGTGGTGAATCCAAACCCGAATCCGCCCGATCGCCAACCGCCACAGTCCGACTTCTGGAGGAATTCAGGAAACAGCAGCAATGATATTTTCAGGGACAACGGAGGTCGCAACAATGGTGGCTCACAAAGCGGTTCTGGTGGTGGCAACACCGGAGGCAACAGCAATTCGGGTGGCAGCAGTGGAGGAGGTGCCCCAACCGGAGGTCGAAGAAGATAATGTTGATCTGTAAAACCGATTAATTTCATATGAATCAAAAAACATTGGTCCGTTTTTGGGCTGTAATAACTATATCCATGTTCTCCGGTTCTGCCTCTTTTGGACAGGGCTTTTTCGATACCGCTCCCCGATTTGGACAGAGTTCTCTTTTCGGATCTGCAAAAAGTATGGGAATGGGTGGCATACAGATGGGTACAGGTGCGGAAGGATCGGCACTTGGAGTAAATCCTGCCTCCCCCGGAATGTTCCGTAAATCCGACATTCAATTGAGCCTCATGCCTTACCTTAATTCTACCACCAATTCGTTTCGGGGTTCAGAGGTAAGTGCTGATAAATCAGGATTTCCCATCGGAAGCTTTTCACTTTCTCTGGCCTCTTTAAAAACAGAAGACGAATCGGGTGATGTGCGAGGAGGCGTTTTCTCTGTCAGCTACAACCGGATGGCAGTTTTCAACCGGAGATCAAACTGGGAAGGCATCAACAATCTTTACCAACAGCCCAACATTCAAACAGACAATTCCATTATTGATGGATATCTGAAGAATTCAAATCGTCCGGGTTTTTATCCCTCCAACCTGATTAATCCAAACCCGGATAACCAGTTGATTTTTAATGATAATTTCAAGAACGATCTCATCATGGCCTATAACGCCTACATACTTGACACAAGCGGCAACGAATTTGTTTCCGCCTTTCCAAGAAGTAATATAAAAAAAACAGGATACTATGATCAATCACTCAATCAGGGAATGTGGAATATTGGCTATAGCATCAATGTTAAAGAGAAAGTTTTCCTGGGCTTTAGCCTTGGTCATGTTCGGGGTGATTATAAATCTACCGCTTCGTATGGTGAAGAAATTGCTAATGTGTATGTAGATCCATCCAATCCCAATTACAACTACCTTCAAGGATTTAAAGGAGTCAATTTCCAAATCATGAAGAACCTCGAACAAAAGCAAAGGGGTATCAACGGGAATCTGGGGATCATTTATAAAGTATCAGATGCGTTCCGACTATCCGGATCAATTCAATTGCCTTCTCTTACATGGGTAAATGAAAAGTACTCTCCCCGAATCACAGCTAACTACAACGGCCTGCCCAACTGGGCAAATTCCAGTGAATCACTGAATTCATATGATGTAAAATGGTTTGAAAATTCGTTTGCCTACAAACTAAGAGTTCCTGCCAAATACAGAGCCGGTATCAACTGGATTGCAGGTAAAACAGGAATGTTGGGTGTGGACATTGAATACTCGGATTTGTCAACCACCAAACTGACCGAAGGCGACGGTGGATACAATTTTGTTGAAGAAAACAAGACGATTCAAAATACCTATGCTCCTACCCTCAATATCAAAACCGGCGGAGAAATCCGATATGGAGATATGCGTTTCCGTCTTGGCTTTGCCTATTACCCAAGCCCCTTGAAATCCAATGCCCTGTACCGAAACAATGTATCCAAAGATGCACTCTTTTATACAGGCGGATTGGGTGCCAAATATGAAGGATGGTACTGGGATGCCGGCATCGTATTAGGGTTTTCACAAACCCAATACAACTTTGTACCCGGTATTGATCAGGACATACAAACAAAATTCAGCTCGTCGCAGCTGAGATTGGGAATCGGTTTTAATTTATAGGCTTTGGTTTGGTTATGAAAAGGCACTTCCATCCTCTTCCTTTCGTATGGTTAAATGTTCAAAACCAAAATTATATCCTTCGATTATCCGCAACCTCCACCCAATTGAAATTAACATCACTCCTATTCCTGGTAATTCTCCAATTTGTAATTCATACATCTAAGGCACAAACGTTTACAGGGTCTGGCTCCATCGTTCCAGACAATGGTACGTTTATTGAGATCTCCCTTCCTGTTTCAGGTATCATTCAACCATTAAACGCCAATTTCGGACTTGCGAAGGTTTGCTTTTCAATGCTTCATCCCAACGTGAGAGACATACAAATACAGGTGGTTTCTCCTTCAGGCATGGCAGTCAATCTGTTTTCGGGCATAGGTTGGGATGGCGATAATTTCAATAACACCTGTTTGGGAGGACAAAATTTAAATCTTATAGCAAATGGTTCAGCTCCGTTTACCGGGAATTTCAGGCCAGCGCAAAGTCTTGGTCATTTCAACAACGGCTCTACAGCCAATGGAATCTGGAAACTAAGAATAAGAGATTTACGGGCTCCGAATCAAGGAATCCTATCGAGTTGGTCCATCACATTTTCAAATCAACCAGCAACTCCCTTTCTATTTACCTCATCCAATTTACCCTTGGTGCTGATTGATACAAAATCACAATTCATTCCGGATGAGCCCAAACTGCCTTTCCGTATAAAAGTGATAAATCAACCCAATGGAAGCCGGAATTTCATGTCAGATAGCAGTCAATTCAATTGGATTCCAGGTGGGATAGAACAAAGAGGAAGCAGTTCGGCCGATTTCCCGAAGAAGTCCTACGGTTTTGAATTCTGGAATCCGGCAGGCGAGGATACTTCTTTAACCATTCTGGGCATGCCGGCTGAAAGCGATTGGATATTATCGGCAAATTACAGCGATAAATCACTGATGCGTAACACATTTGCTTATGATGTGGCCAGAAAAATGGGAAGATATGCATCAAGAACCCGGTATGTGGAATTGGTTTTGAATGGCGAATACCAGGGCATTTATGTTTTGCTTGAAAAGATTAAAAGAGATGTGAATCGGGTAAACATTTCAAAACTGAAAACCACCGATGTGAGTGGAGCTGATGTGACCGGAGGTTATATTGTCAAAATCGACAAATCAACTGGAAATGATACGGAAAGCTGGGTTTCTACTTTTCCTCCTGAACACAACAGCAATGGCCAGGAAATCCGGTTTTTCTATGATTATCCCGATGCGGTGGACATTGTTCCTGCTCAGAAAGCCTATATTAAAGCCTACATCGATAGTTTCGAAACAGCAGTGCATGCATCTGATTTTAGTTCCGCAAACGGATACCGCAAGTATGCCGATGTACCTTCGTTTGTTGATTATTTTATACTGAATGAATGGAGTCGAAATGTAGACGGATATCGGCTGTCTACCTACATAACAAAGCCTAAAATTACCCAAAATGGCGGTAAACTAATGATGGGACCTGCCTGGGATTTTGACATCGCATGGCGGAATTGCTATTACTGTGATGGTGATAAAACAACGGGATGGCAATTTGAAATCGAAAATATATGTCCCGGAGGTTACTGGCAACCCCCAACCTGGTGGAAAAAATTCCGGCTGGATCCTGCCTTTAACAATGCATTGAAATGCAGATGGACAGAAGTGGTTCAGAACCAATGGCCGCCAGCTCAACGAGTTGCATGGGTTGATTCGGTACGAAACCTTCTTCAGGAATCCCAGCAGCGAAACTTCAGCTATTGGCCCATTCTTGGTCAATACGTTTGGCCAAATCCGGATCCGATCTATTCAAATTATGCAGGTGAAACCGCTGGATTTCAAAACTGGCTCAACCAAAGAGCAAACTGGATTACAGCTAACATCGGTGGCAGTTGTATCACGGAAACTGAGTCAATCTCCATCCAGTCATCTCCCAGGATTTACCCGAACCCGGCAAGCCATTCCATTCAAATTGAAGGTTTAAATGCAATTGAATTAAAGAATCTTCAATTGTTCAATACCTTGGGGAAACGGATTTCTTTTAAAAAATCAGAAAGTGGCGAATGCATCGTTTCTAGCCTCGGGGTAGGATTGTATTGGTTTTATTGGGGAACTTCGCAGCGAATTGCTTTTGTGAAAGAAGACTAAATAACAATCCAATAGAATGATTCGGGCAAGTTTGAAAAAGGTTTTTAACCCTGATCTTCAATCCGGTTTATTCCGTCGAAATCCAATTCAAAGAACTCCTATAAATTGTTGTTATTCACCTTGTAAAATTTTCACATGAAAATTTCCGGGTTATATTTGAATCATCATAAACGTTCTGTTTTTTTAACTACTATTCTTCAAAAAAAATGAAAAATAACCTTCGGTGGACAACCCTCCTTTTCGCTGTTCTGACCTTAAGTTTTACCGCTTGCCAAAAATTTGATCGGGACCATCATCCAAGAAATCCAGCATGGAATACTACCACGGCCGATTCGGTAATTACGGCAAATCATACCATGACAATGGTACTTCCCAAAAATCTGTCGTCCGAAACTCCGGTTATTTCATCTTCTCCTAAAAATGCTTCTGTAAGTGAATTATTCAAAGATCCAGCCAATGGAGTTTGGATGTATCGCTACACTCCTTCTTCCGGTTTTATTGGAACCGATGTAGTCACAATCGATTCTGAAGAAGAGTCTGATGATCGTTCTTCCGGTAAAAAGGATAAACACCATGTCTGTAATAAAGGTGAAGATGACAATGAGCATAATCGATTGATATTGAATATTACCATTGTAGAGACAGAAAACTAAAGTCCTCTCCTATTACTACTTTTAAAAAAGCCAGAATTAAATTCTGGCTTTTTTAATGATGTGATTATGGCGCTCTTTCGGGGCGTATGTGGAATTAGAAGCTTTCATGAATCCCGACCCCAACCACCCAGGGCTGCACTCTGAGTTAAGTGATGTAGCCTTTTCTGGGCTTTGGTTTGATATTATACCCTTTCATTTATCCCAAGGCTGCATCCTGGGTTTGAAGATGTCGCCCTTTCAAGGCTTTTGTAGAATTTGAAGCGTTCATGAATCTCAGTGCCGTAACCTGGGTTTGGAGATGTTGCCCTTTCAGTGCTTTGGTTGGTTTAGGTGGTATCCCATGCATTTATCTTGGGAAAATAGATTACGCAATTTCAGTGCTCTGGTGAGTACAACTCCCGTTCCAGATAGACTGGGAATTTGTATTGGACATTTTGCGAAAAATAGTGTTCAAAAGACCGGGCTTTGGTCATGTTTTTCCAATACTGATAGGGAATATTACGGTAGAGAAGTTTCTTATCCGGAGTTACTATTAACAAGTAACCCAACATTTTATCGCAGGTAAAAAACTGTGCTTTCCGAATGGAGGTTCCGGTTGGAAAGGAAACGGAATCGAAATGTGCTTCACATTCTACGGCACTTAAACGCATTTCTGCTTCTTCAACAGAACGGAATGATTTCGGAAATTGACCGCATGTCTTGTAGGAAAAGCAGGAAGTGAATGAGAAGAAAATAATTACTATCAGACTAAGTTTCAACATTTTAAACTATCAAATAAAACAAATAAGTATCCAGATTTCCCTCTAGAGAAAATATACTGAAAGTGAGTAATATAGATCGAAATCCCGGGGAGAAAAAGGAGCGATTTCATTTATTTTATTTGAAAAGCTTGATATAAATCATATATATCGTAATATTGCAATA
>Ga0105049_10006622_pt1 | contig 13488 bp, 16 predicted proteins | sample MAT06_FD_78087 | JGI IMG/M metagenome (GOLD analysis project Ga0105049, IMG submission 78087) | Freshwater microbial communities from Lake Fryxell liftoff mats and glacier meltwater in Antarctica - MAT-06 | ecosystem: Environmental > Aquatic > Freshwater > Ice > Liftoff microbial mat | place...
TCACCACGACTTTCGGGCCCAATCTGCTCGAGCGCTTCACCGTCTGGACCCACGAAGAGCCTTAACACGGGATCCACTATGGTAGACGCGCTGCAATACCCCTGGACCGGCGAGTTGAGCCGCGCCGCGCAAGCCCGGCTCAAGGAAGCTTTGCAGCAATCCTTAAACCGCTTTGGCCGATCAGGTGCAGGGTACTGGCCCTGAATCTGGTGAAGAAGATCGTCGAAGCCCACAGCGGCACCCTTCGCATCCAGAGCCGTTCGCCGCATGGGGCGGAGGGTATTGTGCGCATTCCTGTCGCCCCCACGGAGATGCAAGATGAGTTCGCGCATATTGCTGGTTGAGGATTCGCCCGCATACGCTGCGGGGCAAGGGTTACCGTTTCTCCCTCTAAATGAGCCCTCCGCGTGAGCGGCGGGTTACTAAATGAGCCCTCCGCATGAGCAGCGGGTTACTAAACGAGCCCTCCGCGTGAGCGGCGAGTTACACTTTGGCCAGCGTAACCCGCCGCTTACGCGACGGGCTGAAAGTAAGTAGTTGCGTTCGATCCTAGCCTAAGGACGCATGCCCCCCGGACCTCCCGGACCACGATGGGCCGCCATCGTGTCGTACTTCGTCTTTTGCTCCGGCGTGAGTAAGTTGTAGAATTTCGCCGAGGCCTTCGCGTGAAGGCCGGCCATTTGTCCTTCCACTACCCCGACGGCCGCCGCGAGCCGATCTAGCTCCGCGTCGGGCTTATTCGCTTTCACGGCGGCCTTTAGCGCTTCGTGCGCAGCGGTGAGCGTGCCGTGCGCACCTTCGCCTGCGGTGGCCGCCGCGTCGAATATGGTTTTCGCCTGGGTCTTCTGGGCATCCGTCAGGCTCAGATAACCCGCGAGGAAATCGACCGAGTTGCCGCCCGGGCGACCTCCTCGGGGCCCCTGGGCCAGCATCGGTAAAGCCACCACCATCATCAGGGCGGCCGTCATCAATCGTCTGTTCAGCATTATTTGTTGAACCTCCTGATTCATTAAACGCCGTCGCGGTCATTCCGTTGCGCCCAAAGGCGTAAAGATATGTTTACTTACTGTCTCCCGCGCGGATCATATAACCGGCGCGCGGAACCGTCACAATATAGGTTGGGTTACTCGGGTTATCTTCCAGTTTCCGCCGTAAAGTTGCCACATGCACATCTACCGTACGGGTGCAGGCGGAACGATATCCCCACACTTCGGTGAGTAACTCAGTTCGGGAGATCGCACAACCGCGACGCGCGATTAAGTATCGTAAAAGGAGTAACTCTTTCGTCGTAAGGTCGATCGGTAAGTGATGTTTCGTCACCCGCGCGCGGAGTAAGTCGATTTCAATTGGCCCGAACTGGCAGGCGGCGCCCAGTGATACCCAGCGCGACCGCCGGATGATGGCGTGCATCCGGGCGAGCAGTTCCTGCGGTTCGAAGGGCTTGGTCATATAATCATCGGCACCCAGGCGCAAGGACGCGACTTTTTGGTGGGTGTCGGTGCATCCGGTGAGGATCAGAATGGGCAGCATGACGCCGCGGCGGCGCAACTGCTCGCAGACGGAGATCCCGTTTTGGCGGGGCAAGGTAAGGTCCAGTAGCAGCAGGTCAAAGCCGCCGGCGGTTGCGACGGTAGCCGCTTCGACGCCGTCAGCCACGCGCCGCACCCAGAATCCGGCCCCGACTAAGGTGTCAGTGAGCACCGCCGCCAAAGGGGCATCGTCTTCGGCCAGCAAGATTCGTCCTTCAAATAGCTCTTCCACATCCCATTGGACGCATCCGCCGGTTAGGGGCGCGTAAAGGGCAGGAAAAGCTTACGTAAAGATCGTAAAGAACGGCCGCCCAAGGACAACTATTCCGCGCCCGGCGGCGTTTCTTAGTCCAGGGGAAGAACTTATGAGCAACTTTCGATTTTAAAGCGAACGGTGGTGGAAGCCTTCGTGCTGCGCTTGCCCGGGGTGCAACGGAGCCAGGGCCTCCGGCCGGTCGCGTATTTTCCCGCCGGTAACCCGGGCGCTCGCCCCGTGGCGATCCTCGAAGTGGGCGCCCCGCTCGATGCCCCGCTCGATGCCCCGCTCGGGCGCCGCGCGATGCCGCGCTCGGGCGCCGGTGGCCGCTTCGGACGAACCTGCTGATCAACTGCTCGGGCGCGATCGCGTTGCTGGCCACCTTGCTGGTGCTCGCGCTGCGCTTCCGCTCTTACATTGCGGGCCAACGCCTGGCCCAGGAAGTCGACCTGGCCCGGCGCGTCCAACAGGACCTGCACCCCACGCCCCGCGATACCTCCACCACCTTTGACCTCGCAGCCGACTACGAGCCCGCCACCGACTTGGGCGGCGACTTCTACGACGCCTTTCCCGTGCTAAACGGCGCCGCCTTCGTCCTGGGCGACGTCTCGGGCAAAGGCATTCCCGCCGCTTTGCCTGCGCGAGGCCCAGCCGTTTACCGGCCACGCCGAGCTTGAGGACGATCGCACGTTGCTGGTGCTGCGCTATATCGGCGCGAGCGTGGAGTCCGACGGGCCGGATTGGGCCACCGTGGGCGCCGGCGTCCGATCGCCAGAAGTTCTTTCCGGAATTGCTTAAGCGGTCGGACTGGTGAGGGCGTGAAGGAGCAGGTCCTGCAAGGTGACGTGGCGCAAGGCCGACTGGTGCGTGGCCTCCAGCACGACGGGCGGGGCCATCCCAGAGTCGAGGGCTTCTTTCCAGCGGTCGGCGCAGAGGCACCATTGGTCACCGGGCTTCACGCCGGCGAAGCCCCATTGCGGGCGGGGCGTCGACAGGTCGTTGCCGCGGGACTTGCTGAACTCAAGAAACTCCTGAGTGGTGCGGACGCAGATGGCGTGGACGCCCTGGTCGTCCGGGCCCACCTCGCAGCAGCCGGTGCGGTAAAAGCCGGTCATTGGATCTTTGGAGCAGGATTGCAAGGGTCCGCCCAATACGTTGAGTCCAGGTTCTTTGGTCATACTCTTACAGGATCCGACAGAACCGACCCCTTTCGCTCGCGCCGCGAAAAAAATTGACTCACCGCTGCCGTTCCCAGATCTCCGATCCGCCCAACGTGTAGGCGCACTCCCCCTTTTTCCGCACCGAAGCAGTAACCAAAGTTTCATCGCCGACCTTCTTGCTCGTGCCAATGAAAAAGCTTGTGGGTGATCTTCCATTCGCCGTCTCGCTTCAGCAGGGTGAAGACATCGGACGCATGGGCGTTGTCCCCGCCAGTTTGCCTGACCGATTCCGAACTTCCAGGTGCACCACGGCAATCGTTTCCACCACCTCAATTCTCGCAAAGTGGACCTGGATGTGCGGCGCCGGGCCGTTGCCGTCAATCCACTGGAACACGTGTTCTACCGAGCCGCCATATTCGACGCCTTGGCAATATCCGGAGATGGTCGCCCCATCATGAAAAGCCGGACGCATCAGACTGCCGTCGCCGGCCCGGGCACCGGCGATATAGCAATGCATGGTCCGCGTGATGGCGTCGTGCTCGACGAGGTAGGCATTGCTGAAGGCTACGGCGGGAAGGGCCTCAACCGGATCGGATCCGCATACTTTGTCCGCGACCGGCTCCGGTTTTGGGGTGACCGCCAAGGGCTCCAGGCCTCAAGCTCATGGCGGTAGGCGAAGACCGTGTCCTGCTTTGCATGCCCATGACGGCGCACCGGCAGGCCCTCGCTGGTCTCCCAGCGCCGCACGGTGCGCTCGCTACGGTCTAAGTAAGCCGCGATTTGCTTCCGATCTGGTTCGTGCCTAAGCTTCCGCGACCCACGGGAGCAGAGATGGTGAGGTTTCTAGAATCCCAAGGCTTCTCCATTGTGCGCATTCGCGGGAGTCATCACGTGATGGCGCGACAGTAGGTCCGAACATCCGTGCCGGTGCACGGGAACGCGTCTCTCAAAATTGGTATGTTGCGAGGCGTTTTGCGCGACGTCGATATCAGCGCGAATGATTTTGCGCGGCTGTGGAAGCCCTGATGTTCCGGACAGGGTCTGCGTCCGGACGTCCGGACCACCCGTCATGGCATGCGGCACACCGTAAGACCTTCCGCCAAATACCCGAACAGCTCCCCGAACCAAGAGCCCGGTGGAGCGTTCCGCGGTCTTCCGTAAAACCGGTCGGACTCCCGATAGTGCTCGCAAGCCTTCGATAATTGGTTCGCGCCGTGATAAGCCCGCGCGGCGAAAACGTGCAGCCCGGCCATTCCCATGCGGTAAGACGGATCTTCGTGCGGAGTTCCGGGGAACGGCTTCATGATCTCCAGCCCTTCGAGGGCTGCCGTCAACGCGGCCCGGTGATTTCCATATCGGAATTCGAGATCTGAGATGCCCATGCGCGTCATCGCTGAATATCCCCGGTAATCGAAATCCGTAGGATCCACGGGGCGGTATTTGTCGAAAATTGCCACCGATTCCATTAATTCTTCCCTGGCTTGTGCCAGCCCGGCCGGTTGCCCCCTCATCCGTGACGGTGCCGAACTGCCGAGAGCCATCGCGAGCTGATAAGCGAGCGCCTGATCTCTGGGGTGCGCGGCGAGCAACGCGCGCCCCATGCCGACGGCCGGGGCAAAGATCTCCCAGGCCGATTTCGGCGTTTCGAACATCACTTGCAGTGTGGCCTTTGCTACCCAACCGAAATACAACCGCTGCGCATCTTCCTGGTTGGGCCTCGCCCGATACGTCGTCTCCACCACGGCCAAGGCGCGCCGGAGCGCGGCCGTTCGCCGCGCCCCCGCCAAGTACTCGCAATCCGCCAGCACTTCGGCGCGCCTCACCCGCGACGGGTCCATCCGGTACCGGACGCGCGCCTGTTCCAGAGCCGCGTGCAAACCCGGCTGGTTTTTCCGGTAAGCACTCACCTTCGCGCGCGCGGAAATCAAAATGTCCTGCGCCTCGTCCCATTCCGGGCTGCCGTTTCCCACTCTTTCCGCAAAAGCGATCGCCTTTTGGTAGTTGGTGGCGCCAGCCGGCAGGTCCGGCACCAGACCGGAGGAACTTAAGCTCAACGCATCCGCCGTTCGCAGATACCCTCTCGCCAGTTCGAGCGACAACGGAACGTCCTGGCCGGCTTCCCGGGAGAGGGTATCCAAGTAGCCGATGCCGCTCTGCAGCAATTCGCGCCGGAATCCGCGATTTCCGGCGAAGTTGGGCAGTTTGGCCGCCAAATCCCAGACCACCTCGCGGGAAAACTCCCGCATCTGCGTGAACCGCCGCTGGGCCAGGCGCGATTGATAGACCACTGTGGCCACGGCAAAGACTCCCAGAATCACGGCCGCGGCGCTTACCGCCACTCCCCAGCGATGCCGGCCGACGAATCGCCTGACGCGGTACCAGGCGCTATCGGGACGCGCTAGGATCGGCTCACCCGCCAGATACCGCCGCAGGTCATCGGAAAGCGCCGACACGGACAGATAGCGTTGATCCGGATCCGGCCGCACCGCCTTGCGTACGATGCTCGCCAAGTCTCCGGCAAGCCCTTCCAGCCGAGCTTCCGCATCCACCTCCAGACCATGCTCCAGGCGGTAGGGCTTTTCGGTCAGGAGTTCGTACAGCACCACGCCCAACGAAAAGACGTCCGCCGTGGTGGTTGCCCGCTTCCCGGCCAACTGCTCCGGGCTCGCATAACCCGGGGAGAAAGCCGGCGCTTGCGTCATGTCCGTTCCCGTATCCGCCAGACTCACCACGCGCGCGATCCCGAAGTCCAACAGCTTCGGTTGGCCCTCCGTGGTCACCAGAATATTCGAAGGCTTCAGATCGCGGTGGACGATCAGGCTGCGGTGAAGGTACTGCACCGCGTCGCAGATCTGTTGGAACAACAAGAGGCGTTGCCGCTCGCTCAGCCCTTGGCTGGCCGCAAATTTGTCCACCCGATCGCCGTCAACGTATTCGAGAGCGATCCAACGGAAACCTTCGGGGGTTACCCCCGCATCCATCAAGCGCGCGATGTTGGGATGTTCCACGCTGGCGAGGATCGGCACCTCGAACTCCATCGCCTTCCGCGTCTGCTCCGGCAGGAAGACGTCAGGTACCACCTTGATCGCCACTCGCTTCTCAAACTGCCGGTCGATCCGTTCGGCGAGATACACAATCCCCATGCCGCCCCGCCCAATCTCGTGGATCACCCGGTACGGGCCAAAAACACGGTCCGGCTGGACCATCGCCGGGCGCGACAGGAATTCCGCTGACGCTTCGTGACTTTTTACCAAAGCCTCGATTTCGTCGCGTAGACCGGTATCATCGCCAGAGGCTTGCCGTAGATAACTCTCCCGTTCTCCGGGCGAAAGCTGCATCGCTCCGTGAAAGATGGTGTCGATTTGTCTCCAGCGCTGCTCCTGCATCGGTTGCCCGTCCGCTAACCCTGACCCGCTTGGGTAAGCTGTTGGTATAAGAATGCCTTGGCCAGAGCCCAGTGGCGCTTCACCGTAGCTGGCGAGCAGGAGAGAGCTTCGGCCACGTCGGTGACTTCCATCCCCGCGAAGTAACGCATTTCTACTATTTTGGCCTTGAGGGGATCAAGCGCCTCCAGCGCCTGCAGCGCGTCATCCAGATCGGTGACGTCGCGCGACGTCGGCAACCCATCGAGCTCGTCCAGAATCGCCACTGGCCGATCGCCACTGTTTCGCCGGATCGCCTTTCGCGTTCGGGCTTGGTCCACCAGCACTTGCCGCATGATCTGGCCGCAGACCGCAAGAAAGTGTGGCCGGTTCCGCCAGTCCTTCGGCGTCTGGCCCGCCAGCTTGAAATAGGCTTCGTGCACGAGTGCCGTGGGCTGCAAGGTCGCCTCGGAGTCGCGTCGTAACTCCCGAAACGCCATCGACCGCAATTCCTGGTAGACGAGCGGAATAATTCGCTGCAGGGCGGTTGCGTCGCCATGGCTCCACTCCTCGAGCAACAAAGTCACCGACTCCTCCGGCATTGCCAACTCCTGTCTACCAGCACCGTCAAGACCCGGTTGCACAATTAGCGCTTTGATTCTACACCTAAAGAGTTAGGTCCACTTATTTTTAATCACGAGAATCCTATCCGCCTCAATCACTTACCGTAAATCCAGTTCCCCGCTACAAAAAAAGTTTCTCGCTCCGTGAGCCCTGCCACCTTGAAATTCCGCTATTCCTACTCAAGACGCCGCTGTGAGCGGGTCCTGAACAACTAGGAGGAGCATTCCTGAATGAGACACAACCTAAGCCGAGGCCAATTTATGGCCGCCGGTGCCGGACTCGCCTCGCTGGCCCTGCCCAGCCGGGCCCGTGCCACCCAATTCGCGCAACGCTACGAGCTCGCTTGCGAAATGAACTCCAGCTTCGCCTTTCTGGTGGATCCGCCCACCAATAACTTGGTGCCGCACCCTTCCATTGCCGACCGGGTACGGGCGGGAACACTGAGACAGCGGCTGCGAATGGAGTTCCCTTATTTCGGAGATGTTCTGCGCAACTTGGCCTACTATGAGGATCCCGCCAAGCCTCTCTCCGCGGCCAATGTGGTTCCGGCCGGCGACCCTCGCATCCTGATCGAGATCTTCACCGATGTCACGAGCGTGCTGGTGAAGAAGGATCCTCTTCTGCATTTCGTCATGACGGGCCTCATCGTCGGCAATCCCACCAGCACGTTTTTCGGCGACCTAACCTCTCGCATGATGGTCTTGTCGGCGGCTTTCGATCCGGCGGACTCGACCCGGATGCGGATGGCGGTGTCAGGCACGGCGAGCAGTCATGTCCTCGGCGCGCAAACGGGAGTGGGAGTTTTGAAGATCAAAGAGGGAGATTTGGTATGAGTCAGAACCGGCGAGTTTGGATGATGGGCGCCGCGGCTGGCGCGTTGGCGGTCCCGGCGAGCGCCGAGCGCGTGAACGCCATACGGTTGAAGTTCGACATTGAGTCGAAGGTGCCACCTGCCGGCGTGCTGACACCCCAGCCCTTTCCGCCTGAGGTGACCGCGGCACTGGCATCCGGCGCGCTTGAGTTCCGGGTGCGCTATCGCTTTCCGTTGGCGGAGCGGGATATGTTGAGCATCCAGGTCTATCTGGTGCCGCCCAATGCGCCGTATCCGCTGCCCCAGCTGCCCCCAGCTACCGACCAATCCACCATCGCTTACTTCGAGATGGAGGTGTACGATCTCCTCACCGTGGACAAGCCCAACGCTTCGGTGGCGATGGCGGGTCCCATCGTGCTCACCACCGTTTCGCCATTCGGTAGTCTGAACGGTGTGCTTTCCTACTTGAATTTCCAGTATCTGCCCGGCCCGCCCGTGCGATTCCGCGCGGTGTTCGGCGGCTCGACTGGCTTCGTCAGCACCAATGCCCCGGCCGGAGTCGGGACGCTGGAGTGGAACTATCGGATGCCGTAAGAAGGCCGGAGGCGGCTAATGCTTTGACCGCTTACTTACTTTCTTTCTAGTCGACCGGTTGTCCTAGCCTGCCCCGTAGGCGGCTGGTCACAGAGGACAATTACAATTCCATTATTTTTTGCCAGATAGGTGTCGCAGCGGGAGGAAGCGAGTTCGAGGAAGGCTTTGAGACGCCTGACCTGGTTGGGGCGAAGGCACTGTTGGACCAGCGCCGCTGATTGAATTAGCCCTACCGGAAAAGAGTAGCGAACGATTCTGGCCTGGAGTTTTGCGCCGAATATCGTGAGGTGTTAAGCGAAGCATAAATAGAGAAAACGGCGGGCTGGTCGAAGAACCTAGCGTACCGTTTTCAGAATATCGCAGGGATTGCTGAGGAGTAATATTGTGAACATGAATATCGACGACCTGAAAAGCAGTTTTAATGGTGAGATCCTCCAACCCGCCGATGCTGGTTATGAGGAAGCTCGGAAGATATGGAATGCGAGTGTCGATAAGCGGCCGGCCATTATCGCCCGTTGTTCCGGGGTCGCCGATGTGGTTGCGGCGGTTAATTACGGGAGAGTCAACCAGTTACTAACCGCGATTCGGGGCGGAGGTCACAATGTTGGCGGGCGGGCGTTGTGCGATGGGGGGATTGTGATCGACCTGTCGCGGATGCGGGCGGTACACGTGGATGACGCGGCGCGGACGGTGCGGGTTCAGGGCGGAGCAATGTTGAGCGATCTTGACCGGGAGACCCATGTATTCGGGCTGGCCGTCCCGGTGGGAGTGGTGCCGAAGACGGGTGTGGCGGGGTTGACGCTCGGCGGCGGAGTGGGGTGGCTGGTTCGGAAATATGGAATGACGATCGATAGTTTGTTGAGCGCGCAGGTAGTGACGGCGAATGGCGCGGTGGTGACGGCCAGCGACGGCGAGAATCCAGATCTATTTTGGGCGTTGCGCGGGGGCGGCGGGAACTTCGGGATTGTGGTTTCCTTTGAGTTTCGGGCGCATCCGGTGCGAATGGTGCTGGGCGGGTTGCTGGTTTATCCGCGAGCCATGGCGGTTGAGGTACTGCGGAATTTTCGGGATTTCATGAAGACGGCGCCAGATGAGGTAACCGTGTACGGCGCCCTACTGACGCTGCCGGATGGGATGCAGGTTGTGGCTATCATTCCATGCTACTGCGGCGATGTCGCGGAAGGCACAAAGGTCCTGGCGCCGCTCCGGGCGTTTGGGCCCCCGGTGATGGACACGGTACAGCCGATGCCATTTCCCGTGATGCAGGGGCTGTTGGCTCCGTCGTTTCCGGATGGCAATTACAACTACTGGAAATCCGTGATGCTCGGCGACCTCTCCGACGGCGCCATCAGCGAGATCGTCGATCAAGCGAACCAGTCGCTTTCGCCGCTATCGATGATGGCCGTTGAATTTTACGGTGGCGCGGCGGGGAGGGTAGCGAACGACGCAACGGCATTCCCGCATCGCCATAACGATTGGGATGTCATTATCGCGGCGCAGTGGACGGAGTCCGGCGATACCGAGTTGAACCGAGCCTGGGCCAGGGAGACGGCGGCGGCGTTGAAACCGTTTTCGGCACCAGGCCAACTGCTATCCGTGCTCGATTTCGACGCGGTTGATATGACCGTCCCGTTTGGGCCCAACCTCGCGCGGCTGGCGGAGATCAAAAAGAAGTATGACCCAGAGAATTTCTTCCGGGTAAACCAAAATATTCAGCCGGCTTAGCGCCAAAATGTCTGGCCTTAATGACCAAGTACTTTGCGGTCACGATGCTATTCGCGGTTTCTCTGGAGATCTGTTCCACGGCTTTCCTGATTTCTGGCTCGATGTGCAGCAATGGCACGTTGCGGAAGCCTCTATCGGCCGCGAGCGATGGGACCAGCATCGAATCGGGCACCTAACTAATTTCGAAACAGGAGCAAGAAAACATGAAGGAATCAACGAATCAGACCTGCCGTGGCAAATTCGCGCTGGTTACCGGAGCCTCGCGCGGAATCGGCCGCGGGATAGCGCTCAGGCTCGCGGCCCGGGGCGCCTCAGTCGCCATCAACTATCTTCAGGATGAGACCGCGGCCCAAGATACCCTGGCCAAAGTCCAGGCGCTGGGCGCTAAGGGCTTCTTGGTACGGGCTGACGTCTCGCGTCCGGATGAGCTTGCGCGCATGGTGGGCCAAACGCGCACGCAATTCGGCGCACTGGATATTTTCGTCCACAACGCCTTGGGCGATCTGCTCGGGTTTATGAGTCCGCCGCTGGAAGTTACTCTGCCGCAGTGGGACGAAGCCTTCCAGTGTCAGGCGCGCGCCTTCCTCGTCGGGGCCCGCGAAGCGGCTTCGCACTTAGGTGATGGAGGCCGCATCATCGCCATCAGTTATTGGCCCGGCAGCCGCCTGGGCGGCTTCCAGCCCTACTTCGCGATGGGCACCAACAAGGCGGCGTTGGAGGCGATGTGCCGGTACTTTGCCGTCGCCCTGGCACCCCGTGGGATCACCGTTAACGCCATCTGCGCGGGCATTACCGACGACAGCATCGTCAATCGGCTGCCAACGGCGGCCACGGACGCGATGCTCGGTTGGTTGCGCGGGGGCTGGAATCCTTCGGGCCGCCCCGGCACTCCCGCGGACATCGGAGGTGCGGTGGCCGCTTTGTGCGGCGAAGACGCCGGATGGATCACGGGACAGACGATTGTCGCTGACGGAGGCGCCTCACTGATGTGTCCGGAACTCCCTATCGATTTTCAGCGCCCAGCGCGGCCTGATTCTGGATCCACGCCCGGGTGAGTTGAATCATCCTGGCTCTGCTCGCTCGCATCTTGGCCATGGCCCGGGCAGAAACGACGCGGGCGTGCGATTCGCCTTTACCGTCCCGCTTGGGCCCAACCTCCCTCGGCTGGTGGAGATCAAAAAGAAGTATGACCCAGAGAATTTCTTCGTGGTAAACCAAAACATTCAGCCGGCTTAGCGCCAAAATGTCTGGCCCTAAAACAAAGGGACTAGCGAACCATTCTGGCTTGGCGTTTTGCGTCGAAGTATACGATTGTGATTCCGTGCCCAGTTCGGCCCGAGAAGTAAGAAAAATTGGAGGGATTCAGCATGCAGACACCCGACGTAAGACTAGATCGATCCGCGGCGCAACTGCGGATTGTCGAGGAACATATCCGGCTGGAGGCCGCACACGATCTGGAGCCGCTCGTGGCAACCTTCGGTGAAAACCCAGAATGGCACAACAAGCCTAATGACCAAGTACTCCTCGGTCACGACGCCATTCGCGGTTTCTATGGAGATTTGTTCCACGGATTTCCGGATTTCTGGCTCGACGTGCAGCAATGGCACGTTGCGGAAGTCTCTATCGCCATCGAGGGAGTTCTCGGCGGTACGCAAACCGGCGAGTGGATGGGAATTCCCCCTACAGGAAAACCCGCCGCAGTCCCGTTCTGCGCAATTTTCACCTTCACGGAGAATGACCTACTGAAAACGGAGATTGTGTACTTCGATCGCCTTTCATTGCTGGTACAACTCGGTGTGATCACACTGCCAGGGTGATGGGTTTGTACCGGCTCGCAGTAGGACGACATCCGCGAAAACGTAATATACCAAGTGAGCTCGATTCCAGGAGGATCTATGGACCACAGCATTGTTAGCGGTGCCACGACCGCGTATAGCCATCGTTTGACCCCCGGCGCAGAACAGTTTCTCATGACGCTCAAGTCTGACGGTTTTCCAGGCTGGGCGTATCTTACAATCGAACAGGCACGAGCCATGCTGGGCCCGGTTGCTCCGCTCGCGGGCGAGCCTGAACGAGTATCACGGGTTGAGGACACCCATGTGCCAGGAAATCCTGAGATACCGGTTCGCCTCTATATTCCCGAGAGTCTCCGGCCCGATCTACCGATGCCCGTAATCGTGTATTTCCATGGGGGAGGTTGGGTGTGCGGAGATTACGCATATATAGATACACCGGTTCGAGCCCTTGCGAATCGGTCCGGTTGTGCGGTTGTCTCGGTGAATTACCGTTTGGCGCCAGAGTTCAAATATCCCGCCGCACTGGACGATGCATACGCCGCCCTGATATGGGCCTCTCAGCAAGGGCAGCGGTTCGGGTGGGATGGCTCGAAGCTGGCCGTTGCGGGTGACAGTGTCGGTGGCGGCCTGGCGGCGGCCGTAGCGTTGCGCTCGCGAGATGAGAGTGGGCCGGCGATTGCTTTTCAGTTGCTCGTGTACCCGGTCTTGGATCACGACTACAGCAACGAATCCTATCGCCAGTTTGGAAGCAGCTGGGGTATTCTCACCCGCACCGATATGATCTGGTTCCACTCTCACTACGTAAGCCATCCGGATCAGTTGGATCTGCCGTATGTCTCTCCCGCGCGATGGGCCCACCTCGAAGGTCTACCCGAGGCGCTTGTTTTAGTGCCAGAGGCTGACCCGCTCAGAGATGAAGCTCTGCTTTACGTCGAGCGGCTCTCGGCAGCCGGTGTCCGGGCACGATCGGTGGTTTATCCTCGTGTGATCCACGGGTTCTGGCAGTTTGGTGCCCTAATGGCCGAGGCCCACACCGCCATCGACGAAGCAGCCGCGTCTCTACGGTCCTGTTTCTCGATACCATCAAGCCGCGCGAGCACTGGTTCATGAGCGCCCAGGACCGATCCTGCAAGCTTCGGGCGATCAGGGACACTCACTACCACTCCGTGCAGCTTTGACGAGCTCAGGGGGACAGTCTGGTATGACCCGTCATCACCCGCAAAGTGGCTACGAAATGCCCGTATTTGCGGTAAAGCAGAGGAGCGGCGTGTCTCAAAATCTTTCAGGTCGATGCCGAAAGCGCTTTCAAAATCGACACCATGCAAGCGCAGACTGTCCCAGAATGCGCTCCCAGAATGCGCTCCTTTCCCTGCAGCTCCTCGCGCGTTACCAACTCACCGGGCCGCTCGAGGAGAGCCTGGAGAACTTGAAAGGGCTGGTCTTGCAGCTTAAGGCGGACGCCATGCTTTCGCAACTCCCCGGTCCGTCCGTCCAGTTCGAAGACACCGAAGCGGACTAGCGATCGCTTAGTCATTCACACCTCTCGGGATCTCCGTAGCATACCACCCGAATCCGAAGCCTGCCGGAGGAGAGAAGTCCTGCTAAATCCAGAGGGTTCAGGTTGTTAGCGA
>Ga0105049_10006625_pt1 | contig 13487 bp, 11 predicted proteins | sample MAT06_FD_78087 | JGI IMG/M metagenome (GOLD analysis project Ga0105049, IMG submission 78087) | Freshwater microbial communities from Lake Fryxell liftoff mats and glacier meltwater in Antarctica - MAT-06 | ecosystem: Environmental > Aquatic > Freshwater > Ice > Liftoff microbial mat | place...
ATTACGGCGTGGACCACCAGGCGGTGGTGCAGGGGCTGGGTTGCAAAAGCTTGCGTGTCACCGACCCCGAGAAGATCAACGCCGCCGTGGTCGAGGCGATGGCGATGGCGCAACAGTACCGCGTGCCGGTGGTCGTTGAAGTGATCCTGGAGAAAGTGACCAACATCGCGATGGGCACCGAGATCAACAACATCAATGAGTTTGAAGACATCGAGTGCTTGCACCCTGAAGGACGCGAAGGCTTGGTGGCAGCCGGATTGCTGGAGTGAGCACAGCACGCCATGGATGCTTGGCGTGGGCTTGACCGACAATCTGAAACATCCCAAAAACAAGGAGAAGCACATGAGCACATCCCCCCTCAAGCTCGGGTTCATCGGCCTGGGCATCATGGGCGCGCCGATGGCTGGCCACCTGGTCAAGGCCGGCCACCAGCTGTTCGTTCACACCCGCAGCAAGATCCCTGCATCGCTGGCCGACAGCGCCGCCGTGCCAGCAGCCAGTGCCAAAGAAGTGGCGCAGAAGGCCGACATCATCTTCCTGATGTTGCCCGACACACCCGATGTCGAAGCCGTGTTGTTTGGTGCTGAGGGCGTGGCTGCTGGCCTGAGCCAAGGCAAGGTGGTGGTTGACATGAGCAGCATCTCGCCCCTTGCCACCAAAGACTTTGCGCAGCAGATCAAGGCGCTGGGTTGTGACTATGTGGACGCGCCCGTCTCAGGCGGCGAAGTGGGCGCCAAGAACGCCACGCTGTCGATCATGGTGGGCGCTGAAGAAGCTGCTTTTGACCGCGTCAAGCCGCTGTTTGAATTGATGGGCAAGAACATCACTTTGGTGGGCGGCGTTGGCGACGGCCAGACTGCCAAGGTGGCCAACCAGATCATCGTGGCGCTCAACATCGAAGCCGTGGCCGAAGCGCTGTTGTTTGCCGCCAAGGCCGGTGCCGACCCGGCCAAAGTGCGCCAGGCCTTGATGGGCGGCTTTGCGTCCAGCAAGATTTTGGAAGTGCACGGCGAGCGCATGATTAACCGCACCTTCAACCCTGGTTTTCGCATCGAGCTGCACCAGAAAGACCTGAACCTGGCGCTGAGCAGCGCGCGTGCTTTAGGTGTTTCTTTGCCCAACACCGCCAACGCGCAAGAGCTGTTCAATGCCTGCGCTGCACATGGCGGCAAGGGCTGGGACCATTCGGCGATGGTCAAGGCGCTGGAGAAGATGGCCAATTTCGAGATCGGTCAAGACAGCCAAGCCCAGCCGTGACCAGCGCAGCGCCTGAGCTGTTGCGGCGCATGTTTGACGCCGCCATCGCCAGCGCGCAGCCCGCGCGCTGCATCCCGCCGCACCTGCCTGACCCGCAAAGTCTCGGACCCGGCCGGCTGATCGTGATCGGTGCTGGCAAAGCATCGGCTGCGATGGCGCGTGCTGTCGAAATGCATTGGCAGGGGCCGAAGTCGGCGCTGTCGGGCCTGGTGGTCACGCGCTATGGCTACGCCGTGCCGTGCGAGCACATCGAGATTGTCGAAGCCTCGCACCCGGTGCCTGACGAAGCGGGCGAAACCGCAGCGCGGCGCATGCTGCAACTTGTGGCGGGCCTGCGCGAAGAAGACTTGGTTTTGTGCCTGATCTCGGGCGGCGGATCGTCGCTGCTGCCGCTGCCCTTGCCGGGTTTGACGCTGGCGCACAAGCAGGCCGTCAACCGCGCGCTGCTGGCTTCGGGCGCCACGATTGGCGAGATGAATGTGGTGCGGCGGCATTTGTCGGCGATCAAGGGTGGACGCTTGGCAGCAGCCTGCCACCCGGCGCGTGTGTTGACGCTGTTGATATCCGACGTGCCTGGCGACCGGCCAGCCGACATCGCCTCCGGCCCGACGGTGCCTGACGCCAGCACCTGTGAAGAAGCGCTGGCCATCGTGCGCCGCTACGGCATCGACTTGCCAGAGCCGGTGTGGCAGTGCCTGCAAAGCGGGCAAGGTGAATCCATCAAGCCGGGCGACCCGCGCTTGCAGCGCATCCAGACACGCATGATCGCCACACCGCAGATGGCGCTGCAAGCTGCTGCAGAGGTGACGCGCGAAGCGGGATACGCCGCGCACATCCTGGGCGATGCGATAGAAGGCGAAGCGCGTGACGTCGGCAAGGTGCTGGCCGCCATGGCCATGCAAGTGGCCGACAGGGGCGAGCCCTTTCAAGCGCCTTGCGTGCTGCTCTCAGGCGGCGAAACCACGGTCACGCTGCGTGGCCAGGGCCGGGGCGGGCGCAATGTGGAGTTTTTGTTGTCGCTGGGCGTTGCGCTGGACGGGCATGCGCGCATCCACGCGCTGGCGGGCGACACCGATGGCGTGGATGGCCAGGAAGAAATTGCTGGCGCCTTGCTGGCGCCGGATTCGCTGCAACGCGCCTGGGCAAAAGGCATCAAGCCCCGCGACAGCTTGGCCAACAACGACGGTCACGGGTTCTTCGGCGCCCTCGGCGACGCGGTGGTGACCGGCCCGACACTGACCAACGTCAATGACTTTCGGGCGATCTTGATTGAGGCAAACTGAGCGGCTTCATTCACGCGAGAAGTCGCCATGCAAGCATCCCATCAAGCACCCCATCAAGCACTCCATCAAGCACCCTATGACCTGCTGATCGAAGGCGGCACCGTCATCGACGGCACCAAGGCGCCGCGCTTTGACGCCGATGTGGGCTTGCGCGGCGGGCGCATCGTGGCCGTCGGCCAATTGCAAGGCCATGCTGCGCAACGTCGCATGTCTGCGCGCGGCAAGATCGTCGCGCCGGGTTTCATCGACGCCCACACACACGACGACCTGGCGCTGCTGACCCGCCCTGGCATGGACTTCAAGGTCTCGCAAGGCGTGACGACGGTGGTCACCGGCAACTGCGGCATCAGCCCGGCGCCGCTGTTGGCAGACACGCCCACGCCACCGCCGATCAGCCTGGCCGTGGCGGGCAACCAGCATCGCTTTGGCAGCTTTGCTGCTTACCTGCAGGCACTGCGCGATGCGCCTGCAGCCGTCAACGTGGCTGCACTGGTGGGCCACACCACGTTGCGCGCCCGCACGATGGCGCAGCTGAATCGCGCCGCGAATGAGGCCGAAGTGCAAGCCATGCGGGCGCATGTTCAAGAGGCCCTGGACGCAGGCGCCTTCGGCATCAGCACAGGCACCTTCTACCCGCCTGCAGCGGCTGCCAGTACCGAAGAAATCATCGAAGTCTGCCGACCGCTCAGCGGCAGCGGCGGCGTCTACGCCACCCACATGCGCGACGAGCAAGACGCCGTGCTGCAGTCGCTGCAAGAGACCTTTCGCATCGGCCGCGAACTGGACGTGGCAGTGGTCGTCTCGCACCACAAGGTCACGGGCCAGCACAACTGGGGCCGCTCGACCGAGACCTTGGCCGCCATCAGCCAGGCCATGCGCTGCCAATGTGTGGCGCTGGACATGTACCCCTACACGGCAGGCAGCACGATGTTGTTCAATGATGGTGAGCGGTTGAAATCCCGCGTCTTGATTGCGCACAGCGAGCCACACCCGGAAATGGCTGGCCGCGATCTGGATGAGATCGCCGCTGAGTGGGGCTGCGACAAGCTGCAGGCAGTGGCCCGTTTGCAGCCGGCTTCGGCCATCTACTTCATGATGCATGAGGACGATGTGCGCAACATCCTGGCCTTTGAGCACAGCATGGTCGGCTCGGATGGCATTGCCGGGGGTGACCGGCCGCACCCCCGCCTGTGGGGCACCTTCCCGCGGGTGCTGGGCCACTACAGCCGGCAGCTCAACCTGTTCCCGCTTGAGACTGCTGTGTGGAAGATGACGGGTTTGACGGCCAGCAACTTTGGCTTGAGCGAGCGCGGCACCGTGGCCGAGGGACAAGCCGCTGACTTGGTGGTGTTCGATCCTGAGACGGTGATTGACACCGCCACTTACGAGCACCCCACGCGCGCAGCCTTGGGCATTGATTGCGTGCTGGTCGCAGGCGTGCCGGTGTGGACAGAAGGGCGAGCCACGGGCGCACGGCCTGGCCGCGTGTTGACGCGGGCACAACGGGCAAGACCAGGTTTGAAGGCAAGCGCCTGAATACTGCTGGCTCGCAAGAGCCGTCAGGAGCCGTCAGGAGCCGTCAGCAGTGAATCAGGCCTGCCAGTCCAGCACCATCTTCAAACACAGCGGGTCGGAAAAAGCGATCTCGTAAGCCTGCTGCGCTTTGGCAGGTGTGGCGTGGTGGGTGATCAGGCCGTCCAGCGACAGCTTGCCGCTGTGCATCAGTTCGGTCACTGCCATCAGGTCGTGCTTCTTCCACTGCGCCGCCACGCGAATTTGCGCTTCACGCATGAAGGCGGGCGCAAAAGCGAAGCTGATGTCGGTCTTGTAGAAGCCCCCCAGCACCACCTCGCCACCCGGTTTCAGACGGCCGATCAGGCCGTTGACCAGGCTGGCGTCGCCGCTGACGTCATGAATGGACTGATAGTCTTTGCGCGCGTCTTCGTCCGGGTGGATCACCGGGTAGTCGAAGCTGCCTTCGCGGCGTACCGCTTGGGTCTCCCAAACCGTCGGCGCTGGCGCACCGGCGGCGACCACCAGGCGCGCCAGCAGGCGGCCCACGGTGCCATGGCCGACGATCAGCTCGGGGTACAAAATCGGCTGGCGCGCGCCGCCCAGTGAGAACAGGTGGTACGACGTGGCCGCCAGCGACAGCAGCATCGCCTTGGCGCCGAGTGCAGGGTCGACCTTGACCACCCGCTCGTGCGGCACCACCAGGCGTGCGCCGGCGCCGCCAAAGATGTTCTGCACACCCACAAATGAATATGAGCCTGGGATGAAAACCGTGTCGCCCACCGCCACGCTGCTGGCCTCTGGGCCGGCCTTGACCACGGTGCCTACACTTTCGTAGCCAGGCACCAAGGGGTAGGCCAGGCCCGGGAAGGGCGGCATCGTGCCGTCCCACAGCAGCCGCTCGGTGCCGGTACTGATACCGGTGTACTGCACTTCGACCTCGACATCGGCGGGGCCGGCTTCGCGCAACTCAAGACTTTGCAGCGACAGCGACAGGGGGGCATTGAAGACGATGGCTTGGGCTTTCATCAGGATCCTTTGAACTGCGGGAATTTGACGGATAGGTGATCGGTTGGGCGTCGCTCAGCCCAAGCCCACGAACTGTTCGCTCAATGTCCACAGCCGCGCAGCGCGCGCATGGTCGGTGGCCTTGGCTGACAACGGTTGGGCAAAGGCGGCTCTGCCGGGCTGCTGGCGGTTGCCCCAGCTCCAGTGCACGCCGGACTGGGCAAACTCGGGGTCCAGCACGACCTGCGCCACCCGCTCACCGGCCAGTTGCTGGGTCACATAGCCTTTGGTGATGTTTTTCTGAAACCACGGGAAGATCGTCTGAAAGGCTTTGGGTGTGTCACGAAAAAGCGCGGTGTCGGCCACGCAGCCGGGGTACAGGGTATTGAAGATGATGCCGGTGCTGGCGTGGTGGCGGCGGTGCAACTCGCGGCTCATGACCATGTTGCACAGCTTGCTGTCTTTGTAGGCCTTGCCGGGCTTGAAAGGCTTGCCATCGATCATCGCCAGGGGTGCTTTGAAGCCGGCTTCCAGGCCCTGCAGATCGCCCAGGTCGGCCGGCGCCGGGATGGGCACCTTGCCGCCAAATTCTTCAGAGTTGGCCGTCACCGTGCCCAGCGTCACCAGCCGCGGCACGGCCCCAGGCTGGCTGGCGCGTGTCTTCTGCAGTTCGGGCAGCAGCAACAGGCTCAGCAAGAAGTGGCCGAAGTGGTTGGTGGCCACACTGATCTCGTAACCCTCGGCCGAGCGTTGCGGCGCTTTCAGGCGTGGCAGGTAAACGGCGGCGTTGTTGACCAGCGCATCCAGCGGCCGGCCTGTGGCCTGAAACTCTTTGACGAAGCTGTGTACGCTGGCCTGCACGCCCAGGTCGATGTGCATCAGCGCATGCCGATCTGCTGCGATGCCCAGGGCTTGCGCCGCTGCCGCCGCCTTCTTCAGGTCACGGCAAGCCATCACCACAAAACAGCCCCGCTGGGCCAGGGCTTGAGCGGCATAAAGACCGACGCCTGAAGAGGCGCCGGTGACGATCACGGTGGGGGCAGGCGGGGCAGGGTGGTTCAGTGCGGCTTGGGACATGGGTGTGAGTTTCCTGGAGGCACCGCGATGCTAAAGCCTCTGCGCAAAGCCTCTGAGCGAAGTCCCTGCAGGCAGCCCCTGCAAATAGCCTCTGCAAACAGCTCCTGCAAACAGCCCCTGTCGGAAGCTGAGGCCCACAGGGCCCACCGGGTCGAGCGCCAGCGGGTTGGGCAGCAGTGCGGTGATCTTCTCGGCGACAGAGTTGATGATGCGGTTGATGCCCAAAGACTCCATCATCCCGTTGATGATCGGGCCCACGGTGATGTTGAAGATGAAGCCCACCGCGTCCAGCAAGCCTTCGACCGGCTTCAGCACCTTGGCAATCTCGTTCAGCGGCTTGCGCAGAAAAGCCAGCGAGCCGTCGATCTTGTCCAGCGAGATGCGCACCGACAGCGCTGGGTTGAACTGGGCATCAGGCACCGCATTGCGCACATCCAGCACCACCTGGCGGATGGCGGCGTAGTCGTTGTTGATGGGCACGGCCACATCGTTGATGGGCGTGGACCACAGCTCAAAGGCCGCTCTGGTGCCAACGCCCCCATCACCGATCTCGTAGGTGTGCAGCGCATCCAGCACCTGAGGGGCGTAGCCGGTGGCCTGCAGCACATAGCCAACTTTGTCTTCGGCACTTCCCAGCTTCTTGTCGTAGTTCTCCAGCCGATCTTTCCAGTCTTTCAGGTCATCTTCGATGCCAGATTTGTCGATCCGCTTGCCCGGATCGTCGGCCTTGTCCTCGACGCGTTTGGCGACTCGCTCGACGCTGAGCAGGATGTCGGCGCCGATCTTGGCCAGCACCTTCAGCGGGCCAGCCTTGTCCATCAGCTTCAGTGTCAGTTGCAGCTTGGAGACGGTGTTGCCAAAGCTGTCTGCGGTGTCTTCGATGGTGTCCACCGTGTCGACGGCACGCCCCACGGCCTTGATCTTGTCCTGCAAGTCCTCGATGAAGGACCGCACCTCTTTGAGGTTGCGGTCGGTCTGCTGGAGGTTGATCCCGAGAGCGACGAGTTCGGGTCCGGGCTGCTGCATGCGGTTTCTCCTGATGGCTCAGAGCGGGAGGCTCTTGAACCACTCAGCAGGAAACTTGCGCAAATCACCCAGTTGCGTTGCGCACTGCTGTCAGCGCCGGGACTCTATCCAGCAGCAGCGCCGGCAGCGATCAGCTTCGGGATATTGGCCATCGCCGCCATCGCCTGCGCTTTGAAGCGCGCGATGATGGCTTGCTTCTTGGCGTCATCGCGTGATGCGCTGGCCATCAGCTTGCCAAAACCGTCCAGCCGGCTGTCTCGTATCCATTGGCGCAGCACCTTGTCCTGGCCCCACTGGAACTGGTTCCACATGCTGGCCATCATGGCTTGCGGGTACATCTCCAGCGTGTGCGGGAAAGGCACCGAGCCGCACAGGCGGTTCTTGTCTTTGTCGTTGTCGTAATGCGCTTCCACATAAGCCGTCAGCGCAGCGCTGAAGGTGGGCTGTGGCAGGCGCACCATCTGCAGCACGATTTTGTCTTGTTGAAAGATCGGCTGGATCGGGCGTGGCTCGACGGCTGAGGCGCTGCAGTCGATGAACAAGGTGTGGGGCTGCACCGGCACCTGGCCCTTCTCAAGCACCATCTGCGTGGCTTGCAGCGCTTTGACTCGGCCCAAGCGCACGACGTTCTTGATCCGACGCAGCACTCCGACTTCACCGGCCGCCACCGTGGCCAGGTGAAACATCGACGGGGTTTGCTCAGGGTCGATGCGCAGCACGGCACCGCAGGCTTCCAAGCGCAAGAACAGGTCTTGCACCGATGAAGCTTCGGCAAAAGCTGCCATCTGCTCGGCTTGGCCGCCAATGGCTGCATCAAAAAACTCAGGGCCGGTTTGCGTGGTCACGCGGTTGACCAGCCAAGAGTCGCGTGGCACCACCCACTGCAGCGCCGCCGGGTCTGTGCCCGACTGCAACAGCCACACACAGGTGTCCATGGCTGTTTTGCCCGCGCCGATGACCACGAAGCGGCGCGGCATCGGGCCGTTGCCGCTGCGGTGCCACAAGCCGGGCAGGGCGCCGGGTGGCACCAGTTGCACGCCCGCATCGACCGTGAAGCGGGGCCGGTGGGTGGCGGGCACATTGGGGCTGAAGTAGTTGGCATCGACCAGCTTCTTGCGCACCTTGACCTGCGTCTTCGCACCCGACAGCAGCGACTCGAACACGCCATCGCCGAGGTAGTTGCTCAACGGGTGATAGCTGAGCCTGCCGCTGGGCAGCAGTTGGTGGTTCATCACACGGTCAAAGTAGCCGCTGACCTCGGGGCCCGAGGCCAGCTCGTACAAGCCCTGGTTGAGCCCGATGCTGTCCTTGCGTCCACTGCCCAGCGCCATCGAGTTGACGCCATAAAACGCTGAGGGCTGGTGCAGTGTGACAAAGCTGTAGGCATCGTTCCAGTGGCCGCCGGGTTTGCCCAGGCGGTCGACCATCGTGATGTGCGCGTCGGATTCGCTGAGCAGGGTGTCGGCGAATGCCATGCCGGCAGCCCCGCTGCCAATCACCAGGTAGTCGGTTTCGATGGTTTGCAGGGGGTCTCTTGGCCGGTGGCCTTGTACAGTGGTGGCCGCAGTATAGAGACCGGCATCAGCACCGGAATGAGCACTGCGCGCCGACGCTGCGGCCCCGACCCCGCAAGACTGTCCCCGACCCCGACCCTGCAGGCTGCCCGTAGACTGCGTGGCTGTCGCCGTTGCACTGCCAGGAGCCCGCTTGAACATCCGCCTGCCCAAGAACTCGTTGTTTGCGGTGCTGCTGCGCTCGCCCTGGTGGATCAGCGCGGCGGTCGGCGCTGTGCTGGCGTTGCTGGCGATGGCCTTGTTGCCAGAGAAGTACAGGGTCGTCGGCGCACTGGGCGCAACGCCGTTCTTTGTGATTGCTGCCATGGCGGCACGCCGTCAATGGCACCTGCCCAGCGCCAGCAAGGTTGAAGCCTTGACCCAGCAGGTCAATGCCTTGGCCTGGCCCGCCTTTGCGCAGCGTCTGCAGCAGAGCTTCGAGCGCGACGGCTGGACTGTGCAACGCGGCGAGCGCGACCCGGTGGACTTCAAGCTGCAGCGCCCGGGCCGCCAGTTGCTGGTGCATGCCAGGCGCTGGAAGTCTGCGCGCATCGGCCTGGAGCCACTGCGGGCCTTGCAAGCGGCGCGCGAAGACGCCGGAGCACGCGACGCCCTGTGCATTTGCCTGGGTGAGTTGTCCGACACCGCGCGGCCCTTTGCCAACCGCAACCGCATCGCCGTTTGGCACGCGACAGAGCTGGCGCAAGCGTTGCATGGTCGGCCGCCAGTCCTGCCCGAAACCACCTGAGACCAGCCACAGGATCACCGTCAAGACCACCGACAGGACCACCCATGAGGCCACGCATCAGATCACGGAGAGTGGTGGCAGCCCCTGCCTGCCGGTAAAGTGACGCACATGAGCGTTACACCGCTGACCCACCACCAGATCCTCAGCGTGGTCGAGCCCTTCTCGCGCGTGAGCCACCACGTCGATCTGGCCGCCAGTGACCGTTTGGCGCGCAAGCTGGTATTCAAGACCGTCGAGCTTGATCCGCCCTGCTGGCCGTGCAAGGTCGGGACTGCACCCGGCTGGAGCGCAAAAGTCAACACCGGCCCCTGGATGGCGCTGCACTACCTGCCGACCTGCCGACCTGCCGATTGCGCTGCTGGCCTTTGGCTTCAGCCTGCAGGAGCTGCCCCGTTTCGAGATCCCACCGCTGCCGCGCAGGTCCAAGGCCGCGGGTTGGGTTGAGTCTTCAGAGCCTGCGGACGAGGGATACGCGCTGCCCTGATGCGATGCCGGGCCCTGTGCAAAGGCTTGCAACGGGTGCTGCTCAAGTCAGTCGGCACGATGGGCTGACCGCAGCCGAAGGCACACCTGGCCTGGTTCGACAAGTGCTCCCGCAACGCTTCACGGTGCTGGCCAACTGCGCGGCGACATCCGCGTGGCGCAGTCAGCTATTCGCTGCAGGCTAGTATCCCCTTTATTTTCATGGGCTAACGCGCCCGGAAAGACCTCGCCGTGATCAACGTCAAACAGTGCCTGGACCAGAAACCACAGGTTGTGATCTCCGTGCGCAGCGATGACATGGTCGTCGCTGCGCTCAAGCTCATGCGCGATAACCGGGTTCGAGCGGTGCTCGTCATCGACGATGACCGCCTCGTCGGCATCGTCTCTCAAGGCGACTGCGCGATCAAGGTGCTGCTGCCCGGACTCGATGCCGCGTCCACTTGTGTGCGCGATGTCATGACGCCCGACCCGGTCACAGTCAAGCCAGAAGATCCATTGGAGGCCTGCATGGGCCTGATCTCCAAGCGCGGCTTCAGGCACCTGCCGGTGGTCAAGGGAGACAAGATCATCGGCGTTGTCTCGATCGGCGACATCGTCAAGGAAAACGTGCGGCACATGGGCCAGCAGATCGGCTTTCTCGAAACCTACATCAAGGGCCACGGCGCCTGAAGCGCGGCCTGCACGCCCAAGACGGGCTGCAGCGGGCTGCAGCGGGCTGCAGCGGGCTGAGACGGGCCGAGAGCAGCAGCGAAGCCGCAGCGTCCCGGCGTGCTACTCACTGCGCGACACCGCCACCGTTTCGCCCACCAGCCCACGCGGCCGCCACAGCAGCATCAGCGCGATCAACACACCGATCAGCGCCACCTGAAGCGCAGCAGCGCGCGCTTGCTCGGCTTGCGGCACCCAGCCGCGCAGCAGCGAGCCAGACGCGGCCCAGAAGCCCCAGACGACAAAGGCGCCCAGCACCGCGCCGCGGTGGTTGCCCGAACCGCCCACGATCAACATGGCCCACAGCTGGAAAGTCAGGATCGGCAAGAAATCTTCGGGCGCGATGTAGCCCACGAAGTGCGCGTACACCGCGCCGCCCAGGCCCATCAGCATGCTGCCGATGACAAAGCTCTGCAACCGGAAGACAAAGGCGCGCTTGCCCAGCGATTCGGCGGCGGCTTCGTCTTCGCGGATGGCGCGCAGCACGCGGCCCCAGGGGCTTTGCACCAGCGTCTGCAGCGCCAGGTACACGGCGCCCAGCAGCGCCAGCACCAGCGCCAGATAGGCCAGGTTCCAGGCCAGCCCGGTGCCCAGCCAGCCCTGCAGCGGCTTGGGGATGAACTGCATGCCGAAGGTGCCGCCGGTCAGCGGCTGCAGGTTGGTGGCCAGCAACTGGATCGTCACCGCCACGCCGAAGGTGGTGATGGCCAGATAGTCGTGCCGCAGCCGCAGCGCCACCGCGCCCACGGCCAGGCCCACGAGGCCGCTGACCCCCATCGCGGCCACCCACCCTGCAGCCACCGGCCAGCCGAAGCCGCCGATGCGGTCGGCCGCGTCGGGTGTGGTGAGGATGGCGCTGGTGTAGGCCCCCACGGCCACAAAACCAGCCACGCCCACGTTGAACAAACCCGTGTAGCCCCACTGCAGGTTCAGGCCCAGCACGATGATCGCGTAGGTGCCGGCAAAGACCAGAAAGAAGCTGCCGTAGGACAGCCAGCCGCTGTATTGCGCAAGCCAGTCGACCATCAGAGCCGCCCCATCAGGTTTTCTCTGCGAAGAGGCCCGTGGGCCGCACCAGCAGGATGGCGATCAGCACCACGAAGGCGGCCGCCGCGCGGTACTCGGCGCCCACCACGTGGACGGCGGCGCTCTCGGCCAGGCCGACGATCAGCCCGCCGATCACCGCGCCCCACACCGAGCCGATGCCGCCCAGGATGACGGCCGCAAACAGCGGCAGCAGCAGGTCCAGACCCAAGGTGGGCCGCAGCTGCACCGTGAGCCCGGCAAACACGCCCGCCACGGCGGCCAGCACGCCGCCGATGACCCAGGTGGCGCGCAGCACGTGCTCGGGGTCGATGCCGGCGACACGGGCCAGTTGCGGGTTCATCGAAGTGGCGCGCATCGCGCGGCCCAAGGTGCTGCGCTGCAAAAACAGATGCACGCCGACCACGGTGACGGCAGCCAGCCCCAGCACGAAGAGCTGATCGGGCGTGATGCGCAGGCCACCCATTACGCTGCGCGGCAGCAGTGCGACTGCGATCTGCAGCTCTTGCGAGTAGTACTGCGGCACGCCGCCGTAGAAGTAAAGCAGCAGATTGCGCAGCGCCAGCGCGGCGCCGAAGCTGGCAATCACCAGCGTGATGGCGCCTTGCCGGCGCAGCCGGCGAAAGAGCGCCGAGTCGAGCGCCAGCACCAGCAGCGCGGTCAGTACGGCCGCCACGGCTGCAGCGGCCAGCAGTGGCCAGCCGAAGGAGAAAGGCGCGATGGCCCGCGGGCCGCCGGCCTCGGTGGCGCCGAACATCAGCAGCGCCGTGAGTGCGAAGTACGCACCCCAGGCCATGAACTCGCCGTGGGCGAAGTTGGAGAAGCGCAGGATCGAGAAGGTCAGCGTCAGCCCGATGGCGCCCAGCGACACCACCGAGCCGATGACCAGGCCGTCGGCCACGATCTGCAGCATCAGTGTGGCCCTGCCGGGTTGGGCGCAGTGGCTGCTGCAGACGCGCTTGCAGTGGCGGTTTTAGGAGCGGTTGTAGGACCGGTTGCAGGAGCGCTTGCAGGAGCGCTTGCAGTAGCGCTTGCCGTAGCGCCTGCAGAAGCGCTCGGGGAAGCGCCCTCAGAAGCGCCCGCAGAAGCCGGCGTCGCGACGTGGCGGCCCAGGTACAGCTCGGCGATGCGCGCATCGCCCTTGAGCACTTCGCAGCGCGCCACGATGCGCTCCTTGCCTTCCACCAGCACGGCAGCGCGGTCGGCCACGCTGAGCGCAGCCTTGACGTTTTGCTCGACCAGCAGCACCGTCACGCCGGCGTCGCGCACGATGCGCAGCTGTGCCAGCACTTCGGCCACCAGCTTGGGGCTGAGGCCGGCTGAAGGTTCATCCAGCATCAGCACACGTGGTCGGGCGATGAGTGCGCGCGCCACCGCCAGCATCTGCCGCTGCCCGCCTGACAGCCGCCCGGCCAGCAGGCCGCGTTGTCGCTGCAGGTCAGGGAACATCGCGTACACAGGCGCCAGGCTGGCGGCGCGCGGCACTTTCAGGATGGCGGCGGCCAGCTCCAGGTTCTCGGCGATGCTGAGGTTGGCGAAGACGTTCTCGGTCTGCGGCACGAAGGCCAGGCCCTCGAAGATGCGGCGGTGTGCGGGGAGCTGCGTGATGTCGCGGCCCTCCAGCAAAACGCGTCCGCGCGTAATCGGCACCAGCCCCGCCGCGGCCTTGACCAGCGTGGACTTGCCGGCGCCGTTGGGGCCGAGGATGGCGACGATCTCGCCCGGCTGCACAGCAAGAGATGCGCCGCGCACGATGGGCAGGCCGGGCTCGTAGGCGGCCTCCAGGTC
>Ga0105049_10006629_pt1 | contig 13484 bp, 15 predicted proteins | sample MAT06_FD_78087 | JGI IMG/M metagenome (GOLD analysis project Ga0105049, IMG submission 78087) | Freshwater microbial communities from Lake Fryxell liftoff mats and glacier meltwater in Antarctica - MAT-06 | ecosystem: Environmental > Aquatic > Freshwater > Ice > Liftoff microbial mat | place...
AAGGCTTATCAAACTGCGGACAACTTTGAATTTCCCTAATTAGAGTCTGTCTATAGAGTCTCCTGATGTCGTTGCCCTAGTCCGAAAAATGCTCATCCCGTCCTAAAGTGGGACTGCGCTTTTTCGGCCGTCGTGCGCCTAATCAGAAGCCTCTATAACTCAGACTCCTGAATCTAAGGACAGACGCGAATTAGTCCAACGCTGGTATTTCTGTACACTATAAATAAAAAGCCCTTTTCCTGATTTAGAAAAAGGGCCTAAAAACATTCGATTAATCGCTTAGCTGCGTTTAACTTCTTTGCCTTTTTTCATCAGTTTCATCTCATCTACAATATTTCCAGCGCCTCCTAATTTGTCGATCAGGAATAGAACATAGCGGATGTCGACAGAAATAGTCCGCTGGATTTTATCCTCGTAGCTGATATCTCCACTCATTGCTTCCCAGTTGCCATCAAACGCACAGCCGATAAGCTCACCTTTTGCGTTGATAACGGGACTTCCGGAATTTCCACCAGTAATGTCATTCGTAGATAAAAAGCACGTGGTTAATGTGCCGTCGTTACCGTAAATTCCATAATCTTTGGCGGCATACAACGACTTTAATCCAGCGGGAACGAAGAATTCACGATTCGTAGGATCCTCTTTTTCAATTACACCTTTAATGGAGCTGGTTTCATCGTAGTGAACAGCGTCACGCGGATCGTAATCCTTTATTTTCCCGTAGGAAAGACGCATAGTTGAATTTGCATTAGGGTAAAAATCCTTCTCTGGCATCATTTCCCTTAAACCAGCGATAAACGCCCTGTTGCCTTTGTCGATACGAGCCTGGATTTCTGTGATCACCGGCTTGTATTTGGTCTGGTAATCTGTAATAAATGAAGAAGAGGTAAGGATTGCAGGATCTGTTTCCAGCGCTTTTGCTGTTGGGCTATCCAGGAATTTGTCGAAATTTTCCTGGGTTCCGAATGCTGAGCGACTATACACATCTTCAGTATATGCTTTGAAGTCGTTGTTCCAGGTTTCCCTGATTGTTTGGAAAATCGGCGGTTGCTGCTCTTTCGGAATACTTTCGGAATACATCTGAAGCATTGCAGCCATCAGCTTTTTATCGGTTTCCACGTTATAATTCTTGTAAAATGCAGCGCCGCCCTGACGCAGTTCTGCAATTGGTCCTGCGAGGTCGGCAGAAGAAGCCGAATCTGAAAGCATTTGTTTCATCTGCTCCATCTGGAAAGCAAACAGGAGCAGCTGCGGGCCTTGCAGAACAGATTCATTCAGATATGTCCGAAGAAGTACAACATTCCTCATATCTGCATATGCTTTTTCCAGCTCGGGCAACGCATTTCCGTATTTGGCCTGACGCTGCGGATCTTGCCCCGCCCAAGCCGCGAACTTATTTTCCAGGTCTTTCTTTTTCTGAACCACATTGTTGTTTTTCAGCTGCTGGGATTGACCGATAAAATATTTCCAATAGTTCGCAGTTTGCGCATAGGTTGACGCATAACGGATACGGATATCTGTACTTGCATCCATGTCCTCCTTCATTACTTTAAGCTTCTTGTCGCGGATTTTCACCACTGCAGGATTGGTAAGGTCCAGGTTATTCTGGATCCCGTAAGAAGTAAGGTAACGATCTGTTGTACCAGGATAACCCATCACCATCGTAAAATCATTTTCCTTAACGCCGTCAAGTGAAATAGGTAGAAAATGCTTTGGCGTGTAAGGTACGTTTGAGGGTGAATAAGCAGCTGGTTTATTGTCCGGTCCCGCGTAAACACGCAAAAGGCTGAAATCTCCCGTATGGCGAGGCCAGGTCCAATTGTCCGTATCGCCTCCGTATTTACCGACAGATTCAGGTGGAGCGCCCACAAGTCTTACATCGGTAAAGGTTTCGTAGACAAAAAGATAATATTCGTTTCCGTTGAAGAACGATTTAACTGCTGCATTATAGCCTGTGGTTCCAACAGCTTCGTCTTCCAGCTTTTTCCCGAGCTGACGCACTTTAGCGGTTCTTTCCGATTCGCTCATTGATGGGTTTAGTTCGGAAAGGATTTTTTGTGTAACGTCTTCGATCCTCACAAGGAAGGAAGCAGTAATGCCACCACTTGGAAGCTCTTCGCCTCTCGATTTGGCGTAAAAGCCGTCGGTAAGGTAATCGTGTTCCACGGTCGAGTTGCTTTGAATGGCTTCATATCCGCAATGATGATTTGTGAGAAGAAGGCCTTCCGGAGAAATTGCTTCGGCAGAACACGAGCCGCCGCTTAACATTACAACGGCATCTTTCAGGCTAGATTTGTTGAGGTCATAGATCTCTTCGGCGGAGAGTTTAACGCCCATTTTTTTCATTTCATCATAATTCAGCCGCTTTACCAGCAACGGCAGCCACATGCCTTCATCGGCCTTCGCTTCCTGATGAAAAAGTACACCTGAAATTACCAGGCAGATTAAAATCAATTGTTTCATTTTGTCTGTTTATACGGCAAAGAAAATCAGAATCTTAACAAAACACAACCGTTATAGGTTTTTAAGGGAATTTAATTGGATATTCGACAATGAGATGTTCGATTTACTGCATGTTGGGAAGTGTGGAGCTTGGTGGTAAACGATGTTTAAAATTGTGGCTGATCATAACGGATACTTCCTATTGACTTGCAATCGGTAAACATTAAAGGCGCAAAATTTTGTGCCTTTACATGGTTTTTTGTTTAGAATTACGATCCGTAAATTCTGGAGGCACAAAATTTTGTGCATCTACACAATCTCTTTGATATGTCTTACAATATCACTTAAAATGTTAATTATTTCTTCCTTACAAACTTCATATCCGGTCCGATCTCAAAAACAAGAATCTGTTCCGACGATTTGTTATGTTTAATCGTTACCTCAAAACTTTTACCTTTCCTGAGCCAACGATAGCTTACCGATTTTACATCCTGAACCTGGAACGGATCCGTTTCACCAAAGGCTGCTGTTCCAACCACTTCTATCCTATGACCTCCGCTATAAAGCGATTTGCCGTTCTCGCCGTCGATGTTATGGATATAAACGAATTCATCTGCCAGCTGTCCGTATTTGCCCCAACCCAGAGGATCGGCTGCTTCATAATCGTATAAAACGGCGGCCGCAGAACCGTCAGGTAAGCGAAAAACGGTATTCACGAAATTATTGGGTGTGTCTTTCAGGTACATGTATTCCTTCGAGCTCAGCGACGTTTGTAAATTATCGACTAAGAAATAGACATCGTGCTGAGGAAAAGGGCTAAGGTCGTCGTAGATCTGGTCAACCCTTTCGAACGGTACGTCCTCACCTTTTTCTGAATGCAGATATTTCATTGTGATCGGGTAAAAAGTATACTCAACAAGGCCTGCTTCAGAAACCGTTTCGGAGCCGTAGATTATTGATCCCGCGCCATATCCAAATGGTTTCCACTGACCGCCCGACATGGCCACATTAACGGTCATGCTGATTTTCCTTATCGTCGAATCAGGAACATTGGTGGTAATGTTCATGTAAAACGGGAGCTCGGCATTATTAAAATAATTTGCCCTTGCATAAAACCTGTTTGGCGTTGATGAAAGTTGCGCAGGGTTCTCTTCCGCACTGTCTGCATCAAAAACGTCGACCGCAAACCTGATGCTTTTTGTAAGCGCAGCTAAACCAAATCCCATAGAACGATTATGCATCGCTATTCTCAGCGTATAGCCCGTCGCCGTTTTTTCACTTTTGTATGCTGCACTTCCCGAAAGATCATCGATAGTGAAACCAAGCTCTTTCTCAAGCAACCTGTATTTTGCTCGGTCGAGGTGCTTAGCGGGTCTGTTATCGGGGTGAAATGAAAAACGGGTGAGACCGAAAAAAACATAGTCCCGCTTCAGGTCTTTGCCTTCCGGAACTTCCGGGTCACTCACTTTGCCGGTAGACGGATTTGTGAGCTTGGCTGAAGGGTAATCGCCGTTTTTAATAAACCTTTCAAGGTCGGCATTATCACCGGTTTCAGACGAGTTGCGGAAGATAGATGTGCGCTTTTTACTTTCGGAAACGATATAGTCAGAAAAATCAGACCCTGAAAATCCCAGCCATACTTCCACGTGATCACCTTTATCGTCGGCAGTTCCATTGATTATCTTATCATCGGTTACTTCTACGGTAAAAAACAAAGAATCCGGCGTTACGGAAACGTTTACTTTTCCTGAGATATCAGAAGCGGCTGGTTTGGTTTTTCCGGGAAATGCGTAAAGGCTGTCAAGATTCAGCACCTTATGCACCTGGCCAAAGCTATTAATGCAATACAGAAAAAGGATAATGGAAAAGAAATGTTTCATAAGATCAATCGTTCTGCAAATTAAGGCAAAGAAATATTGAAAACGATCCTAATTTGCGAGTGAATAATTCAACTTAATATGAGCGAACTGATACGTTGCCCATGGAGTGGGAAGACTGAAAATATGCGACATTATCATGACACGGAATGGGGAATTCCGGTGCATGACGATCGCAAGCATTTTGAGTTTATAATCCTGGATGGCTTCCAGGCAGGATTGAGCTGGCAGACGATCATTAATAAAAGGGATGCATTCAAAGAGGCATTTGCTGGCTTTGATCCAAAAAAGGTTTCAAAATTTACGGATGAAGAGTTGGAAGAGCAGATGCACAACGAAGGCATTATCCGCAACCGTTTAAAGGTATTTGGAGCAAGAAAGAATGCCATTGCTTTCCTTGAAATTCAAAAAGAATTTGGTTCGTTTGATAAATACATCTGGCAGTTTACCGGAGGAAAAACGATTGATGGAAAACGAAAAGCGATGGTTGATATGCCTTCATCAACGCCGGAGAGCGACGCGATGAGCAAGGCATTAAAGAAACGAGGATTTACTTTCGTGGGCACGACGATCTGTTACGCTTATATGCAAGCGGCTGGAATGGTGAATGACCACGTGAACGGTTGCTGGAGGAAGGAGTTATGAGTTTAGTAAAAAGGCTATTGATGGGCGTGACCGGAAGAAATTTTAGGGCTCGAATTTATGGTAACGTATTAGGCAAATGTTGAATAGAAACAACTGGATGCCGGCTCAAGGTGCCGGTTGGAAATGTTTCGGGAGTCTGAAGTTTGCTTGTTTTACCCAAAGGCAAATAAAAAACATTTAGCATCTTTGAAGCATGGTTGACTTTATAAGCATTAAAAACTTCAAGACTATAGAAGATCTGCGGCTTGATTGCAAGCGAGTAAATGTGATTATTGGAGCGCCTAATTCAGGAAAGACGAATGTTTTGGAGGCTTTATCGTTGTTGTCGAGGAGAGGCGTTGCTGCAATTCGTGATATGGTCAGGATCGAAAATGCTGCTAATTTATTTCCTAACAATGATTTAACTCACAAAATTGAGATTTCCGCAAATGATATTTTTGTGACATTATTTTTTGATGGTAAAAACATTAGTGTAGATTTTTCGGATGTGACAGATAGTGATTCGGGCGACAAATCGGGAAGCCGTTATTCTATTGAGATGGACGAACCGAGCGCGCCTGGACCCAATTCTTCCCCTGAAAAATGGGAGGAAGTAAAAATTAATAAAACACCTTTTCGTTTCTATAGGTATACTAATAAAAACAATCTGAGCAGCATAACACGAGATCATTTGGTGCCGCCGTTTGGGTCTAATCTGGCGCAGTTACTTTATAATTACAAGGAATTGAGGAAATCTGTATCACACATCTTCGCCGATAGCGGTTACAAATTGGTCATTATCCCTAATGAAAATAGATTAATGATTTCAAAAGAAGATGATGATAATCTCATTTTACTACCTTACAAAACTCTTTCTGATACCTACAAAAGATTGATTTTCTATAAATGCATCCTTGAGCAATCCAAAGGTGCAGCCATCCTTCTAGATGAACCGGAAGCATTTATGTTTCCTGGCAATGTTAAATACCTTGCTGAAAGAATCGGAGGGAACGAGGGCAATCAATTTTTTATTGTTACGCATAATCCATATATGCTTACCAATCTTATAGAAAAAACAAATAAAGATGATTTAACAGTTTCTATAGCTTATCAAAAGGATGGGAAAACGAAATTAAAAACTCTGAAAGGTGAGCAGATCGTTGAATTAGTATCCTTTGGAGAGGACGCATTTTTTAATTTAGGACGTTATTATGATGATGAATATATTAGTAGAATGTTTCCCGGATGATGCTGTAATGCAGATTCTGGGATTCCGGAAAAAGCAGGTTGATCACAACAACGGAAAAAATCGGATTGGTGAAAAGCTGCAGAAAGGGTCTGGGAGAACTGCAATGGTTGATGAGGATCCAGGAAAAAGTTCACATCCGTATTTCCTTAAACTGTCACAGATCAACGCACAAATACCTTTCAAAAACGGGTATAGAATACTCAAGGATGTAAAAAAGAATCACATAATAATTGAGTTGGAAGATCGCATGGAACGGTTCATTCTTACTCTTTGCAGGCAATATAAAATATCTCCTGGCAAGTATAAATTTTCAAACAACGAAAGCGACCTTCACGCAGAATTAACTGAAAATAGTATAGAGAGATTTCGCAATTTACTTGAGAGTATAGGACCTGTCAAGGAATTCCATGAAATTCGAAACGCACTACTCAATCATAAATAATTAAAAGCTCAACGGAAACCACGAGCCTGGAATAACCTTACTATTTACCGAAATAAATTTGTAAATTCTATATCACTTCCCCTTCCGCAATTCAGCTACTACTTCCGCCCTGAATCTCTTCGATTGCACCCTCGTTAATTGATAAACAGTTGCATAAAGAACACACATAAATAGCGTGTAGCAAATCGTCATTCCCCAAACTCCTGGATTTGATAATGGATGAAAAATAAAATTGATACTATCTCCCATTAAACGAAATGGGCGCTGTAAAATATCCCAACTGTTAAAACGCTGGAACCTGCCCAGGTATATTCCAAAACTGCTTATGAAAAGCGTAGTTCCGACAAATACCCACCCCGCAAATCTATTGAATCGCTGAATAAATAGTTCCTGCATGTCGAAAAGTGAGGCGCAGGCCAGCATCAAACCGTTCCAGGCAAAGGAAAGAATTAATACAAGGTCATACCATTGAGGCACCGTACTGCCTTTATGCAGATGAAACAAATCAGTGATTATGTAGGGCGCATTCGGGAAAAACAATAGCCAGATAAGAAAAACGAAGCCCAGCTTCCAGAATTTGTAATTGCGGATTCCGTGCCCGTAAACAGTAAGAACTGTGGATATCGCCAACGGAATTAGCGCAAGGAATAAATTCCAGGTTAGGAAAATATAAGTGGAATTTCCGCTATAAATGATCCTGCCGGCCAAAAGTAGCAGACTTAAAATAATGGAGGCAGAAAAACTGATGGCGATGCCGAGTCGGTTATTCTGCTTGAAATAGATGTGTAGGCGTTGAAGGATAAGTGATGACATAGAGGAGGTCGTTGCGATTAAACGATAGTCGCATAGATTTATTTTTTCCTGGGCGTGAAATAAGTTACAATCAACAGTAAAACTTCTATGGCTTTTTTTATTTAACGGGTCGGAATATTTTAATTCTCCCCTTTTTAACATGCTTCATGTCTAAAGTAGTTAAACCCACTTTTTTTCCGAACGACCCGAAATTCTGATGTGCCAGAACAAATTCGCCGGTTCCGTTTACTTTATAGATGAAAGCAGTATGATGTTTCATTTCCTCATACCATTTTCCGCCGTCCCTTACATATTTAACTAAAACACCTTCAAATTGCATGATATCGCCCGGATAAATGCAATCAGTCTGATAGTTTACTTCTGTTCCAAATTTGTACAGCCCATTCCATTTTGCATTGTTTTTATTCAATGCGTGTTCCGCCAGATCCCAGCATTGACCAGATCCAACGCGCTTTTTCATGTTTGAGTCGACAAAAGAAATAAGGTGTTGATTTAATTCAGGAACGCTATCACAATTTGGAATCTGCTTAGTAGTTAAAACGGATTGCTTTGTTTTTGGTGAAAGGGAAAATGAAACCAGGACACTAAAAATTAATAATGGAATTAACAGTTTCAAAGCATTAATTAAATTTAGCATATAATAGTATGGGTGTGATGAGAAAAATGCCCTGGAAGTTTGATGACCTTTTACTTAGAACGCTGCTTTTAGTATAATATTTCAGATTTTTACCTGTAGTTTAGGCAGGAAAATAATCGCAGCGATAATCGCAGCCGTTACTGCAGAGAGGACAACTGCAGCTGCTGCGAGATCTTTAGCTTTCCCAATTAATGGATCAAATTCGGTAGTAACGCTATCGGCCAGGTTTTCGATAGCAGTGTTGAGGACTTCCGTCACAATCACAAATCCGCAGCACACGGTCAAAATGCACCATTCAACTGCACTCACATTTAGCCAGAAGCCAAAGATTATTACAAGTGCCGAAATAAATATATAGAGCTTAAAATGAGCTTCTTTCCATCCGAAACGAAATCCCTGAAATGCAGCGTGGAAAGCCTTTAGACGATTTTTCAAATAACGACCTCCACCCTTTTTTTCTGGAATTCCGGCCATCAACAATGAATTGAATTATTCCTCTGACTTTCCACCAGCCTTCTTATAAACCGGAACAGTGGAGCAAGCTTCACCGTACATAATTGATTTTGCAACCGGCCGTAATTTATTTGTTAGCATTACAAACGCAGCTGGTGGAACCGGTAAATTACCACAGCCCTTTATTATCAAACGCTGATCATTAAATTCAGAAACATCCAGCTTATCAATGATTTCTTTGTAAAGCTCAGTTTCCAATGTTTCGAGGTTTCCAAATACAACGTGCTTTGCGAAAGGCTGTAGTTGCGCAGCAATCAGCATATATGCCCAAACGGGAATAATCGCATCTGCCGAACAATTTACTGCTACAAAAGCGTCTTTGTATTGCGCCCAATTATGTGTGTTAATAAACCCGCGGAAGTCTTTTTCTTTTAAAATAATTCCATGAAAAAGCTGGTCTTTAATGTCGATCTGCTTACGAGAGCCACGTATATAGTAGTCCTCCAGATCTAAATTGATTAAACCACTGTTTGCTACTTTATTGACAATTATATCTTCCATTTTTCATTTCGATATTTTTCATTGGTTAATGCCAACCCGAGTCCGTTGAGGTGCCGTTTTCATTTACATGAAACCCAATTCCAGTTTCGCTTCTTCACTCATCATGCTTTGATCCCAGGTTGGCTCAAATGTTAAATCAACTTTAGCAGATTTAACCCCTTCAACGCTTCTCACTTTATCTTCCACGTCGGGCGGTAGAGTCTCGGCAACCGGACAAGACGGTGATGTTAACGTCATTAGTATGTTAACGTCTTTTTCCTCATTAATATTCACCTCGTAAATTAATCCAAGCTCGTAAATATTAACGGGAATTTCGGGGTCGTAACAGGTACGGATCATTTCGATCACGTCCTTTTCAAGATCTTCTATGCTTTTTTCCATCATCAATTCTTAATGTATTTAGCGGCTTCAAGCTTCATGCGCAGCATCATCGCTTCCAAGCCGTTAGAGCGCTGCATGGAAAGATTATCGCGGATTCCCGCCTTGTCAATAAAATCAAGTTCAGCAGTAAGGATATTTTCTGGTTTTTCACTTCCTAAAACCTGAATCAGCAAGCCCAGCAAACCGCGGGGAATCATTGCCTCGCTGTTTCCTTCAAAATTAACAAGCCCGTCATTAATAGAAGACCTGATATATACTTTGTTCTGGCAACCATGAATTCTGTTGTCTTCAGTACAGAATTGCTCATCCATTTTCGGGAGTGCTTTTCCTACATCAATTACATAAGTCCATTTATCATCCCAGTTGTCGAAAATGTTCAGGTCTTCAATAAGCTCTTCGCCCTTTGCAAGAATGCTCATGACAACATTTTTTTTGCTTTTAGAAGCGCTTCAACCATCCGGTCAATTTCTTCTTTGGTGTTGTAAAATGCCAAAGACGCCCGCAATGTTCCCGGAACAGAGAAAAAGTCCATCACCGGCTGCGCGCAATGATGCCCGGTTCTCAAAGCAATCCCGCTTTTATCCATGATAAATCCCAAATCGTAAGGATGTATTCCTTCAACGATAAAAGAAACAACCGGAACTTTGTTTTTTGCTTCGCCAATTATCTTAACTCCTTCAACTTTTAACAACGATTCTGTCGCATAAGCCAACAGTTCATTTTCGTATTCTTCAATCAGTGTGTGATCGAGGGAATTCATAAAACGGATTGCTTCCGCAGTAGCAATTCCGCCTTCAATGTTAGGTGTTCCGGCCTCAAAGCGAAGCGGAATATCATTGTAAGTGGTTTTTTCGAACGTAACGGTTTTAATCATATCACCGCCGCCCTGGTATGGAGGCATTTGCTCAAGGATCTCCGCTTTTCCGTAAAGAATTCCAACGCCGGTTGGACCAAACATCTTATGCGCTGAAAACACATAAAAGTCGCAATCCAGCTCCTGAACATCCACTTTAAAATGCGGAACTGCCTGTGCGCCATCCAATAGAACCAACGCTCCGGCTTTTCTTGCCATTGCAATTAATTCTTTTACAGGATTGATCGTTCCCAAAGCATTGGAAACATGCAAAACTGCAAGCAGGCGGGTCGTTTTTCCAATGATTTTTTCAGCTTCTTCCAGGATTATTTCGCCATTGAAATCCATTGGAATTACCTTCAGCTTGGCTCCAGTCTGCTCACATAGCATCTGCCACGGGACGATATTGGCGTGATGCTCCATCGCTGTAATTACAATTTCATCGCCGGCTTTCAGGTTTGTTCTCGCCCAGGTTTGCGCCACGAGGTTAATTCCGCCAGTTGTTCCGCTGGTGAAAATAATCTCCTTTTGACTTCCAGCGTTTATAAATTCCCTCACCGTTTCGCGCGCCGCTTCGTACGCGGATGTAGCGACCTGGCTTAAATGGTGAACACCGCGATGAATATTTGCGTTGTATTCTGAATAGTATTTACTGATCGAATCGATAACCTGTTGCGGCTTTTGAGACGTTGCCCCGTTATCAAAATAGACCAGTGGATAGCCGTTTACCTTCTGCTGAAGGATCGGGAATTTTGCTCGAAGATTAGCAAAGTATTTCGCTTTTTCTTCGGTTGTCATCGGCTTGTTTTCGACCGTAGTTGCCATAATTTCAAACCACAAAGTGGCTATTTATATCTGCGAGAAGCCAGCTGTTACAGTTTTTAAAACCGCATCATGCAATGCTTTAATTTTTATCTGATCCAGAATTTCTCCTGCATATGCATTGAGCAAAAGCGCCTGTGCCCGGTCAATTGAAATTCCGCGGGAACGCAGGTAAAACAATTGTTCAGGATCAATAAAGCCGGTGGAGGACCCGTGCGAACATTTTACGTCGTCTGCGTAAATTTCCAGTTGGGGCTTTGTAAAAATGCTCGCTTCATCCGTCAGCAGAATGTTTTTATTGCTCTGAAACGCATTGGTTTTCTGGGCATCGGGACGAACAAAAACCTTCCCGTTAAAAACGGCGGTTCCATTTCCATCTGCAACACCTTTGTAAAGTTCGTTGCTTCTTCCGTCGGGATATCTATGATCTACCAGTGTATGGTTATCGAAAACCTGGTCTTGGTTTGGGTGATAATATCCGTAAAGATGTGCCTCGCAATCCGGCGAATCAAGTACGATGTTCAGGTTGTTCCGTACCAGCTTTCCGCCAAGTGTAACGGTGATGCTGTTAAAAACTCCATTCCGTTTAATGTGTGCTTCTGTAGTATTTACCTGGCTGGTCTCCGATGGTTCCACCTGAAGGCTTATCCAGGAAACATTTGCATTTTGCTCTACCTGGATTTCGCTTACAGTATTGCTGAAGGAATCGTGGCCGGGTTCCGACAAAAATGTCTGTATAAATTGAACCTGCGAACCTTGCTCTGCCATTACTAGTAAACGCGGCTGAACCAGAAAAGGTTCATTTCCCCCGGTCCATTGTATGATCTGAATGGGTTTATCGAGGATGATATTTTTAGGAATGAAAATGAAAAGTCCATCCGCAAACAGCGCTGAATTGAGGGCCAGAAAAGGGTCTGCATCTGTTTTTGCAAGTGTTCCTATAGTAGAAAGAACATGAACATTTTTATTCCTTACCGCCTCTGCAAGACTACCGATTTCAACGCCTTCTGGCATTCCATCAAGCAACGAATATTTATGCTGAAAAAAACCATTGTTTATTACAACTCGGTAAGTATCGTCGAGCAGAATGGGCTGTTCTGACTGATCAAAGAGCGGCGGATTCAGACCATCTGCCGAAAAAACAGGATCAAGTTCAGGATGCAACACTTTATCAAACGAAATATACTTGTACTCCTCGCTTTTTTTGGTCGGGAAACCTGACTTTTCAAAAGAATCAGCAGCATTTTCCCGGAAACCGTTCAGAGACGTATTTTCCCAGATCAATTCCTGCTTGTTCTGCGTGAAAGCAGCCAGCAGCTTTTCTTTTAGAGATATTTTATTGAGTGTTTCGGGCATGACAGATTAAATCGCTGTTTCTTTTTTAATCCAGTCGTATCCTTTTTCCTCCAGCTCGAGGGCCAGTTCTTTTCCGCCCGACTTTACAATCTTTCCATCAAACAAAACATGGACAAAATCCGGCACGATATAATCCAGTAAGCGCTGATAGTGTGTGATGACAATCGTCGCATTTTGCGCTGTTTTCAATTTGGTGACTCCATTTGCAACGATCCTCAGTGCGTCGATATCGAGTCCGGAATCGGTCTCATCCAGGATGGCAAGCTTTGGCTGAAGCATCGCCATCTGGAAGATCTCGTTACGTTTCTTTTCACCACCCGAAAACCCTTCATTTACCGAACGGTTGGCCAGGTTAGTGTCCATTTCCACCAAAGCCTTCTTCTCTTTCATCATCTGAAGGAATTCCTTTGGTTCCATTGGAGGAAGGCCGCGGTATTCGCGCAATTCAGTGACTGCGGTTTTCAGGAAATTGGTGATGCTTACCCCAGGGATTTCAACTGGATATTGAAATGCGAGGAATATACCTTCACGGGCACGATCCTCAGGAGCCATTTCCAGAAGGTCTTTTCCTTCAAAAATAACTTCACCGGCGGTCACTTCATAGCTTTCCCTTCCGGCCAGAACCGAGGCAAGCGTTGATTCTCCCGAACCGTTAGGCCCCATGATGGCATGTACTTCTCCGGCTTTTACTTCAAGATTAAACCCTTTGAGAATCTCTTTTTGTTCTACCCGTGCGTACAGGTTTTTGATGCTTAGCATAGCTGTAGAAATAAGCAGCATTTTACCGCTTAAAATTTCGGCAAATATACGGCAAATGGATGAAATCTTAGGGTTGATAATTGAGTTTCTGTTTTTCAGGCACGATACGATTCCTTAATAATCGGGAGAAAAATCACTTTTGACTTAACATCCACTTAACATATTGGTTGGGTTATCGTAATTTTCCCTTAATCAGTAGCTGTTATGACAAAGGT
>Ga0105049_10006633_pt1 | contig 13480 bp, 11 predicted proteins | sample MAT06_FD_78087 | JGI IMG/M metagenome (GOLD analysis project Ga0105049, IMG submission 78087) | Freshwater microbial communities from Lake Fryxell liftoff mats and glacier meltwater in Antarctica - MAT-06 | ecosystem: Environmental > Aquatic > Freshwater > Ice > Liftoff microbial mat | place...
ATCGTACGGGCAGGTCGTGACCTGCCCGTACGTGACCTGCCCGTACGTGACCTGCCCGTACGTGACCTGCCCGTACGATTCTGGCTAATGGAAAATCCAATGACAAATAAAGAAATTTCCAGGGCTTTAAAGTTAACGTCGGCGCTTGGAGAATTGCACGATGAGAATCCATTCAAGCTAAAATCGCTCATAAATGCTGCATTTCAAGTCGACAGGCTGGATTATCAGCTGGAAGGAAAGACCACATCAGAAATCCTTGAAGTTCCCGGAATTGGCAAAGGCACTGCCCAGAAGATAACAGAGCTGCTTGAAACGCACACTACGAATGAATTACAGGAGTATTTTGAAAAGACTCCTGCTGGTGTCGTTGAGCTGCTATCAATAAAAGGAATCGGCCCCAAAAAAGTCCGTCAATTATGGACGGTGTTGGAAATAGAATCGCCCGGTGAATTATTATACGCCTGCCACGAAAACAGGCTGGTGCACCTGAAAGGCTTTGGCACTAAAACCCAGGAATCGATTCTTCAATCCATCGAATACAGGATGGGAAATGAAGGAAAGCTAAGGTTCGTGGATGCGGAGATTATTTCGGGTGAGTTAATCAATCGCCTGCAGAATTTGTCGGCGGATCTGAAAATTCAGGTTACCGGTGAGCTCAGGAGAAAAATGGAGGTCGTTTCGTCACTCGAACTGATTGCTGTTACTACGATTTCCGATCTCCGGGAGATGCTGGAAAAAACAGGAGATGCTGCGGATCTTCAAACCGGGCTCACATCTGTTACTTTCAAATTTAACGGCAATTCCAGGTTTTCTATTACCTGCGTTGATGAAAATGATTTTGAAAAACAACTGTTGTTGCTCACAGGTCCTCCAGCTCACATCAACGAGCTTGGGAAACCTGAGGAAGCTGAGATTTCTTCCGAAGAAAAATACTATGCAGCAATCGGCCTCCCATTCATTCTTCCAGAGCTACGCGACCTGCCAATTGCCGCTGCACGGGAAATTGATGCTGAAAAGCTAGTAAAAACTGAAGACATAAAAGGAACTATTCACAATCACAGTACCTGGAGCGACGGGGCGAACACGCTGAAAGAGATGGTAGAATATTGCCGTGATATGGGAATGGAATATTTCGGGATCTGCGACCATAGTAAGTCTGCTTTTTATGCAAAAGGGTTGAGTTTCGAAAGAGTCATCAGCCAGCAATTGGAAATTGATGCGTTGAATAAACAAATGGTACCATTTAGAATTTTCAAGGGAATTGAGTCGGATATACTTCACGACGGATCATTGGATTACCCGGAAGAAATCCTGAAGACATTCGATTTCGTGGTGGCTTCCGTGCATTCAGGGTTAAAGATGGACGACCTGAAAGCAACACGTCGTATCGTCAAAGCGATCGAAAATCCATACACACGCGTTCTCGGACATCCTTCAGGACGACTTCTTCTTGCCCGAAAGCCTTACCTTATTGACCATAAAGATGTGATTGATGCCTGCGCTGCAAATGGCGTAGTAATAGAACTAAACGCACATCCGAACCGATTGGATATTGATTGGCGCTGGATTCCATATTGCCTAGAAAAGGGAGTAATGATCTCAATTAATGCCGACGCACACAAACAGGCTGAGCTGCTTAATACAAAATACGGAATTAACGTGGCCAGAAAAGGTGGCCTTACTAAAAAACATCTTCTCAATGGACTTCCTCTCTCAGGTTTTGAAGCCTGGATTGAAAACAAACGATAATCAAGATTTTATTTTTTTCTGAATTTCCTGGACTTTATTAAGAAACGCGGATGTATACTCATCTGAGTATGCCCCATAAGCGTCCGTTAATGTGCCCTTCTCGCCCGATGAAGTTTCCACCAGATATAAAATGGCATTGTCCTGAGGATCAGAATATCCTTCAAACCTGTAGAAATCCACAATGGAAACTTCTTCGGGTTTATAAACCTTATTGTTAGCCGCGGATTCCAGTCCTGCTTCACAAACTTTAAAGTTGCTGGTAAAACCTTCTTCTGTTGCTTTGTTTATCAACTGCGACATGGTATTCATGTTCGTGGTCGAATCATCTATTCCTGGTATCATTAGCTTAGTTTTCTGATATTAACGTCCTTTTGAAAACCTCTCGAGGTCGTCAATAATTTCTTTGTTTGTTGAGGATAATTCCGCCTTTATCTCATCAATAGTTTCTTCAGTTGAAGTTTCCACTTCCCTATCAGATTTTTGCAGCCGTGCTTTGTCCTCAGTTAAGGCTGTCCTTTCTTCATTTAGAGTCGCCTTTTCCGTTTCGCCAGCGCGTTCAACATCCCGGTCAATCTGCTCAATCCTCTTGTCTATCCTGTCCATCAGCTTATTCATGTCCGCCCGGAGCTCCTTTTTTGATTCATTAATATCCTTTTTAAAGGCCTCCGCCTCTTTTTCATCTTTGGTAGCATCGGTAGAATTAACGCACTGCGACAGTGACGCCATGAGAAGTGCTGAGGCAAAATAAGAAACCATCGTTTTCATTATGTGAATGTTTAAGTCTGGTCGTTTATAAAGAAGAATCATACCCGGCTGGAGAATTCCTTCATTTCTCTCTGCCAACGAAGGAATAGCAGAAATCTTTAGGAGATAAGGATTACGTTGCAAGCGATTATCCGGGAAAGTATGTCCACAGAGTGCGATTTATTTTCCTATTGTAAATGTTAATTCCGGGAGCAGATTTTTTCATTCGATAATCACTAGGTTTGTGGTGATAGGAATAGATATGTCAATAATAAATTCGATAGTATCATGGGTGATGAAGCAGCGGATCCACCAGATCGGTCTGTTTTTAAAATACCCGCATGAGGTGCAGATGGAATGGTTCAAAAAGCTGATTCCGATGGCAGAGAACACGGTCATAGGAAAGAAATATGATTTCAAGAGCATTCATACCTACGACGCTTTTCGCAACCGCTTTCCTGTGCAGGATTATGAAACGCTGAAGCCATATATCGAAAGGATGAAGATGGGAGAGCAGAATGTTTTGTGGCATACGGAAATACGCTGGTTTGCCAAATCATCGGGGACGACAGGAAATAAAAGTAAGTTTATCCCGATGAGCCAGGAGGCAATGGAAGACTGCCATTTCAAAGGCGGAAAGGACCTGCTGTCAATTTATTGCAACAACAATCCTGAAACGATGATCTTTTCGGGAAAAGCCCTTACCCTGGGCGGATCTCACCAGATAAATATTGAATCGGGTAACACCTGGTTCGGTGATCTGAGCGCGATAATCATGGAAAATCTGCCTGCATGGGTTGAGTATATGAGAACTCCCGAACTCAATATAGCATTGATGGGTGAGTGGGAATCGAAGCTGGAAAGAATTGCGCATCAAACGATTGAAGAAGATGTGACCAATCTATCGGGCGTGCCTAGCTGGATGCTTATCCTGCTGCAAAGAATCATGCAGATCAGGCGCACAGACAATATCCTTGATATCTGGCCAAACCTGGAGGTGTTTTTTCATGGGGGAGTTAGCTTCACGCCTTACATGGAACAATATCGTAAGCTTATTCCGTCCGGCCAGATGCATTACATGGAAACCTATAACGCAAGTGAAGGATTTTTTGGAATTCAGGACCAGACCGACTCAAATGATCTGCTGCTGATGCTGGATTACGGGATCTTTTACGAATTTGTTCCAGTAGAAAACGCGGACGATGAAAATCCACCTGTTTTATGGCTCGCAGAAGTTAAAACAAATGTAAATTATGCGATGTTGATCACAACCAACGGCGGATTATGGCGTTACAAGATCGGCGACGTGGTGCAGTTTACCTCAACGTCGCCTTACAGAATTAAAATTTCGGGAAGAACGAAACATTTTATCAACGCTTTTGGTGAAGAGTTGATTATTGACAATGCTGAAAAAGCGATGGCGATAGCTTGTGAGAAAACCGGGGCTATTATTATGGAATATACAGCAGGGCCGGTTTTCATGGATGCCGGCGGAAACGGGGCCCACGAATGGCTGATAGAATTTGAGAAAGAACCCGCCGAACTTGGGCACTTCAGTGATATACTTGACAATGCGCTCAAATCCATCAACTCGGATTACGAAGCAAAACGATATAAGAACATTACCCTTCGTCCACCAATAATTAGAGTTATGGAGCCTGGAACATTTTACGAATGGATGAAAAGAAGAGATAAGCTCGGCGGACAGAATAAAGTGCCGCGCTTAGCCAATGACAGGAAATTTCTGGACGAGATTTTAGGAATAAAGGAACTTGTGAAATGAGAATCCTTCTGTTTTCTTCAGTTATACTAATAGCGCTTTTCTCAACTTTTCTCTTCGAAAACAATGCTATAATCGCATATGGTAAATCGCTTGGCTCGACTTCGCCCGCCACAAATAGTCCGAATTTATTCGCCGCGCGTAATTCGGCCTTGGCCGCCTCTGCAATCGAAAACCGTTTATCGTTTATCCTACTCCATAATTCGTCCTTTGAAAACCGGCAATCGTTTAAGCACCTTTGGACAATTCCCTCTGTTGGCGAAAAGCTCTTCACCGATAACCTAGGGAATGCATACGTAATAAAAGGTGATGCGTTGACCAAATACAGGGAGAACGGAACAGTATTTCGCCTTTACAGCAACAAAAACCTCGGGAAGATCAGTCATGTTGACCCCTTAAATCCGTTGAAGATCGTTGTATTTTATAAAGACTTCTCCCAGGTTCTGTTCCTTGACAATACCGTTACGGAAAATGGCAACCCTATCAAGCTGCAGGATTTCGGGCTCGAGCTGGCTTCACTTGTAGCCGCCTCTTACGACAATGGAATCTGGGTATTTGATCAGGTTCAGTATACCCTTACCCGATTCGATCAGCAGCTTAAGCCAACGGTTCAGATCCAGAACCTTCAGCAGATCCTTGGCTACGCGCTTCAACCGGTTTTTCTGGCAGAACGTGAGAACCATCTTTACATGAGCGTTCCGGATAAAGGAATACTGCAGTTCGACATTTTCGGGACCTATGTCAAGACAATTCCCGTCAAGGCTCTTACCGCTTTTCAGGTGATAGATGAAAATCTCTATTACACCGATACAACTGGAAATTTGAAGAGTTTTGGGATTAGAACCCTGCAGGAAAACTCAATTCCAATGCCGGTAAGGAAGATCAAGAATTTTAGGATCGAAAAGGATCATTTGTTTCTTTTGCGGGAAGACAGCCTTTCCTGTTATATTTTTCCGGAATTCTGATTCATGGAGTTTTCATCCCATAACCGTTTAGAGATTTTAAGACAAGCAGCTTCTCAAACGAATGACATCATCGTTATCGGTGGAGGAATTACTGGTGCTGGAATAGCGCTCGATGCGGCAGCAAGAGGATTGAAAGTGCTGCTTGTGGAAAAAAACGATTTCGCTTCAGGAACAAGCAGTCGCTCGACCAAGCTCATTCACGGTGGATTGCGCTATTTGAAACAGCTGGATTTTAAGCTGGTAAGGGAAGTTGGGAAAGAACGCGCAATTGCCCACAGGAACGCACCTCACCTTGTGATTCCCGCAAAAATGTTGTTGCCGCTGATAAAGGGCGGATCGTTAAAAAAGAATTCTGCCAGGGTTGCTTTATGGGTGTATGAAAAGCTTGCAGGAGTAAAGAAAGAAGAAGGCTTTCGTATTTTAACAAAGCAGGAAACTCTTGCCAACGAGCCACTCCTGAATGAAGAGCTTTTGTCGGGATCCGCGCTATATACCGAGTATCGGACGGATGATGCCCGGCTAACCATTGAAATTCTTAAAACTGCCGTCGCCCTTGGTGCCAGAGCAGTTAACTATACCGAAGCCACCGGGTTTATTAAAGACAATGGCAAAATAACAGGAATAAACATACTGGAAAAACTTTCGGAAGAGTGTTTTGCGATGAAAGCGAAGGTTGTTATTAATGCGGCCGGTCCCTGGGTTGACGAGTTGCGTGGGTTTGATGAAATTCCAACCGGAAAACGCTTGCACCTCACCAAAGGTGTTCATATAGTTGTACCGTTTTCCAGTCTTGCTTTATCGCAGGCTGTTTACATGGATGCTCCCGATGGACGAATGATCTTTGCTATTCCCCGGGATGGTGTCACTTATATAGGAACGACAGACACAGATTATAACGGCAACAAAGATCTGCCGCTCGTTAACAAGGAAGAGGCAGAATACCTTGTAGAGGCGGTTAACCGTATATTCCCGAAAAGTCTTTTAAAAATTTCCGACATTATTTCATCCTGGGCCGGGCTTCGGCCTTTGATACATGAAGATGGTAAGGCGCCTTCAGAGTTATCCAGGAAGGATGAGCTGTTTTTCTCGAAGAACGGGTTGATTTCAATAGCCGGCGGCAAACTCACCGGATACCGGAAGATGGCAGAACGGGCAGTCGACAAAGCAGCTGAGATTTTACGGAAGGATTTCTCCATGACAATTCCCTTAAGCAACTCCGCTTCCATTACTTTAAGTGGAGGAAACTTCAGCAGCATTTCGGAAATAGGCGAATACGTAGAAAATCAAACGGGTGAAAGCAAACAGATTGAAGCAACATTTGCGGAGATTCGCTCACTTGTCTGGAAATACGGACGTAATACTGAACATATTATTGGCCGAGGATTCGATCTTTGGCCTGAGTTGGAAGACCGGAATAATATCCTGGAAAAGGCTGAAATACGCTATTGTCAGGAGCACGAAATGGCAGTATTCCCATCTGATTTCTGGATAAGAAGGAGCTCGCAATTGTACTTTACCCCGATAAATTTGGCAGCGCAATTTGAAAAGTTGGCTCCCTTCTTCTATTTATACGGTGATCTCACAGGTGAAGCTGCACGTGCATCAGAATATTCCTTCCTCAGAGAAGTGAATAACACCATGAGTTTCAGGGGGTGATTATTTTCAAGTAATTGTTACTTTTGCGGCGTGGAAACCCTTCTTCTTGCCTTGTCAACCCCATTTATGGTGTTCCTGATAATAGGTGAGCTTGTTTACAGCAATTTTCATAACAGGAAGCTTTATACAACGGGGGACACGTTTATCAACCTGGTTTGCACCACATGGAATTTTCTTAACGACCTGATATTCAGAGGAATAACTCTTGTTATACTCACATGGGTAGGCAAACAATCGTTCCTTCATTTCGAAGCAAAAGACTGGTATTACTGGACGCTCCTATTTTTTGCTCAGGACTTTGCCTACTACGTCCTTCACATGGCTGATCACTCTATCAGATTTTTCTGGGCTTCGCATATCACCCATCATTCCAGCGAAAAATTCAATTTCACAGTCGCGATCAGGTCTTCAGTTTTTCAGCCCTTTTACCGGTTTGTTTTTTATATTCCGCTTGTATTGGTCGGATTTGAAGCACTGGATATCGTTTTCATGTATGCTCTCTGCCAGGTTTACGGCTTCTGGGTTCATACTGAGCTTGTTGGGAAGCTTCATCCCGTTATCGAGTACTTTCTCGTAACGCCGTCGCATCATCGCGTTCATCATGGTTCCAATGCAAAATACCTTGACACTAACATGGGAATGGTACTTATTATATGGGACAGGATATTTGGAACGTTTGTTGAGGAAGACAAAAACACTCCTGTTAAGTTCGGTTTAACAAGCAATATGAACAGCTATCACCCTATGAAAGTGGTGTTTAATGAATGGAGGAGTATTGTTGCTGATATCAGGAAGGTTTCAGATTTCAAGTCCCGTTTCATGTATATTTTTGGGCGTCCGGGATGGAGCCATGATAACAGCAGGAAAACTTCAAAAGAGCTTAAAAAAGACTTTAAATTGCCCCCGGTGAGCTACTTCGGGAGTGAGGAAAAAGATGTATTTACAAGGATTTTGTGAGTTAACTCTCGGTTAATTTTGGAATTCATTTGAAATGTATACATCTGATTTACAAATTATTGAGTAAATTGTGTCCTTAACACACAATATAGGGTTAGTAAAATTGTAAAATCAATTCCCCATTTAGTTATCTTTGTCTTACTGACGTTAATCAACCACAACCAACCCATCGATTCCAATATGTCTAAGAACCTTTTACTGACAGCCTTTGTTTTATTTTTGTCCTCGATAGGCAACTTTATTCTTGCTACACCAATTCCTCCAGATCCTCTCGTTGTTCCTATAGATGGTGGAGTTTCATTGCTCATCGCTGCCTGTGCGAGCTATGGAGCTAAGAAAATCTACGATGCTCGTAAGGAGAAAGAAAAGGAAAAGGCACAAGCAGAGTCAGAAAAAAACTAGGAGTTTTAAGTGATCAACGATACCAAATCCATCAACTTCTTTATTGCGAAGATTTTTGGATTTTATTCGTTCTGGTTGATATCCGAATTTTACCTCAGCCATGAATGGGGTTTTTACAATACAGTCTGGACTTATTTTTACCATATTTTTCTCCAGGTAATGCATGGTGGAAGTGTTTTTGTTCTCGAAAACATAATGAACTATGACGTTGTAACGAACTACAACTCGATAGCTATAGTTGGGTCATACGGAATTGTTATAGGTAACAACTGTGTTGGTTTCGGACTTACCTATGCATTTGCAGCGCTGATCATTTCTTATCCCGGGCCTTGGAAGTTGAAACTAGCGTTTATTCCCGTCGGAGCTGCGTTTATAGCAATTATCAATATAATCAGGACCGTTGTGCTGACGAAAACAGCTTTAACGTCGGGAATTTTTGAACGGATAGAAAATCACGATCTCTTCAACAACATAATATACGTTATCATCTTCCTATTATGGATGATCTGGGTGCGAATAATAAGAAAAAAGACTAGAGAAAAAGATCAGAAACGTATCCCTTCTACCATTTAATCTTCGGGGCTTTCGAGCTCAATCCTGTTTCGGTAATAATTGTCCCAACGCTCAATTACCGCAAGCATATCGGCAGGTAATTCCGAATCAAAAAACAAATCCTTCTCAGAAACCGGGTGTTTGAATCCTAAAGATTTTGCGTGTAAGGCATGTCTTGGAATCACTTCAAAACTGTTATTAATAAACTGGCGATAGGATGAAAAAGTAGTACCCTTCAAAATCTTATCGCCACCGTATACTTCGTCGTTAAAAAGCGGATGCCCGATGAACTTCATGTGCACCCTTATCTGATGAGTTCTGCCTGTTTCCAGCCGGCATTCAACTAACGTTACATATCCAAAACGCTTGAGAACCTTATAGTGGGTCACTGCGTGCTTCCCTTGTGATCCATCAACAAAAACGGAGAAGATTTTCCTGTCGCGAATGTCTCTTCCAATGTGCCCGGTAACAGTCCCTTCATCCTCTTTAAAATCGCCCCAGACAAGCGCTGTATAAGTTCTCTTTGAGGTTCTTTCGAAGAACTGCCTGGCAAGGTGAGTCATCGCGTATTCATTTTTACCCATCACCATTATGCCCGAGGTATTCTTATCAAGGCGATGAACCAGCCCAGGTCTCGGCGCTTTCTGCTGGTAAAGTGAAAGATGCTGAAAATGATAAATCAATGCATTTACCAATGTACCTGTGTAGTTTCCATAGCCAGGATGCACAACCATTCCAGCCGCCTTATTGATAACAACCAGATCATCGTCTTCGTAAACAATGTTGAGCGGAAGGTTTTCGCCTTTCAGTTCCCTTTCTCTTGGTGGATGCGCAAACACGACAGCCACCACATCCAACGGCTTTACCTTGTAGTTTGACTTTACCGGCTTGCCGTTGACATGAATATTGCCGGCATCAGCAGCTGCCTGTATGCGACTTCTTGAAGTTTTTTCAATACGGTTCTGAAGGAATTTATCTACCCTTAAAAACTCCTGGCCTTTATCGGCCTGGATTCTTATGTGCTCGAAAAGCTCCTGGTCAAGATCTTCATTTTCAAGGCCTGCTTCGTCTTCATTATCCCATTCTTCCTGTTCTTCGGTCATCTTTAGTGCCTGATGGCAAGTCTTTTAACGGATTGCAGCTTTGAACTTAAATCTGTAATGCTTATGAGGTAAAGGCCGTCGCTGAAATTCGCTGTATTAACATCGAGCAAACTACTATTCCAGGGCTGTTCAAAAATGAGCCGTCCGGAAAGATCCGTAATTCTAACCAACGAACTGCTTACAATCGTTCGGTTAAGTGTGGTTGAAGAAGACGACGGGTTTGGAAAAAGATTCCATTCCAAAGGTACTTCACCCTTCTTGTTTTCCTGAAGCCCTACATAGGTGTCGTACTCAGAATCCCCGAAGATCGGACGAATCATCATTGTACCTTCGGCTGCAGCGTAATTAAACCAGGTGCCTGTGAGGTTATAAAACATCCTTTCGTTGTTATTGAAGTTACGGTCAAAGCCAACATTCATGCTAAAGCCTACAGCCTGCGACCATCCAAAATAGTAGCTTCCCGCGGGAAGAAAAACCGGTTGCGCCAGTACATAAGTGTAAAACCTATTTAGTCCGTCGTAACCTGGATAAACCACCCCTTCATCAACCAAAACAGCTCCTGGAACATTAGGCCCACCCGCCCAAACGTTCAGGTTGAACGGTTGTTGAACAACCCCATCATCCGCTTTATTAAAATAAAACTGGATAGACCTTAGTGTATCCGACCTATAGGTATCAAAACGCTGAGCTACCAGGCCACCGCCATTGTTGTTAATACTTATGCGTTCTTCTGCAGTCCCGTCATCCAATGCATAGTAATTACTCAGAATCTGCTGATAAAATGCTGTATCGTTTGCGACAATGTTATCTGTGTTCTCTGTAAGGTAGTGAACAAGATTAAATGTAGTCCACGGCATATCCGGAACCGGGGCTTCGTAAATATATTTTACAGGATCACTGAACTCAAATTCCTGACGAAAAACAATCGGGCCTTGTGGTTCGATGTCTAACGAATCTCTCACCAATCCAGCTTTATTACGAAACTTATATCCGTAAAATTTACTTATCGAGCCGGGGAAATTATTCGTGAGTGAAATAGAATAGTTTACAGACATATTCGCCTCAGCGGATGGGAGAAAATGGGAAAGCGGAACGGATTGATAAGTGTGTAACAAACTGCTGGGACGATACATGAATGCAACGTCATTATAGGTTGTATCATTTTTATTACGATTACGGTCCAGCCTCACATAATCAAGATGCCAGTGATCCCAACTTCCGTTGAGTTGGGCGTAATTCCTGAAACGGAACTGGAAACTGTCTTTCAGGAAGGCTGTGTCTTTAATTGGGATCATTACAGCCTTAAATGGACGGTATGTCTGCGGATAATCCTCACCTTTAGTGCTCCAGGCATAACGCCATGCAGTATCGTTTCTGCCCCTGAATTCTACTTTAAAGGTGTCAATGAATTCAGGGAAATTACCAATGCCTTTAGGCTGGTAGAAGAAGCTTAAGTAAATGGAATCTGAGGGTGGATAGTTAAGATTAATATACCTGGAAGTAAGAGAATCTGCTCGTCCGTGAATTAATGTGGTTTTGTAAGGGTTTCCTACGCCATCAAGGCCGTCGAACGTTGCAACACCGATGCTTAGCGGATTTACCGGGAAGTCTTCATTAACATAAACCGCCTGATCAATCCATTTTCCCTGATCTGGCGCAGGCCAACGGTTTGAAAAGTCATCTAAAAAAGGCAGCCCGAGGGTGCTATCAGCTCTGTCGCTTTTCTGAAGATTGTTGTGATCTTTTTTAAAATCAGCCTGAACGCCGTTCGAACCCAATGGCATCAAGGTAGGCTGGGCATTGACTATGACCTGAAGCAGCAGTGTGAAGCCGCAAATCTGTAGATGAAGTCTATTCAATAGTGTCATTTTTTAATCTTTCTGCTTCAAGGATTTCTTCCTTTCCAGTAAGCCAAACGTCAATTTCTGCTCCAGCATATAACCCCTCTGATTTTTTGTAAGGAGGACTCTGCATGTAAATTCTTGCGGTAAGCGTGTCCGCCCCGGTTGCATCCGGAAGCCTGTTACCAAACTTAAGCTTTCGCCCCTCCAATTCAACCCTGGCCTCCGTAATTGTCATCCCAAACAGATCGGGGACAGGAATGAGTCCTGTGTTTGATCCTCTTCCGAGCACCAGATCGATTTCAGAATCTTTCGTTATGATGGTTCCGGGCTTTATTTCCCCGCCGTTATATAGCTGCTGGATCACAGGAGGAAGTCCTTCAATATACCTTAAATTTCCTACTTTCAGACCGTATGTCTCGAGTTTTGAAGCTGCCTGCCTAAGAGAAAGGTTTACAAGATTCGGCATCGAAACCTTTTGGTTTAACGAAGCATTGAGGGTAAGATAAATCGTTCTTCCCTTTTTTACTGTTGCTCCAGGAGCCGGATCCTGGTCGATAATTGTTCCTTTTGGCAACGTTCTGTTGAAAACCGAATCAACGATCTCATACTTTAGATCATGGTCCTCGACGAATTCATCAAGGCTCTTTGGATAAAGTTGCTTAAAATCAGGCACTTCAACATGCTCGCCATGAAGCGTGTACATATTTAAGAACGTTGTGGAAATAAAAATCACGAACCCAACCACTATCAGCGATAGCGTAAGGTGTTGCCAGAAAGATCTTGATTTGAGGAAGCTGCGAAAGGACATTTTTTTCAGGCAGGTTGCCGGCGGGAACGAGCCGAATCTTCCGCAAAAGTCATGATTTTTTCAATAAAGTCATACGGCTTGTAACCATTGATCGCACTTTGGTGAAAAATGCAGGTGGCCGGCGTCATCCCTGGCAGAGAATTGACCTCGATAAAGATCACTTCTACTTTTCCATCTGCAAAGATGCGCACAAAAGCATCGATCCGCGCATACCCACGAATATTGAGAATCCGGGCTGCCTTTTCCAATTCTATCTTTACAATCCCAGAAACTTCATCTCTTCTTGCCGGATCTTTTGCATATCTCGCCGGAGTGATGTTCTGCCCCTGCCCTGCCAAAAATTTCTCCTCAAGTGAAAGTACCTCGCCTTCGGATAACGCTTCGGAAGCTTCAAAAACTTCGTACCGAACATTTCCATCTTTATCGAAATGAGTAAGCATGCCACCAGTAATCTCAAGGAACGTCTGAGCTCCATTTGCGCCAATCAACGACTCGACAAGGAATTGCTGCTTCACAGGAAATTCTTCCTTCGGCTTGATTTTCAAACGCTTCGCAGCATCAGCATCAAAGGCCTCTTCCTTCCTGAAAATAAGCTTCGCGAAGGCCTTGAATTCCTCCGCATTGGCAAGTTTTTTTACTGCAGAGCTGCAACCATCGTCCACCGGTTTTGCAATTAGCGGATAATTGAGTCTTTCGGCACCTGAAAGAAAGCTTTGCTGATCATTGATCCAGTCCTGTTCCTTCACCACAAAATGATCAGCCACCAGCAGCCCGTTCTCCCGCAACAACTCATTCGTCCTAAATTTATCAATGGTAATCGCCGAAGAATCGGAGTCTGATCCACTGAAAGGCAAACCTATCGCGCTGAGCTTTTTCTGCAGCGCGCCATCTTCGCCGGGTCGTCCGTGCAAGGCAATGAA
>Ga0105049_10006639_pt1 | contig 13474 bp, 10 predicted proteins | sample MAT06_FD_78087 | JGI IMG/M metagenome (GOLD analysis project Ga0105049, IMG submission 78087) | Freshwater microbial communities from Lake Fryxell liftoff mats and glacier meltwater in Antarctica - MAT-06 | ecosystem: Environmental > Aquatic > Freshwater > Ice > Liftoff microbial mat | place...
GAAGACAATCGCCGGGCCGTCGCCCAGCGGCTGCAAGACTTCAACGCCGGCGTCGAACAACTCCGCGCCACCGTCGAAGAACTACGCCTCAACCTCGCCGGCGCCACGGAAACCGCCGCCACGGCGGCGCGGGAATTGGCCGCCGCGACGAGCGCGCATCGCTCCGCCACCACGGAAGGCGCGCAAAAGCGGGCCCGGCTGGATGTGCTCCGGCAATTTTTCGCCGCGCCCGATGGCCGGCAGACGCTCGGCCAGGTCTTGGAAGTGGAACCAGCGTACGGCGCCGCCGTCGAGGCCGCGCTCAATGGCAAAGTCCACACCATCCTCGCCGACGACCGGGTCGCCGCGCGGGAATTGTTGACCGGCGAACTGAAGAACCCCAGCGTCGCCGCGCCGGATTTTGCCCGCACATCTTCCCTGATGTTGCCGTTGCCGGCGAATGCGCGACGCGCGGCGGATGTGGTGCGGGTGCATGACGAACGGTTCGCCCCCCTCGTGCAGTCGCTGCTCGCCAATGTGGTCATCGTCGAGAACCTCGATGTGGCCGAGTTTGTCTGCGCGACGTTGCCAGGTGTGTCGGCGGCCACGGTGAAGGGTGAATTTCTCAGCGCCACCGGCATTCTGAGTCTGGTTTCCACGAGTCACATCGCCGAGATCGCCGCGTTGACGGAGGAAGTCAGCCGGCTGGAACGCGCCACGGGCGAACTCGCGACCCGGCAGGCGGAATGGCAACAGCAGCAAGCCGGCGCGAATGAAACGCTCAGTCAGGCGCGCGCCGAGTTGCACACGCAGGAACTGGCGCTCGCTTCCAAGCAGGGCGAACTCAACACGCTGGCCACCGAGCAGCGCGATCTCGACAGCAAAGTCCACACGGTGATTTTCGAGTTGTCGTCGCTGGAGCAGCAAAGCCAGCGCGAAAATGAGCGGCGCGCCGAACTCGCCCGCGTCGTGCTGGCCGCCGAGTCGCGCGAGCAGCAATTGCGCGCCGATGTCGTCGCCGCCCAACAAGCGGTTGCCGAACTGGCCGGCCGCAAGGCGGAGATGACGGAGGCGTTGACGGAGATGCGCGTTCATGCGGCGGGCATCGAGCACCGGCGCGCGTCCATTCAACAACAACGCGAGCCGTTGGCCGGCCGTATTCGTGATTTGCGCGACCGGATGACGACGTGCGCGAACGAGATCACCAGTTACACCGCCAAGTCGGAGCAGTTGCTGGCGGAAGTGGCCGAGTCCGAGCAGGAAATCGCCGCCGTCAGCATCACCCGCGAACAGGTGCAACATCAGTTGAGCGGGTTCCAGCATCAACGGCGCGAAGTGGCGACCGGCATCGAACACGCCGAGACCGAGTTGCGCCAGATTCGCCTGCAGGCCGCCGAGTCCCAGAATCAGAAGGCCGGGTTCGATGTGACGGTGGCGCAAAAGCGGATGGAGATGCAAGGGCTGCAAGAGCGCGTGTGGCAGAAGTACCAGCTCAACGTGGAAGACATTCGCAGCGAATCCATCACCATCACCGTCGCCGATCAAGGCCCGGCGGTCAGCGAGCAGGTGCCGTTGCCGACGGATTGGGACGCGATCGAACTCGAAGTGACCGAGTTGCAGTCCAAGCTCGACGCGATGGGGCCGGTCAACGCCGAGGCCATTCAAGAATATGATGAGTTGGAGGAGCGCCACCAATTCCTCAGCCAGCAACACGAAGACCTCGTCAAGGCGAAGGAACAGTTGTTGCAGGTCATCGCCAAGATCAATTCGACGACCAAACAACTTTTCACCGAGACGTTCGAGAAGGTGCGCATCAACTTCCAGCAGATGTTCACGGAGTTGTTCGGCGGCGGCAAAGCGAACCTGTTGCTGCTCGACGAAAGCGATCCGCTCGAATGCGGCATCGAAATCGTCGCCAAGCCGCCCGGCAAACAATTGCAGAGCATCACGCTCCTCAGCGGCGGCGAGAAAACGCTCACCGCCACCGCGTTGCTTTTCTCGATCTACATGGTCAAACCGTCGCCGTTCTGCGTGCTGGACGAGTTGGATGCGCCGCTCGACGAATCCAATATCAACCGGTTTGTTCGCGTCCTGCAACGGTTCATCACGATGTCGCAGTTTGTGATCATCACGCACAACAAACGCACCATCGGCATGGCCGACGCCCTCTATGGCATCACCATGGAAGAACACGGCGTCAGCAAAGTCGTCAGCGTCAAATTCAGCCCGCGCGAGGAAACCACGCGCCGGGCCGAAGAGAAAGCCCGCGAAGCGCAGGAAGACCGCATTGACGGTGCCGCTGTACCGGCGGACTCTCATTCCCCGGCAGACAAGTCGGCATTTGGTCTGTTGCCACACGAGGAAGACCTGCGCAATGATCTGTTGGTTGCCAAAGAGCAGACGGTCGCCCCCATTCCGGAGGCGCCGGCGGCTGTCGCCGAAACCGTTCCCACGCTCAACAACGCGGCGCCGGCTGACTTGAAAGCGGAAGTGCAAGCGGCGGTTGCCGCTGCCACCGTTGCCGCGACCGAGCCGGTTCAGCCGACGAATTGAGCGAGCCAACCAAGCAGTCCGCCGCCCGCCGTGGCGACAACCACGGCGAACCAGTTCCCGTTGCCGGAGTTCGTCATTCGTGCGACTTGCGGGGAATCAGCAACACTTTGTCCACCTGCGTCCCATCCATATCAATCACTTCCACGTCGAACCCATGCGCCACAAAAATCTCCCCCTCCGTCGGCGTGTGTCCAAGCTGCCGCTCGACGTACTCCCCAAAGGTTGTCGCGTCGCCATTGAGGGGAAACTCCCGCACCACCTGCGCAAATTCAGCCGCCGGCAACGCCCCATCCACCAACCACGACCCATCCTCCCGGCGCTTGGCCGTCGGTCGCAATCGCTCTGCCGGGTTGGGAAAATCACCCAACACCGACTCCAACAAATCATGCAACGTCACCACCCCGGTCATCCGGCCCGCCGCATCCGTCGCCAGCGCGTAATGCCGGCTGCTCTGCTTGAACGTGTCCAACAACACATTCGCCTTCGTCGTGTCCAGCACGAGAAACGGTGGCGTCATCAAGTCGCGCACACGGACCGGCAAGCCGGCGGCGAGATTGGCGTAAATGGACTTCACCGAAATGACCCCCACCACATGATCCCGGTCGCCCTCGTACACCGGATAAATCGAGTGCCCGCTCACCACAATCTTATGCCAGATCTCCTCATGCGCTTCGGCGATATTGATCCAGATGATCTTCGGGCGCGGCGTCATCAAATCCCGCACCACCAGCCGGTCGAGTGCCAACACACTCCCGACCATCACCGATTCCATCGGCAAAAACACCCCGGCGCGCAGCCCCTCGCGCATCAACAACTTCACCTCGTCCTCGGAGATTTTGGGCTGCGCCTGCGGTCGCACGCCAACCAAGCGCAGCAACAAATCGGTGGAACCACTCAAGAACGTCACCAACGGACTCCCGATGGCCGCCACCCGTTGCATCGGCCGCGCCACCCACATCGCCACCCGCTCCGGGTTACTGAGCGCGAGTCGTTTGGGCACCAACTCCCCGAGCACCAACGAGAAATAGGTAATGATCAACACCACCACCGCGAAGCTGAGCGGCTCCGCATACTCCGCCACTGCCGGCACATCCCGCAACAGGTCCGCCAGCTTGCCGGCCAGCGTCGCGCCGCCAAATACGCCGGCAATGATCCCCACCAGTGTGATCCCGATTTGCACCGACGCCAAAAACCGGTCCGGCCCCTCCGCCAAGCTCAACGCCGCCGCCGCGCGCCGATTGCCACCGTCCGCCAACTGTTTCAACCGCACCTTCCGCGACGAAACCACCGCCAACTCCGCCATCGCGAACAAACCGTTCGCCAAAACCAGCAACAAAATAATTCCCAACTCCCAAATAATCGTGATCATACCGTTCCGTGCTGCATCCTTCCCGCCAGGGCGATTGGTGTCGGCTACTTCTTGCGCAGAATCAACTTCACGGGCGTGCCGACGGGGGGCGTCTTCGCCGTGTTCACTTCGAAACCTTGATCGTCGCCTTGGTACGGATTGCCGAACTCGCCGCGCACGTTGACCGGGATGGAAGGATTCAGCCACATCGCGATGTGCGCCTGCTCGGAATCAGCCAGAAAAACATCTTTGTCATCCAGGTCTTTGGTGAAATACGAGCCGGAGAAATACCACTCGATCTTGGCCGGGGGCTGTTTGGTTTTGCGGTCCAGGACCCATTCCTGCACCGGCACGCGCTGCGGTTTGCCGGCTTGTTCCCATTCCACCTCGATCTGAATCGCATCCCCCGGCATTGTCTTCACCTTCGCCCACGCCGGCATTCCCCCGTACGGATCCACGCCCGGCTCGCAGCCGATCAGCAACAACGCAAATTGCAGCGCCGCCGGCTTGCAGGTGATCGCGAACAAGCTTTCGTATTCCCGTCCACCCGGCTCCACGGCCAAAAACTCCAGAATCCCATTCGTCAACGCGACTTTGCCGGTCACTTCGATGAATTTCTTTTCGCCCCCATGAATCACCAGCCCGGGTAGTTCCACTTTGCTGCCGGCTTGCGTCAGTTGGCCGGTGTTCACTGCGGAAAGTTTTTCGGCCTGCGCGGTCGCCACCCACAGGCTTAACACCCCGAGCATGATGATTTTCATGCCGGCATCTTCGCTGGGGGCTGGCGGAACTTCAAGCACCCACTTCGATGCCGACCAGACAGACATCGTCGGTGAACTGGTGGTGCGCGGCGTATTGTTGAATCTCGCCGAGCAACTGATCGCAGAGCGCGTCCGCTGGCAGGGCTAGTTGCTGGCGGACGGTTGCGAGCAGCCGGTCTTCACCGAACAGCTCGCCATCCGCGCCGGCCACCTCGTAGAGACCGTCCGTGAACAGCAACAACCCATCGCGCGGCGCGAGCGGCGTGGTGAGGGTGGGGTACACGTGATCGGCGAACAGCGCGAGCGCGGCCTGTTCCGCCGGGGCGGGCGACGGCAACGGCGTCACCGTCCCGGCCGTGCGCCGGAGATGCAAGGGGCTGGGATGGCCGGCATTGGCAAAGCGGAGTTGGCCGGCCGCGGCGTCGGCCACCAGATAATAGGCGGAGGTGAAGAGAGGACGCCGGGTCTGTTTGAGAACGCCGTGCAGGCCGCGGTTCACTTCTGTGAGAAAGCGGCCGGGATCGCCGGCGAGCGGCATCAGTTCCTCCACCAACCCGCGCAGGATGGCGGTGACGAGCGCGGCGCGCAGCCCGTGGCCCATCACGTCGCAGATGAAGACGCCGGCGGCGGTGTCGGAGAGGGGGAGAATGTCGAAGAAGTCGCCGCCGACTTCCGTGGTGGGCCGGTAGCGATGACTGAAGCGCAGCGCGTTGTCGCGAAACGGCGGGTAGTGCTGCGGAAGCAATGCATCTTGGATTTCCCGCGCCAGCCGCAGATCCTCCGTGAGTTGTTCGGTCTTCACGCGGACTTCGCGTTCCAGCCGATGCCGGGCGAGGGCGCTGCTGATGGCGCGGGTGAGGGCGGGGAGGCCGATGTCCAGTTTGGAGAGGTAATCTTTCGCGCCACGTTTCATGGCTTCGACGGCAATCGCTTCGTTGCCGGTCGCGGTGAGCATGATGACGGCCGGTTGCTGGTCGGGCGGGAGCCGGGCGATGTCCGTCAACACATCGAGGCCGTCGGCACCGGGGAGTTTGTTATCGAGGAGCACGAGGTCGTAGCGGTGGCGTTTGATTTCGGCGAGGGCGGCGGGCGCCGTGTCCACGGAGTGGGTGGCGAACGGGGCGTCGAGGTTGATGATGTCGAGCATGCTGACCAACAGCGTGACGAACGGCGGATCATCGTCCACGATCAGGAGCGGAATGGGCGTGTCCGTCATGCCAGACATCAGGCGCCGGTGCGTTTGATTTCCAGGCCGACGAGACAGACATCGTCGAGGAACGCGTTCGTGCTGGCAAATTGTCGGACTTCATCGAGCAACGTGTCCAGGAGTTGGGGCCCGAGCAACGCAAGATGATCGTGCACGGCGGCCAGCAGCCGTTCCTGACCGTAGAGGTCGCCGGTTTTCCCCTCCACTTCGTAGAGGCCGTCGGTGTACAGGACCAGACCATCGCCGGCGGCCAGCGCTTGGGTGTGACTGAGATATTGAGAGTCATCGAAGACACCGAGCGCCGGGCCGGGGGCGAAGACGGGGCCGCCCAGTGATTGGAGGGTCTTCGCCGCGCGCCGGAGATGGAAAGGTGCGGGGTGGCCGGCGTTGGCAAAGCGAATCTCGGCGCGCGCCACGTCGGCAATGACGTAGAACGCGGAGGCAAACATCGGCATCCGGGTTTGTTTGAGGATGCCGAGGAGCTGGCGGTTGATGAGCGTGAGAAATTGATCCGGCTGCGTCGCGACCGGCTGGTTCTCCTCGACGAGGGCGCGCAGGAGGCCGGTGATCAGCGCCGCCCCCACGCCGTGTCCCACGACATCACAGATGAAGACGCCGGCTGCCGTGTCGGAGAGGGGCAACACGTCAAAAAAATCGCCGCCGACGGTGCCGGTGGGCAGGTAGCGTTTCTCGAATTGGAGGCTGCTGTCGGCAGCGGTGGCGCGGGCCGGAAAGTGGGGGAAGCGCTGCGGGAGGAGCGCTTGTTGAACTTCGCCGGCGATGCGGAGATCGGCTTGCATCTGCTCGTTTTTTTCGCGCAGCTCGTGGGTGTAGCGGGCGACTTGTTGTTCGAGGCGTTTGCGTTCGCGGGCGCTGGTGATGGCGCGGACCAGCGAGGGGACGTCGAGATGATCTTTGGCGAGGTAATCTTTCGCGCCGTTCTTCATGGCCTCGACGGCAATCGTTTCGTTGCCCATGCCGGTGAGCATGATGACCGCAGGCTGTTTCTCCGTGGGCAACCGGCAGACGTTGGCCAAGACTTCGAGGCCGTCCGCGCCGGGTAGTTTGTAATCGAGCAGCATCACGTGATACGCGGTGCGGTCGAGTTCGGCGTACGCTTTTTCGGCGGTGTCCACCCATTTGCTGGCGAAGTGCAGGTCCGCGCCGAGGGTGGGCAGCAGGCGTTGGAGGATCTCCGCGTACATCGGGTTGTCCTCGACGATGAGCAACGGAATCTGGCTGGGCTCGTCCATGGGGTCCCTCAACGCGGCGGCAACTTCGTCAGGCTCAGCCAGTATTCCTGGATGCTGGCGACGAGTTGGAGACACTCGTCAAACTGCACGGGCTTGGTGAGATAGCTGTTGGTGCCGTGGAGATAACACCGGCTCACATCCTCATCCCGGTCGGAGGTGGTCAGGACGACGACGGGAATCGTTTTCAGGCCATCGGTTTGTTTGATGACCTGTAACACTTCCAAACCGCTTTTGCCGGGCAGGTTGAGATCGAGCAGAATCAGGTCGGGTTTGGGGACGGGGGTAGTGGTGCGGGCGTACTTGCCGCGGCGGTGGAGGAAATCAATCGCCTCTTCGCCGTCCCGGCAGATGTGGACGCGGTTGCCGCCGTGGGTGCGGCGAAAGGCTTCGATGGTAATCTCGACATCCGCCGGGTTGTCTTCCACCAGCAAGATATCAAATACTCTTTGCAAGTTGCGATTCTCCTTTGGACGTGACTTTGGCCACGCCGGTCGGTGTGGCGCCGCTGGCGAGTTTGGGCAGCGTGAAAAAGAACGCGGTCCCGGTACCTGCGGTGCTTTCCACCCAGATCCGGCCGCCATGCCACTCCACGACGCGTTTCACAATCGTCAAGCCGATGCCGGTGCCTTCTTCATCGCGATGCAATCGCTGGAAGAGTTGAAAAATTTTCTCAAAGTATTCCGCCTTGATGCCTTGTCCATTGTCGCGCACGTGCAATAGGTATTCGGGTTGACCCGTCTCGGTGTTGATTTGTTCGCGGCAACCGACTTCCACCACGGGCTGGGGCTTATCGTTATATTTGATGGCGTTGGAAATCAAGTTGTGAAACACCTCCGTCATCGCCGTGGCGTCGCACACCACGCTCGGCAGACCCTCGACGTGCAAGTCCACCTTCTTGGCATCCAGCGCGTATTGGAGGTTGAGGCGCACGTGCATCAACATCCCGTTCAGGCCCACGGTTTGGAGCGCATTCCGCTGCTGGCCGAGCCGGGAAAATTTCAAGAGATCATTGATCAACCGCTGCATGCGCAACGCGGAATTGCGGATCACATCCACGTGATGCCGGCCATCGTCGTCCAGTTTGTCGCGGTAATCTTCCACCAGGAATTTGCTGAACGCCTCAATCCCGCGCAACGGCTCCTTCAAATCGTGGCTGATCACGTACGTGTACTCGTCCATCTCCTTCTGTGCGGCTTTCAACTCCCGCTGCGCTTTGGCGAGTTTGCCTTGCGCCTCTTTCACACGCGCCATGACCTCATCGAGCAACGTCCCCACCTGATCCACTTCCGCGAGATCGCTGTCGAGCCGTTCTGCGCGCGCTTCCCCGGCGGAAACCCGTTGCACAAAACTCAACAGTTCCCGCAACGATTGCCGCACCGGCCGCGACGCGTACACCCCAATCCCCACCGCCACCACCACCATCAACGCCCCCACCAGCAAATCCCGCATCACCGTCTGCATCAATCCCTGACTCAACGACGCCTGGCCAATCCCGACTTCCACCGTTCCCAATGTCCGGCCATCATGCACGATCGGTTCCTGCACCACGAGCAACGCGGTCAGGGCGCGTTCCTGCCACGGGCGATAGACGGCGTTGCCTTGCAGATCGAGAATCTTGGTGTGGTAAATCTCCTCATCCACCACCCCGTTGGCCACCACGCCCGGCAACCGATCCACCTGATTGGTAGCCAGCCACGGTGCCGCCGCCTTCGCCAGCGTCCGGGCTGTCAGAACCGCCCGCTGCCGGGTAGCCTCCTCCCGCAGCTTCAACTCGTGTAGCAAATGCACGCCGGTGAGCACCACAACCGTCGCCAACGCACCCACCGCCATCCACGCGGCGTACTGCACTTTGACATTATACTTCGCGGCCATAATTCCCTGCGGCGCCGGCATTCTCAACCTCGCCCCCGTAAACGTCAAGCATCACAACATCCTTGGTCGCATTTACACACGCTGTAAATATACCGGCACCCACCGCGCCCACTGCCCAAAACCGCCACGCCACTTAACGCGCGATAAACCAATCGGTTCCATCAACCTCGCCCCCCACGGCTCCCCCCGTGGCACACCAACGGCTAAAGAGACATTTGCCGCGCGTGACGATGCGCGAACCAGTGTTCGCCAAACTTATTACATCGTTGCCAAAGTCCTGCCTTATCCCGTCGGAAGCTGAGACCCTCGCGACACAATCGCGAGGGATCTCGGCTTTTCTTCGCCATGGCTTGTGATAGTTTTTGCCGCACCAACAAATACATCATGAACTCCCCACCCAACCCCGCCATCATTTTCCAACTCGCCACCGGCTACTGGGCCTCTGCCACCCTCCTCGCTGCCCAAGAACTCGGCATCTTCCCCGCCCTCGCCGCCGGCCCCCAAACCGCCGCCCAAGTCGCCAGCCAAATCACCGCCCACCCCGACGCCACCGCCCGGCTCCTCAACGCCTGTTGCGGTTTGGGCCTGCTCGCGAAACAAACCGACCAATACGAACTCGCACCCGTCGCCGCGGCCTTCCTCATTCCCGGCCGACCCGGCTACCTCGGCAGCGCGCTGCGCTGGAGCGCCGAGCAATACCCGGCTTGGGGTCAACTCGCCACCGCCACCCGGCAGGGCGGCCCCGTCGTCCAACCGGCCTGGCACCTCGGTGAAGATCCCATCAAGACCCGCCAATTCGTTCTCGCCATGCACGAACGCGCCGCCGGCGTTGCCCGTGGCGTGGTCGGATTTCTCGATGTTGCCGGCTGCCAAGACATGCTCGATGTCGGCGGCGGACCCGGCACCTACGCGACGTTGCTCGCGCAACAACATCCCACGCTCCACATCACCATCCGCGACCTACCCGGCATCGTTGCCGTCGCGCAGGAATTGGTTGCCGCCAGTCCCGCCGCCACGCGCATCCACTTTCAACCCGGTGACGGCACTACCGGTGACTACGGCCACGACCAATACGACGCCGTCCTCTTCGCCGGTGTCCTGCACCAGATGAACCCGGCCACCATTCAACAAATGTTCCGCGGCGCCCATCACGCGCTCCGTCCCGGTGGCCGCGTCCTCATCTGCGACATGCTCCTCGACGACACCGGCACCCAACCGCTGTTCTCCGCGCTGTTCTCCCTGCAAATGCTCCTCACCAGCGCCAACGGCGCCACCTTCACCGAACCCGATTGCCGCCAGTGGCTCGCCACCGCCGGCTTCCACAACCTCGCGACCAAACACCTCCTCCCCCAACTCCCCTACACCATCGTCACCGGCCACAAACCAGCCTCGCCCACCAATCCCCGTGATTGACACCCACCGGCTCCGTGACTACCGTCCCGCCATGTGGTCGCTGTTCAAATCATTGCTCTGTGTCGTTGTACTGTTCGGCGTCTTGGGTGAGTTGAGTTGTTTCGCGGCGGCTAACGACGATGACTGCTGCGCCACCGTTGAGTGCGCGCTCTGCGCCCAATCGGTCACCTGCATGGAGCCGGCCCCGCTGTTCTATCGGGCTGCTCGGTCCGGGCCGGTCATGATGGCGGCGGTTTCCCAACCGCTCGCCCCTGATCTCACGCCCCCCACACCACCACCCCAAGCGCGCGTCTAATACCACGGGCGGAGTGTGCCCGTCGGTCTGCCCGTGTATCGAACCGCCGGTTCGCACTGCGCCGCCCAACCATTGGTATTCAGCCGCTATGAAAATGTTTTATTGGCTCGTCTCAATTTGCTGTGTGGCTTCCACCGCACCAGCACTGACGCTGGAGGAATGCCTCCAAATCGCCCGCCGCGATAATCCCGAACTCCGCGCCGCGCACGCCCGGATTAACGCCGCCGCCGGCCGCGCCGTCCAGGCCCGCCTGTGGCCCAACCCCGAACTCGAACTCTCCGCCGAAGACATGCCCGCCGACAATCCCGGGTTGTCCGACTCGGTGAACTGGGCCGGTGTGTCACAAACCGTTCCCTTCCCCGGTAAAAAACGGCTCGATGGCCAAATCGGCGACCAAGCCCGGCGCGTGCGGGAATGGGAGGCCGCCCTCCGCGAACGCGCGCTCGTCCGCGACGTGACCGGCGCGTTCTATCGCGTCCTGGCGCTCGAACAAAAACAGCGCGTGACCGCCGAGTTGCAGACGCTCGCGCAATCGCTCGCTGACGCCGCCCGCCAGCGCGTCGCCGCCGGCGCGGCCGGTGATCAGGAACAACTCCGCGCCGAGATCGAAGCCGACCGGGCCGCCCTCGAATCCACCGCCGCGCGGCGCGACCGGGCCGAAGCCCGGCAAATACTCGCCGCATGGCTCGGCCGGCCCCGCGAACCGCTCGGCGCGTTGACCGGCGAACTGCGCCCCACCATCCCCTTGCCGGTTAGCGATGGCCCGCTCGATCCCCACCCGCAATTGCGCGCCGCCGCCGCCCAACGCGAACGCGCGGCGCTGGAAATCCGGCGCGCCCGGCTCGAACCATTACCGGACGTGACCGTCGGCGCCGAATACGGCCGCGACACCGCCGCCAATGAATCGCTCCTCAAATTCCGGGTTTCGCTGCCGTTGCCATTGTTCGACCGCGGTCAGGGCCGGCAACGCGAAGCCCGGGCCGAAGCCGAAATCGCCACCCAGGAATCAAATGCGGCTGAGCAAAAACTCACGGAACAACTCGCGCTGGCCCGGGCCCGCATGGCGGCGGCGCAAGAACAGGTGGACGCCTATCGCGCGCGGATTCTTCCCAAAGCGACAGAAGCCTTGCGGTTGGTGCGCGGCGGTTTCGAAGCCGGCAAGTTCGGGTTCCTCGATCTGGTGGACACCCAACGCACCGCTGCCGAGGCGCAACTCGCCTACCTCGATCAATTGCTCGAACTCAATCTCGCCCACGCCGACTACGCAGCCTGGGCCACCACCGCACCACAGGAGTAATCACATGCATCCACTCACAACGATCCTGCCGATCATCCTCGCCGCGCTCGTAGTCACCGGCTGCGGCAAACCAGCCGATGACCACGCCGGGCACGATCGTGACGCGCCCGCCACCGGGGCGGATTGGTGCGCCGCGCATCGCGTGCCCGAATCGCAATGCGGCATCTGCAACCCCGCCGTGGCCGCGCTCAAACCCGGTGAGTCACTCCAAGTGCGCCTGCCGGCCACTGAATCGGCACAACTCATCGGTCTCGCAACAGCACCGCCCACCACCGGCGCGATGAGCGCCGCAGTCGAATGCTACGCCGAACTCGCGTTCAACCAGAACAAACTCGCTCAGCTCACCACGCCCGTCAGCGGCATCATCCGCGAAGTCATGGCGGACCTAGGCGACGTGGTCAGTGAAGGTCAGCCGGTGACGCGCATCTGGTCGGCGACCATTGCGGAGACGGTGGCGAAAGCGGTGTTGACGCACCAAACGTTGGAACGCGAACGCAAACTGCGCGCCGACGGCATCGCGACGGCCAAGGATTTGCAGGAAGCTGAAGCCGCGCATCGCGCCGCGTGTCAGCAGGCGCGCACGCTCGGGTTCAGCGAGGCCGACATTGACGCCATGGGCGCGCAACCCGACGAGCCGGTGTTGTTGGAAGTGCGCGCGCCGTTTGCCGGCGAGATCATCGCGCGCGACGCGGTGCGCGGCGCGTTGGTCGAAGCTGGTAAACCGCTGTTCACGCTCACCGACCGGACGACGATGTGGGCGATGCTGCATCTGCCGGAAACCGCCCTTGTCAGGATCGCCGTGGGCCAGCCGGTGGAGGTGCGGGTGGACACGTTGCCGGGGCAGGTCTTTACCGGCCAACTCACGTGGGTCAGCGCCGAAGTGGATGAACGCACGCGCCTGGCAACAGCCCGCGCGGAGATTGCGAACCCCGCCGGTCAACTGCGGGCGCGGATGTTCGCCCACGCCCGCATCCTCACCCGGCAGACCAACGCGGCGTTGCTCGTGCCGGCCGCGGCGGTGCAACGGGTGGACAATCAGCCGATCATCTTCGTGAAACGGGAGGCGGATTTGTACGAAGCCCGGGCCATCCGAATCGGCGCGCAGCACAATGGCCAAGTCGAAGTGCTGGCCGGGCTGAAGGCAGACGAGCTGGTCGTGGTGCAGCACGCATTCACCGTCAAATCCCAATTACTGGCCTCGCGCCTCGGCGCCGGCTGCGCGCACGAATAGGTAGCCATGCTGAACTGGATCATTGATGTCTCGCTGAAGAACCGGCTGCTGGTGTGCATCTTCGCAGTCGTGCTGGTGGTCATCGGCGGCCGGGCATTGTTGCGGTTGCCGATTGATGCGTTCCCGGATACGACGCCGGTGCAGGTGCAAATCAACACCAGCGTTCCCTCGTTGAACCCGCAGGAAGCGGAACAGCAGGTGACGATGCCGATCGAGTTGGCGATCAGCGGCCTGCCGGGGTTGCAGAACGTCCGGTCGATCTCGA